>WNGR01004562.1_pt1 | contig 14931 bp, 16 predicted proteins | sample 5407581 | NCBI WGS metagenome assembly WNGR01 (sample SAMN13153383, study PRJNA577476) | soil metagenome | isolation source: 80 cm soil or saprolite under Garry oak tree replicate 2 | place: USA:California | collected 2016-06-15
GGATCACTTGCGCGCCGGAGGGAAAGTTGCCGTCGATCACGAGCACAAAATCGTCAAAGACAATCCAGCCGTTGTTGCAGTGACCGTGGCCTTTCAGGTCGCCTTCGTGGAAATAAACATCTGGCGCGAGCTGTTCCACGCGGTTCACTTCGGCCGTGGAGACGCCGGCCGGCGAAAGAAAGGCGGAGAGGAGGAGCAAGCGCATTGGTCGATCGGGCAGATTCATGTCTCGATGTTCGCCAAACGGCTTCCCCTGGTCAAATCAGAAGCGCGCGCCTTGGCAGGCTTCGCCGCCGGGTGCAGCCGCAGAACGGGTCGGTTGACTATTCATACGACTATTTGAATTGTGCGTTTAGAACATGAACCATTGCCGGCCGGTGACCATCCGCCTCCATCCGAAGATGAAGTTTGACCCGGTCTCCCTGGAGCGATTAGCTGAGCACAACACACAGTTTTAACTGGCCGCGATGAGGGAATTACGAAATCGTCCGCCGGCGAAAGCGAAGAACACGATCTGAGATTCCGATGAACCCCAGCCGAAGACCGCCAGGTTCCGTCCGGTTCGGACGTTGTCTCCTGGCGGGACTTTTCTCGGGAATCGTCGCCGCCATTCTGGCCAATCTCTCGGCGGCGGCGATCAGCGGCGTCAGCGAACTGCAATTTGCGGAATTGAATTTTCTTTCCATCGCGATCTCGTCCGTGGTGTCGAACCTCATCGGCTCGCTGTTCTTTTACGGGTTCGCCCGGTGGACAACGCGTCCGGTGCTCTGGTTCGCCGTCGCCGCCTTCGCGGCGGCCACCGCGGACTCAGTCGTGACGATTCTGCGCCCGCCGCATCCGGACTTCGCCAAGCTGGCCAATCCGTTGCATTACATTGTGGCGATGACGGCAGTGATTCTCCTGCCCGCGTTTGCGCCGACCCGGTCCAAGCTGCCGCCGCCGATCCCGGAGACGGCGCGCCACCCGCCGCCGCTGCCAAAGACTGTAACCTGACCCGCGGGGTGTGATCGGAAGTGGATGCGAAGCTGCCGGCTAAAGCCAGCGTTCCGACCGCAATGGAACGCTGGCTTTAGCCGGCAGCCTTGCTCTGCGCACCCACGTTTAATCACACCTGACCCGCGGAGGGATCGCCTTTTGAGATGGATTGGCCGGCGATTTTTCCTTACGTTGGCCAGCCATTCGAAGCATCAACCATGAATGTCATGAAAACCCTCGCGTCCGTCGCCCTCTGGTGCGCCGCGGCCGCGGTGGAGTTGCACGGCGCTGAAACCAACTCACCGGCAAGCGCCCCGGAGTGGCTTACCCGTCCCTTGTCGGTCGCCGAAGCCGTCGATGTGGCGCTGCGGCAGAACAGTTCCATCCTCAGAGGAAAAGCTGATTTGGAAGCGGCCTACGGCGTCGTGGTGCAGACCCGGGCGATTGTCCTGCCGAAGTTGCGCGCCACCAGCGGCTACACCTTCGACGACGCCATCGAGAAACTCAGCTTCAGCTCGCCGACCAATATTCCAGGCTTCACGGGTAACGGGATCAATCCCAGCGAAAACAAATGGGCGGCCAACATCAGCGTCGTGCAATCGATCTACCAGGGCGGCCGCATTAATTCGGCCTTGCGCACGGCCCGGCTCACCAAACAACAGGCCCTCCTGCAATACGAAGCCGTCGTCGCCGACACGCTGCTCGACGTGCGTGTGGCTTATTACGATATCCTGCTGGCGGCCCAGCAAATCATCGTGCAGGAAGCTTCGGTGAACTTGCTGCGCAAGGAGCTGGAGGACGCGACCCGGCGCTTCGACGCCGGCACCGTGCCGCGCTTCAACGTCCTGCGCGCCGAAGTCGAAGTCGCCAACGCCCGGCCGAAGCTGATCCGCGCGAAAAACACCCATCGCATCGCCAAGAATAATCTGGCCAACCTCCTGGGCTATCACGTGCCGACCAATGTGTGGGAGGAAATCCCCTTGCAACTCACGGCCAAATTGGAAGCCGAGCCGTACGGAATTGATTTGCCCGCCGCGGTCGCCCAGGCCTTGGAGCGGCGGCCGGAACTGGGGGTCTTGCGCAAGGCCGAACGTCTGCGCAAGGAAGATATCGTTATGGCCAAAGGGGGCCACAAACCGAGTCTGGAACTCTTCGCCGGCTATGGCGCGCGCAATACGAGTTTTCGGGACGATTTCCTCCAGGATGTCTCCGGGTTTAATGCCGGCGTTCAACTCAACTGGGACATCTTCGACGGCAACCTGACCAAAGGAAAGATTCAGCAAGCCGAGGCGCTCCACGAGAAAGCGGTGGTCGATCTGGACGACACGACCCGCCGCGTGGAACTGGAAGTCCGCACCGCCTACTCCAACTTCATCGAAGCGCAGGAGGTTTTGGAATCCCAAAAGAAAGTCCAGGAACAAGCCGAGGAAGCCTTGCGCCTGGCCACCTCGCGGGCCGAGGCGGGCACCGGCACGCAACTCGACGTGCTCAACGCGCAGACCTCGCTGACCGAGGCCCGCACGACGCAGAGCGTGGCCCTGCACGATTATGCCGTCGCCCGCGCCCGGCTCGAACGCGCCATCGGCCAAGGGATCCTCAAGGAAGGGGAGCGGCCGGCCAAGCCGTGATTGGAGCTTTCGGAAAATCATGTCGCACCGCATCCAGAAGCGCCTGATGGACAAACTGAAGGGCGCCATTCCCTTCGGCCTTGGCCAGACCAAGCCGAAGCACTTCCGCGACATGGCCAGGATTGTCTGGAAGAACCGCGACAATCTTTCCTACGCCTGGAAAGTCCTCAGCCAGGGGGTCTGCGACGGCTGCGCCCTCGGCGTGGCCGGCTTCCACGACTGGACCATCGCGGGCACGCACTTGTGCATGACCCGGCTCAATCTGCTTCGCCTCAACACCATGCCGGCGCTGGATATCTCGCTGCTGGAAGACATCTCCAAACTCCGGGCGCGGCTGGCCAAGCGGAACGGCCACGGATCGTCTGCCTCCTCCTCCGGCGCGCCGGCGGGCGCAAGCGCGTTGGATCTCGACAACGCGCAACTCCGCGAATTGGGACGCCTCCCTTGCCCTTTGCTTCGTGAGAAAAATGCGAAGGGCTTCCGCCGCATCCCGTGGGATGAAGCCTACGCGCGCATCGCCCGACGCCTGCGCGAAGCCGATCCAAAGCGTCTCGCCTTCTTCGTCACGTCGCGCGGGGTCACCAACGAGGTGTACTACATGGCGCAAAAGGTCGCCCGTTTTCTAGGGACGAACAATATCGACAACGCGGCGCGGCTTTGCCACTCCCCTTCGACCGGCGCCATGAAGCACGCCGTCGGCGTCGCCGCCACGACCTGCAGCTACAAAGATTGGTGGGGCGCCGGCCTGATCGTGTTCTTCGGCGCCAATCCGGCGAACGATCAACCGGTCACCACCAAATACCTCCATGAGGCCAAAAAGCTCGGCACGAAAGTCGTGTTCGTAAATCCGTACCGCGAGCCTGGCATGGCCCGCTATTGGGTCCCCTCCACGGCCCGCAGCGCGCTCTTCGGCACCGACCTCATGGATTACTGGTTCCCCGTCTCGCAGGGCGGTGACATCGCGTTCCTGTACGGGGTGGTGAAAATCATTTTGGAAAGCGGCTGGCAAGACCGCGATTTCATCGAGCAGCACACCGCAGGCCTGACCGAACTCAAAACGGAAGCGGAAAGCTTTGATTGGCCCACGCTCGAACAACAAGCCGGCCTGCCACGGAGCAGCATGCAGGAATTCGCCGAGTTGATCCGCGACGCCAGCACAGCCGTCCTGGTCTGGAGCATGGGCATCACCCAGCACGCCTTCGGCGGCAATGCCGTCTCGATGATCCTCAACCTGGGTCTCCTGAAGGGTTACGTCGGCCGCGATAAATGCGGACTCATGCCGATCCGCGGCCATTCCGGCGTGCAAGGCGGCGCGGAGATGGGCGCATATGCGACCGCCTTTCCCGGCGGCCGGCCGATCAATGCGGAGAACGCCAGCCAATTGTCGCGCCACTATGGCTTCGCGATCCCGGCCGCGCCCGGCATCACCGCGCCGGAAATGGTCGAAGCGGCGGCGCGCGGCGAGCTCGACGCGCTTTACTGCCTGGGCGGAAACTTTCTCCGCACGTTGCCCGAGCCGGATCACGTCGCCAGGGCGATGAGCAACGTGCCACTGCGCGTTCACCAGGACATCATCCTGACCGATCAGATGTTCCTCGAAGCGAAAGAGGAGGTCATCCTGCTCCCCGCCAAAACCCGCTACGAGCAAGACGATGGGGGCACCGAAACCATCACCGAACGGCGCATCGTTTTCAGCCCCGAGATTCCACGCCAGGTCGGCGAAGCCAAAGCCGAGTGGAAAATCCTGCGCGAACTCGCGGCGGCAACCCACCCCGACCGCGCCCAACTCCTCGGCTGCGAGACCGGCTCGGCCATGCGCGACGAGATCGCCCGGATCGTCCCCTTCTACGATGGCTTCCAACATTTGAAGAAAACCGGCGACGCCTTTCAATACGGCGGTCCGCATCTCTGCGCCGATTGGAAATTCCCCACGCCCGACGGGAAAGCCCATTTCCGCGCCGTGCCGTTGCCGAACCTTGAGCGCGCGCTGGGATCATTTGAAGTCAGCACCCGGCGCGGCAAACAATTCAACAGCCTGATTTATGACGAAGTCGATCCGCTCACGGGAGCCGCGCGCGACGCGGTATTCATGAATCCGGAAGATGCCGCCGCGCTCCATCTGACGCAGAGGGACCGGATCGTTCTGGTCAGCGAAACCGGCCGTCTGGAAGGCAAGGTGTTCCTCGCGCCGATCGCCCGAGGCAATCTGCAAATTCATTGGCCCGAAGCCAATGTCCTCATTCGCCGCGGTGTGGTCGATGCCGTCGGCGGCGTGCCGGACTACAACGCCCGGGTGAGAATCGAGAAACTCTAGCGTTCTATCGCAGCCGCAGCTTTACAACGGGAACCATCGCTCGTTGCGTTAGAAGAACGCCGCGCTCGCTTGAAAATTGGCACCGGTGACCACTGTTCTGGACTCAGGTGTAAGTGATATAAGTGTTACGACGCAACACCGGATGCAGGCATGGCCGCGCTTTTGCCTTCTGTAAGATCCTTCCCTGCAAGCCATTAAAAGATTTCTTACCGTGAGAAATTTGATGACTCTCTCACTGCGGTAGTGGGGTCTGTGTCCGCCGGGCCCAGTGAAGGAGCGCCCGGCTGGGAAGCGAGCTGGCCACGGGGCATCTCCGCGCAAGGAATAGCGCACACATTCGTGTCCGCGGGTTTTGGGGACTCCGACTCCCAGTCCCCAGCTCGCCAAGCCCGGGCTGCGGGGTACCTAAAAGTTACGCGAAACCGCAGGCCCAAAAGCCTGCGCTGCAAGCCGTTACATCGCCGCAACGGCCGGCACACGACAGCCCGGCGCACCCACAACGCCAGCCTCGCCAGTCGTGCGGCCGACCGGCCGATTGCCGTGTTCTCACTGCGACGACGCCAGGAACGGCACCGATCAATCTGCTCGCCATCCTGAGATCGTCTTCCTCAGCTCGCCGAATCCCGAACCAACCGCTTCTCGATCCGACCTGGCATGAGTGGCAAAAGTGGCTACACGTGGACCGTTCCATTTCTGTATCCGCCGCCAGCGCAGGGTGAGGTCTAATTTCTCACAGTGAGAAATTTGATAACTCCCACGCCCACAAGGAGTTATGACTGTGTCTCAGTTTACTCTTTACAATGCCGCCAGGCGCGTCACCGCCCCGCTGCGCCCGCGCCCCTCTGCCATTGAATTAAGCATTGGAACGCCGAACTTCCGTCGCCCTCTCCCTGCGAGGAACGAGCGGGGAGGGTTGGGGAGAGGGGAAATTCAATAAAAACGCGACTCCTCTCCCCGGCCCTCTCCTCCGCCTCCGTTGGAAGTGAGGGAGAAGAGCGCGGTCGATTCCCCTAATTCGATGCCAGTCGGACGAAGCTCCCGCTCAGCCCCTCCTCCGGCCTTCCAGTGCCGAGAGGGAGGAGGGAATCCGCCCCCGAACGGTCGCATCTCCTGCGGCCACCCGGGCTACTCATCCGTTTCTGCCGCGAAGCTACTCCCAATGGTCTCGCCCTGAATGCCCAGCGCCGTAGGGCAGGCGTCCCCGCCTGCCGGTTCGAGCGGCTTCCAGCCGCGCGTTGGTGTTCGATCTCCTCGTCCTTCCAGAAACTTGGGGCAGGATGCCCCAGGAACCGGCAGGCTGGAAGCTCGCCCTACCTCCCGGGCCCCTCATCGTCTCCGCTTCGGAACCGCCCGCCGGCATCCAAATTTCTCACAGTGAGAAATTTGATAAACCCCACGCCCACAAGGAGTTATGACTGTGTCTCAGTTAACTCTTTACAATGCCGCCAGGCGCGCCATCGCCCCTCCGAATTATAGTGACCGTCCGCAGGACCCGGCCGCAGGACCCGGTCGTAGGACCCGGCAGGGCGAAGCTCCTGCTGAGCCCCATCTGCTCCCCTCTGCCGCCAGAGCCGACCGGCAATGCGCCATCGAGATGTCGTGCATCCCGCGGACCCCTGGATCACACACCCCCGGCGCTTCGGCCCCCCCCCGGTGGCCGTGCGCAGCACCAAATTTCTCACAGTGAGAAATTTGATAACCCCCACGCCCACAAGGAGTTATGACTGTGTCTCAGTTAACTCTTTACAATGCGGCCAGGCGCGACCGCGACCCCCGCAAAGCAGGGGCCTGGACAAAGTTGGGGCGGTTCCGAACCGCCCGGTGGCCGCGCGCAGCGCCCCTACGTCAGACCCTCCAACGCCGACTCCGGCGTGGTAGGGCGGGCTTCCAGCCTGCCGGTTTTTGGGGCATCCTGCCCCAAGTTTCCGGGACAAGTGGATAATCGAACACCAAAGCGCGGCTGCAAGCCGCTCGGACTGGCAGGCCGGAACGCCTGCCCTACGGCGCCAGACATGGTAGGGCGGGCTTCCAGCCTGCCGGTTTTTGGGGCATCCTGCCCCAAGTTTCCGGAACGGCGGGATAATCGAACACCAAAGCGCGGCTGCAAGCCGCTCGAACTGGCAGGCCGGAACGCCTGCCCTACGGCGCCAGACATGGCAGGGCAGGCTTCCGGGCCGTCCGCGCCCCCTTGCCCACGACCCCAGAACTGCGGCGACGGCGGCTTCTGCCTTCTGCATTCTTCCTTCTGCCTTCTGCATTTCCCAATTCACGCCCCCCCCGGAACTGCCGCGACTGAGGCCATTAGCGGAGATTAGCGAAGATTAGCGGTTAACCGCCTCACGCCCCTGCGGAATCGGGGCGACTGCGGCTTCTCCATTCTTCATTCTGCCTTCTGCATTTCCCAGCCCCCCCGGAACTGCGGCGACCGCGGCCGGAACGCCGCCTTCAGGCGGCAGTCGCGCCCCCCCCCGCCGCCTCACGCCCCCGGCAGTTGCGGCGACTGCGGCTTTCGCGTATTTCGCGTATTTCGCGGTCAACGCCCTCGGCTCACGCCGCCCTGGGCTGGCGGCGTCGGGTTGGCACAGAGCCTGTTTTAGAATTAGCAGGGGGCCTGCGGCGAGGGATTTTGGCCGTGGCCAAGGCGGCGAGTTCCGCGCATCCCCGCAGCGGGCTGTAAGGAACGAGCCAACGCCGGCCACGGGCAAAAGACCCGCCGCCCGGAGGGTTTTCGGGCAAAAGGCCGTCTGGCCTCCTTGCTCCCTGGTGGCCGCGCACAGCGCCCGCTTGCGGGTATGCTCGCTCATCGCGCCTCGCCATCAGGCCTTTTGCTCGAAAACAGGCCCCCTGCGAATTTTAAAACCGGCTCTGAGTGACCGGCGATAAAAAGCGCCACGAACTCACGCCAGTAAAAGCTGGACGAAATGCCGCCCAACTCCGATAATCTGACCGCAAAACCATGACGACAAAATCAACAACCCCCAGTCGCTCACTTAAATGTTAGGCGGCGGTGTGTGCTGCACGTCGCAACCCCCAATATGGTTGCTAAGCAAGTCACAGGATTCTTCACGAGAGAGCGATGGATATTGGGACGGACACCAATCGAGATGGAGGGACTATTGGGTTTCGGACCGGGCAGAATGGCAAATGGAGCGGCTGTGTACGCGCTGTTGTTCTTGCCCCTGAATCACGAATTCGAGCTTGCGGGATATACACATTGGGCTCGTGGCCAGACAGCGCGTGGCGAGAAGCCTGGACAGTGGCCCAAAGCTCATGTTGATATCGACAAGCGCGTCATGCCGAGCCCAATCGACCGCGCAAAGGAGAGCGTCCGCAGGACTTGGACCTTGGTCGGTCCAGAAAGGCTGGTCAGAGTCGAGCCGTCCATCTCGCATGTTCACGGCGTGTCACTGTACCCTCCGGGCATAGGAGTGGAGCAGTGGAATTTGTTGGAGCCGATAATGGCTACATTGGTGAAACAACTGCAGGCGTCCGAACCATACGCTCCGTGACTGGGATTTCAGTACCATGCCGCCCAAGATTGCGCTGGAGCCAACAGCCGCCCCGCTTTTTCCGCCGTCGCTCCGAGGCCATGGCGGGACAGGCCATTCCGCCGTCGCGCCACTTCGGACGCGCGCCGCCTGCCTGCCTGCCGAAGCCTTGGCGCTGGCAGGTGCGCTTCACCGTGCCTGTCGGCGGCTGTGGCTCAGCTTGTGCTCGTTAGTGCGACTACCCCCATGAAACCTTCTTCACGTGAGTTGTTCGCGGCTTTGTTCGTTTTTGCTCTTATTGGCTGCGACACTCCGAAAGGACAGGATGGTTCGCTTGCGGATGGCATTGTCATCGCAACCACGATGCTACCGGCTGCTCCGGTTGCTGTTCCTGCGGCTCTGCTTTATCGTGGAGGCCACATTATCGGCGAGGGAACGAAGGAGCGCATCTATGCGACACCGGGCACTTCCGAGTCTGATTTTGAGGCTGCTATTTGCAAGACGGAGGGTGTCGAGATGCGGTATCTCCGATGCGTGATACGACACCAGTCAGATGACACGTATCGGTCCATCTACCGGTTCGACAAGAGAGTTTACTACGGCCATTTTACCCAAGATGAGATTGCGGTTAAGTATTGATGCCTCGCCAGGCAAATCGCTGCAGGCAACAGCCGCTGCGCCTTCTGTTTTGGGAGGTGCGGGAGATTCGCTGCTCCCCGGTTTCGTCGAGGCACAGTTTTCGGCGGCTGTGCCTGAGCTCTAGCGTTAGACCATTCGACTCATTTGAGCATGAGCATCCGGACAAAAAACGCAGCGCTCAAGGCCATTTTGGCTTCAATCGCTGCCGTGGTCGTTGCACTCGCCCTACTGATTCCTGGCGTTCTCGCTTACAAGTTGGCGCACGGCGCTTCCGGTCTGGGTTGCGCCGCGATTCTCGCAGGCTACGCCGCGAGTTGGGCGGTTCTGGTTTTTCTATTAGCGCGTTTTAGAGAGCGCAGCGCGATGTGGGGCATCGCGTTCGGTTTTTGCTTTTATGGCTTGTTGTTTTTGAGCTGGAGATTATGATGTGGTCTAACAAGTGCACCGCAGCGAACCGGCGCTACGCGATTGAGTTTGTGAGCCACTGGTTTTACAACATCATCGGCTTCGGCGGACGCGTGCTGCTCCACCCTCCGCAGAACGGCCACCGCCGCTCACTGAGCTTGTTCGTTAGGCGGCATCAATTAATTGGAGCGAGCTATGTTTAAGAGCAAAATCATTTGCCTAGCCATGATGTGGGCGCTCGTCGGGTCCGTCCGCTTGGCAGGCGCGGAAAGCGAGGCTGCAAGCGGCGTGTATCAAATCATATCGGGCGCCTACAGCGAGTGCTGTGGCATCGGAGGAACTTTCCGTTCCTCCCTGCCGAATGAAAGCCAGAGTTTTGTCAAACTGACAGTCGATCCGCAGTCAGAGCTTGCCACGATGACATTTCTGGGGAAAGACGTGCAGACTGTTTTCAGCGTTGTTCCCTGCCCTCCCGGGGATCCAATCAATTTCAGTTTCGATTACGGATTCACTCTTTCAAACAGCATCGTGTTCCACGTTGATCCCGGTCCTGCGCCCTATTTTGAGTATTGGAACTACACGGTCAGCAACTCTGCATCCGCCTTGCGCATCGACGGCGTGGTGGGGATTGACCCGCGTTTCTGCGCCGATGTCCCCAACCGATTCAGCCACAGCAACGTCTTCGCGGTTTTGGTGCCAGGGCCGAGACTCAGAATCACGGAGTTCTCGAAGGATGGCGCGTTGCTCTTTGTCCAAGGCCAGGCCGGCTGGACAAATGTGATCGAGGCGTCGATGGATTCGGTCAATTGGACGCCGATCAGCACCAATTTCATGCCCTATACCCTGTGTCCAATTTGCCCCTATCTCCTTTATCGTGACGCCGCGAGCACGAACCTACCCCGTAGGTTCTATCGCTGCTTCGAGATTCCGTGACTGCATTTGAAAACCTGACTGCTACCACAACGATCATGCAGCCTCATACAGCGCTGGAGCCAGCCGCCGCCCCGCTTCTTCCCCCGTCGCTCCGAAGCTATGGCGGGACAGGCCGTTCCACCGTCGTGGCAGTTCGGACGCGCGCCGCCTGCCTGCCGAAGCCTTGGCGCATGCCGGTGCGCTCCACCGTTTCTGTCGGCGGCTGTGGCTCAGCTTGGATTCGTTAGGCGGCACGTGCACGCGCTTGCCCAACTCCGCAAAAGGTACGAGCATCAGAAGCTCGTAACCGTACGCGCCAAACTGTGGGGTTGGATGGGTACTCCCATCGCATGCACGATGGTTTTGTTCATAGGCTATGCCTTCGCCGACAAGTTTGAGGCCAGCGTTTTGCGAGCGATTTTCATGACTCTTGGCCTCGTAGCATTTTGCGTCACATTTGCGTCGTTTGTCTGCTTGGTCTTTCTCAACGCATTCGACGCCGTCCTTCACACAAGACCACGCGGCCTGGGGCGGTTATGGTCGGTCGGGCTGTCTAGCGCTCCACTTATCGGAGTGCTTTTCGTCGTTGCTTATGCACTTTATCTAATCGTTCGAGCGGTCGTTTTGTAGCGATGAGCACACGACGTTCATACAGCAGCATGCGGCCCAACACAGCGCTAGAGCCAACAGCCGCCCCGCTGGTCCGTTCCACCGTCGCCGCAGTTCGGACCCGCCCCGCCTGCCTGCCGAAGCCTCGGCGCAGGCAGGTGCGTTCCACCCTCCCTGTCGGCGGCTGCGGCTCAGCGTCGGTTCGTTAGGCCACCATGCGCTCGGCCACACTCATCGCCTCTCTCCTCTGTGGTCTGCTATTGGTTTCGTGCAGTCGCACGCAATCAAATGCGCCTCGCACCGAAGAGCGGTCTGTTGAGCAACGTGTCGCCGACTTGGAGCAGTATGGGAACGGGAACGCACCACGGTTGAGCGAGGCGGAGGCACGGAAGCAGCATGAGCATGACCTCGCAGAGATCCAGAGCATGGGTCTCGTTAAGCGCGCCCAGCGCGACCTCAGCAGTCGGCTCACGAACGCCACAATCGAGGCGTGGACGATTGGATACTTTATGGACACCAACACAGTCTGGTGCGATGTTCGGTATCGCCTGCCCGGTAGCAGTGAGGCATTGCAGCAGGAGTTTGGCTACGCCCGGAAGACCGCCACGAATTGGAGCCTGATATGGGGAGTCGGAGGACAGCACTAGTGAGGCCACCGAACCATGGCTGCGGCGAGCCCGGCCATCGCGCTCTGGTTGCAATCGTGCCCCCTCGCGGGCCGGCTCGCTGAGCTTGAGTCTAGCCCGATGCGACGAGCTTTTGACAACCGAACCAGAATCCTCGATTAAGACAATATGCCGACCAACGCCTCTGACCTGCTGCAAAAACACATTCAAACGCTTGTCGATGACCCGGCCCAATGGCAAACGCTGATTGCCGATGACATTTCGTGGGAACTCGTTTACGCGCCCTCGGTTGGACATCCCGCGCGGCTATCCGGGCGAGAGGAGGTCATGCGTCACGTCACGTGGTTCCGAGGAGCCGTGGACAATTTTCGCTTCTTCGAGCTTACGGTATATCCCATCGCCAATGGGGAGAGGGCCGTCGCCGAGGTCAAGGCGGAGGCAACCATCAAATCCACCGGGCGTGTCTATCGTCAGGATTACGTAGTGTTTCTGCGTGCCGCAGGTGGTAAGATCGTGTTCCTCCGCGAGTATTTCGACCCCGTGCGCGCAGCTAAAGCGATGGGCCTTCCCATTGTCGGTCTCGAATCCTCAAGGCATTCGAATGCATCCTAACAGCCCGTTGAAAAACGCCACTTCCCGTAGCAGCCGAGGTAACGAGGCTCAAATTTCCTCGGAAACAGAAGCGATATGAGAGCCTCCGCACGTCGGCTGCTACTTTCTCAACCGGCTGCTAAGCGGCATTCAGCCATCCCGCGCAATGAGCAACAACGAAAATGAGAGGAGAACAACTATGAGACAAAAACCCATCCCATCAGCAGCGTTCATCGTACTCGCCGGCCTTTTGCCGTGGCCGGCGTGTGCCGCGCTCGAATCCGGTGTCTATCAAACCGTTCCCGGTGCGACCGTCGAAGAGCGCGGTGACCGCGTCCCAAACAGAAGCCGAGTCGTGCCCTTATTCGCAACCTTGACGTTTGATTTGAGCGCCACCGAGCCGTCGCTCATCGCCGTGATAACTAACGCCGTCCTGGAAGGGGGAGATCCCTTCGCGTTGACCGCGCGCAGCTCATCCGGGGTACTGCTCACGGATGGCGCGTATTGGTTTACCGGCGATTACCTGCGGGACATCTATCCGTCGGGAACCCAATACCTGTTCGATTGGAGATTCTCCACGTCAACCAACGGCGCAGTGGTGTGGAATGGAATCAACTATTGGGCGGGCGGGCACCTTTGGGATGTCACGATTTCCAACCTCACACTCGTGCCGGCAGCTTGGTTGAACATCTCGCGCGCGGGGACCGCATCGGTCCGGATGGCGTGGGCGACCAATTTCGCCGACCACGTTTTGGAGTACGCTGCCAGTCTGCCCGCGGTTGGCTGGAGCACCGTCACCAACGCCACGAGCACTATCGGGGATCGCCTTTCGGTCACGGTGGATATAGACGCCTCGCAGCGGTTTTATCGCCTGCGCAAGCCTTGACTCGTAATCCTTGGTCGGTTGTCACTCGCCTTTCGAGCCAAGCCAAATCCCATCCGTGTCATGCGTGTCATCTGTGGTCATTCAGCCCCCGGCTCGCGAGTCAAACCAAAGACTCCGTTCCCTCGGTTACCTCCTGTTAAAAGTTCCCCCCGGCTGTGGAACCAAGGCTTCAGCCCCCTTCTTTTCGTTTCTTTCTGTTATTCGGAGTCCCTGGCTTGGTTTGACACGGGCCTGCCAAACGCCATTCACACCGAAACACCACTTGCTCCCTCTTAATTTCCCGGCTAACGTATCCGGCATGAGCACTGCGGCAGAAATCGAAGCCGCCATCCGCCAGCTTCCTGCGGCGGAAGCGCGCGCCGTCGCGCAATGGCTTCAAGACTATCTCGGTCCCCAGAGTGACAGGCCGGCCTCGCCTACCGGGGAGGCCTTTGCCAAATGGCGCGGACGCGGGCGGCTGCCAGTCGGGCGCAACGCCGACGACTATCTGCCGCTGACCCGCGATGGCAACGGCATTAGCGAGGATTAGCGGTTCCTTCAGTTTGTGAGCTCTTTTCGAAACCGCTAATCCGCGCTAATAAGCGCTAATGGAACAAATATTAGCGAGGTGGTGTCGCGCACGTCCCGAATCAACGAACCAACCGCTGAATGATCTCCCTCTCATTAGCGAAGATTAGCGGTTCAACCTCCCACCTGAATAGTTACACTTCGGGACCGCCGCACTTCCTCGCTTGCGAGCGGTTTCCCTTTTCCGCAACTTCGCGCCGCCGATCGCGAGCAATGCGCCGGCGCCCCAGAGCATGAACGTGCGCGGCTCGGGCACGAGCACGTATTGCACGTCCAACAGCGGGGCGTTATTGGGATCTTCGCGCGAGCCGAACCGGCGCGCGGTGAAGCGGGTGTCCTCGCTTTCGGTAATGAGCATCCAGCCGAAATTGGATTTCGGGTTATTCAGCCAGCCTTGCACGTCGGCCACGAGTTGTGGCCGGGAAGCGAACTGGTACTGATCGGGTCCATAGATGTATTGGTCCGAACTGGCTGCCGCCGCATAATCGACCCCGGGCGCGCCGCCGGGCACTGACCACGGCTGGGCCATCAGGGCAAAGCGGTCGTTCCAAGTCGCTTCGCCCGCCGTGGCCGGAGCGCCCTGGCCCGGGCTGAGCGTGGTGCTCTTGTTGCCTTCACCCCAGGGCGCGAGCACCGGGTGCAGGCCAAAATCGGACGGCGCATTGCCGCAAGACGGCACGTGCACAACTTCCAAATACAAATCGACGGAACTGATCGCGGCATTCTGCGGAATCTGGCTGAGGTCAAACTGCAAAAGTCCCCGGTTCCGGGTGCCGTTCTGAGTGGTGCCGGAATTGAAGTAAGTCTGCCCGCCCAGGTTGTTATTGGGCGCGACCTCGATCAGCGTGGTATCGGCGGAGGGAGTCAACACCACTTCATCCCCAAGCACCGTGGCCGCGACGCTGCCCAAGAGCATCTTGGAGACGAAGCGGCAGGTTCGGCAGGCCTTAAGCGCCTGTTTTAAGAATCCGCCCAAGCGCCGCGTGAGGGCACGCGATCTACAGGAAACGATGCGATCTCGGCGCCCTTGTAGGCCCGGTCCCCTGACCGGGCGATTTTCACAACACGGTCTTAGCACTCGCACAACGTGCCAAGGAGCAGGCAGCCCCTAGACCAAAATATTCGGCTCGCCCATAATCGGCGTCCCATCCGCTGAGGAAGTCCCTCCGGCCTGGAGATGTTCGCCTGCGACGCCGTACCCGGGGATGATGCGAGCCAGTTGCGCCGGCGTCGCTCCCAGGTGGTCGCGGATGATCTTGCCCAGCACCGAGCGGTAATCATGGGCGCGCTT
>WNGR01006017.1_pt1 | contig 14931 bp, 14 predicted proteins | sample 5407581 | NCBI WGS metagenome assembly WNGR01 (sample SAMN13153383, study PRJNA577476) | soil metagenome | isolation source: 80 cm soil or saprolite under Garry oak tree replicate 2 | place: USA:California | collected 2016-06-15
CGCCAGTGCCCTGATCAAGGCAGTATCCTCATTCACCGTGCTTCTCCGCTCGCCTCCGGGCGCCTCGGCTTGCTCATCTCCGCCACGGCCCCGTCTTCCCGCCTTCTTTCCACTCGACCCGCACGTCGCTGATGACGGCGGCCGGGTCGATCGCCTTCACCATGTCGATCAGCGCCAGCGCGGCTACCGACACGGAGGTGAGCGCCTCCATCTCCACCCCGGTCCGGTCCGCAGTGCGGGCGACGGCGGTGATGTCCACGCCCTCGTCGGTGACGGCCAGGTCCACGGTGACCCCGTGCAGCCCGATCGGGTGGCACAGCGGGATCAGGTCCGGCGTCCGCTTGGCCCCGGTGATCCCGGCGATGCGGGCGACCGCGAGCGCGTCGCCCTTGGGCACCTCCCCGGCGCGCAGCGCCGCGACCGCCTCGGCCGACAGCAGCACCCGCCCGGACGCGCAGGCCGACCGCGCCGTCACGGCCTTGCCCGACACGTCCACCATCCGCGCGTGGCCGGCGCCGTCCACGTGCGTGAGCTTGTCACCCATGCTGGCTACATTACTTCCGAACGGCCCGGGCCTTCCTCGCTCCCCACGGTGCGAGCGTTAACGGGAGGACCATGACCTCGGCGGTGTCGCCCTCGGCCAGCTGCACCACCCACTCCGGCACGACGACCAGCGCGTTGGCCTTGCCGAGCGTGGCCACCTGGTGCGAGCCCTGGCCGGTCAGCGGGGTGATGAGGCCGCGGGACCGGTCCAGGACGCCGCGCAGGAAGGACCGCCGGCCGGGCGGCGAGCGCAGCGGCCCGGTCAGCTCGGCCCGCACCGACTCCAGGCCGAGCCCGTCGTAGCCCTGCAGCGCGCCGATGGCCGGCCGGGCGAAGACCTGGAACGACACGTAGGCGCTGACCGGGTTGCCGGGCAGCGTGAAGATCGGCACCCGCTCCTCCCCGGCCGCCTGGGACGGCTCGGCCGTGTCATAGGGGTCGCGCCGGAAGCGGCGCCGCCGTGGTTCCTCCGGCGACACCGCGGGAGCCACCGCGATGGTGCCGAACCCCTGCGGCATGCCCGGCTGCATCGCGACCTTGCCGAACCGGATGGTACCGAGCTGCTGCAGCGCCGCCTTGACCACGTCGTGCTCGCCGCCCATGCTGACCCCGCCGGTGGTGATCATCAGGTCGGTCCGGACCAGCTGGTCCTCGATGGCCGGCAGCACCTCGTCCGGGTGGTCGGGGACGATGGCCTGCCGGTAGGCGAGGCAGCCTGCCTCCCGGGCCGCCGCGGCGATCATGAAGCTGTTGGAGTCCCAGATCCGGCCGGGCACCACCGGCGCGCCCGGCTCGGCCAGCTCGCTCCCGGTGGACAGCACCGCCACCCGGGGCCTGGGCCGGACCAGGACGGACCCGCGCCCGGCCGCCGCGATCACCGCGACGTGCATCGGGCGGAGCTGGGTGCCCGCGCTGACCAGCACCTCGCCGGCCTTCGCGTCCCCGCCCGCCAGGCGTATCGAGTGACCGTAGTCCGCCTTGCCGCGGATGGCGACCCGGGCCGCGCCGCCGTCGGTCCATTCCACCGGGATGACGGCCTCGGTGCCGTGCGGCAGCATCGCGCCGGTCATGATCTTGATGCTGGTGCCCGGCTGGAGCGCGTACGCCCCGGTGTCGCCCGCCGCGACCTCGGCCGTCACCGGCAGCGTGACCGGGTTCTCCTCGGTGGCGGCGGCGACGTCCGCGACCCGCACCGCGTACCCGTCCATGGCCGAGTTGTCGAACGACGGCAGCGGGGTGGCGGCCGACACGTCCTCGGCCAGCACCAGGCCGTAGACGTCGCCCAGGCTGAGCTCGGTGGGCTCCAGCGGGCGGATGGTCCGCAAGATCTCGGCCAGGTGATCCGCGACGGACGTCAGGTCGCGGTCGCCGGCATGAGCATGGCTCACTGGAGGCTGTCCAGGTACTTGCGCAGCCAGGGCACGATCTCCTCGGCCAGGTCGGAGCGCTCGCAGGCGAACTGGACCAGGGTGCGCAGGTAGTCCAGCTTGTTGCCGGTGTCGTAGCGGCGGCCGTGGAACAGCACGCCGTGCACGCCGCCGCCCTCGGCGCCGCCGCGCCCGGGCGGGGTGTCGCGCAGCACGTCGAACACGGTGGGGTCGCAGACGTAGCGGCCGATCAGGATCCAGTTGCTGGGCGCCGAGCCGGGCACCGGCTTCTCCACCAGGTCCGTGACCGTGACCACGTCCTCCTCGGCGGTCGGCGAGATCGCCGCGCAGCCGTACTGCGAGACCTGCTCCGGGTCCACTTCCATCAGCGCCACCACGCTGCCGCCGTGGCGCTGGCGCACCCCGATCATCCGGGTCAGCAGCGGGTCACGGCTGTCGATGATGTCGTCGCCGAGCAGCACCGCGAACGGCTCGGCGCCGACGTGCTGGGCGGCGCACAGGACGGCATGGCCGAGCCCCTTCGGGTCGCCCTGGCGCACGTAGTGCACGGTGGCGAGCTCGCTGGACTCGCGCACCTGGGCGAGCCGCTCGGTGTCCTCCTTGGCGGCCAGCGCCTCTTCCAGCTCGTAGGCCCGGTCGAAGTGGTCCTCGATGGAGCGCTTGCTCCGCCCGGTGATCATCAGCACGTCGTCCAGGCCGGCCGCGACGGCCTCCTCCACGACGTACTGGATGGCCGGCTTGTCGACCACCGGCAGCATCTCCTTGGGCGTGGCCTTGGTCGCGGGCAGGAACCGGGTACCCAGGCCGGCGGCGGGGATGACGGCCTTGGTCACGTTCTTGCCGGGCATGGGCACTGTGGCGGCGGTATCAGCCATGCCAGAACACTAGCGAACTTCCCAGGGTGATCCTGGCCTCGGGCAGTACGGTGAGGGACGTGGCCGGGATAAAAGAGGAGAAGGCCGCCCTGCGGGCGCGGCTGCTCGCGGCCAGGGCGCGGCTGTCCGCCGGGCAGCGGACCGAGGCCGGCCGGGCGATCAGGGACGCCCTGCTCGAGCGGCCCGAGGTGCAGATGGCCGGGACGATCGCGGCCTACTACTCGGTGGGCGCCGAACCCGATACCCGCGGGCTGGTGTACGCGCTGTGGAAACGCGGCAGCTACGTGCTGCTGCCGGTGCTGCGGCCCGGCGGGGACCTGGACTGGGCCTCCTACGAGGGGCCGGACTCGCTGGTGCCAGGGCCGCGCGGGCTGCGCGAGCCGGGCGAGCCGCCGCGCGGCGTCGACGCGGTGGCCAGGGCCGACGCGGTGCTGGTGCCCGCGCTGGCGGTCGACCGGGCCGGGAACCGGCTCGGCCGGGGCGGCGGCAGCTACGACCGCGCGCTGGCCCGGGTCGGCCCGCTGGTCCCGCTGATCGCGCTGGTCTACGACGACGAGCTCATCGATCACGTGCCCGCCGACCGCCATGACGTGCCGGTGCGGGCGGCGGTCAGCCCGCTGGCCGGGATCACGGTGTTGGCCGGGGGGGAAGTGTTAGCCCGGGGGGACGACCCCCCGGAACCCCCGCGCCTGGGGGGACCCATCCCCCCAGGCCCCCCTTGCCGGACCCCGTGCGGAATCCCGGGGCCGCCGCCGCGGTTGGGTATGATTAGCAGTCGGAGGTCCCGAGTGCTAATCTGAGGCCCGCGTCAAGGAGGGTCCGTGCCCACATACCAGTACACCTGCACCGGCTGCGGCGAGCCGGTCGAGGCGCTGCAGAAGTTCACCGACGAGCCGCTGACCGTGTGCGCGGCCTGCGGCGGCAGGCTCAGGAAGGTGTTCTCCCCGGTGGGGATCGTCTTCAAGGGCTCGGGCTTCTACCGCACGGACAGCCGCAACGGCGCCAGCGCCGCGGCCCCGGCGGCCAAGGACAAGCCGTCGGGCGAGTCGTCCCCGGCCGCGGCCGGTGCCTCGGCCGCCAGCGGCAGCAACGGCTCCGCCGACAAGACGGCCGCCGCGAAGGCCGAGCCGGCCAAGTCCTCTTCCGCGAGCGAGAAGGTCGCCTGAGCGGTGGCGGACCTGGCGAGTATCGCGGTTGTCGGCGGTTCCGGCTTTTACGAATTCCTCGAAGACGCCGAAGAGATCAAGGTCGGCACGCCGTTCGGGCCGCCGAGCGACCCGGTGACGGTCGGCGAGGTGGCCGGCCGCCGGGTGGCCTTCCTGCCCCGGCACGGCCGTGACCACCGGTTCCCGCCGCACAAGATCCCGTACCGCGCCAACATGTGGGCGCTGCGCTCGGTCGGCGCCCGGCGGGTGCTCGCCCCGACCGCGGTCGGCTCGCTGACTCCTTCCTACGGCCCGGGCACGCTGGTCATCCCCGACCAGCTCGTGGACCGGACCACGACGCGCGACCAGACCTACTACGACGAGGGCGCCTGTCACGTGCCGTTCGCCGACCCGTACTGCCCGTCGGTCCGCGGTGCCGCCATCGCGACCGCGCAGGAGCACGGCTGGGACCTGGCCAGCTCGGGCACGCTGGTCGTCATCGAGGGCCCGCGCTTCTCCAGCCGCGCCGAGTCGCAGTGGTTCGCCGCCCAGGGCTGGACGCTGGTCGGCATGACCGGTCACCCGGAAGCGGTCCTGGCCCGCGAGCTGGCCCTCTGCTACACCCCGCTGGCGCTGGTCACCGATCTGGACGCCGGCCTCGACGAAGGCGAGGGCGTCACCCAGGCCGAAGTCTTCGAGGTCTTCGCGGCCAACATCAAGCGCCTGCGCGACCTGGTCGCCACGATCATCGCGGCCCTCCCCGCCGACCGCGAAGACGACCTGTGCGCCCACGCCCTCGACGGCATCACCCTCCCTTTCACCCTCCCGTAGCCCCGCGCCCCCATCCCCGCCGCGCGCGCCCAGGCCCTGCCCGCGCCTGGTCCTGCCTCCCTGCGCGCCCAGCTCCGCCCCCCGCGTGCCCGCACCCCTGCGTGCCCCGGCCCTGCCTCCCGCATGCCTGACCCCGCCCCCCAACGCGCCTCATCCCGCCCGCAGCACTTCTTTGCGCCTGCCCTCAGCCCCGCGTGCGCCCGAAATGTACCCTTTGCCCCAACTTGCTACATGATGCCATTCATATGGCTGTGGCACCGTATTGACTAGATTCAGTACGTTGCCACAGTCATGGAATTGGTGACGGCGCGGCCAAGCCCGGTAGTGTCACCTTCGTGACTGATGTGAGGATCGCGGCGGGTGGGTCCGCGGCGGTATACGTGCTGCACGAGGGGTACGTCGGGCGGGACGGCGACGACGAGCGGGTGGCCGGGACGGTCACCCTGATCCTGGACGGCGGCGCGGTGATCGTCGTCGATCCCGGCATGGTGGCCTCCCGCGAGGCCCTGCTCGCCGCGCTGGCCGCGCACGGCCCGCAGGCCGGGGACGTGACCGACGTGGTATTCAGTCATCACCACCCCGATCACACGGTCAACGCCGCGCTGTTCCCGGCGGCGCGGATTCATGATCACTGGGCCATGTACGTCGGGGACCGCTGGGTCGATCGCGACGCCGACGGCACCGAGCTCGGTCCGTCGGCCCGGCTGCTGCGCACGCCGGGCCACACCGCCGAGGACATCTCGACGGTCGCGTCCACGCCCGGCGAGGTGTTCGTGTGCACGCATGCGTGGTGGGGGGCGAACGGGCCCGCCGACGATCCGCTCGGCTCCGACGCCGCCGCCCTGCACGCCAGCCGGGAACTCCTGCTGTCCTTCGCCTCGGTGATCGTGCCCGGTCACGGCGCCGCCTTCCGCCCGGACCAGGACACGCCGCGCTAGCACACGCCCGCGGGCAACCTGGCGGGCGTCCTGACCCGTATTGAGGGTGAGGAGGTGTGCATGCCACGATCATCGCGCGACGAAGAGTTCTCCGCGTTCGTCCAGACCAGGCGCACGGGGCTGGTGCGTTCGGCCTGCCTGCTGACGGCCGGGGACACTCATCTCGCCGAAGACCTGGTCCAGACGGCCCTCGCCCGGCTCTACGTGGCCTGGCCGAGGGTCAGGCGAGCCGGTACCGAGTCCGCCTACGTCTGGCGAATTATCGTCAACGCCCACATCGACGAGGTCCGCCGGCCCGGCCGGCGGCGTGAGCGTCACGTACCCGAACTTCCCGAGGCGGCCGCACCGCCCGAGGCCTTCCCCGACGGCCTGGCCGGCGGCGAGGTCCGCGCCGCGCTCGCCGCCCTGCCGCCCGGGATGCGCGCCGCCGTGGTGCTCCGGCACTGGCTCGACCTCAGCGTCGAGGAGACCGCCGAACTGCTGAACTGCTCCGAGGGCACGGTCAAGAGCCAGACCGCGAAGGCCGCCGCGCGCCTGCGCGACCTGCTCAGCCGCGCCACCGTGGAAAGGACCCATCCGTGAACGACTTGAAGGACCTGCTCGAACTCGCGCTGAAGGACGGATGCGCTCCCGATCCGGGTCAGCGCAGCGACCCCGCCGCGGACCTGACCCGGGGCCGTCGGATGCTGCGCCGGCGTCGCCTGCGGCTGGCCGGCCTGGCGGGCGTGACCGCCGCCGTGCTCGGCGGTGCGCTCGTGCCGGTGGCCCTGCACGGCCCCGCGGGCCCGGCCGCCCGCGCCCAGGCCCCCCCGGCCGCGGCGCAGCCCACCCCGGCCCGGGCGAGCACCGCCCCGGCCAGTCCGGGCCAGCCGCATACGGTCGCGCTGGTGACATGGGAGGGCGCGCAGCCGCCCGGATACCGGGTCAGTGAGATGCCCAAGGGCTGGGTGGTGCAGGGCAGCAACCCGTACGCGCTGGTCATCGCGCCTGCTCATGACCCGTCGACCAGCCCGGACGCCTTCATCGGCAAGCTCGTGGTTATGCTGCAGTCCCGGGACGCGACCAGCCCGCCCACCCAGGGCACCCCGCAGCCGGTGAACGGCAGGCCCGGCATGTTCGACGTGCAGGGCGACACCCAGATCCTCACCATCCAGATCGCCGGCGGCCAGTGGGTGGTCATCCAGGCACCGGTGTCGCTGGGCTGGGACAGCGCCGAGCTGGCCAAGTTCGCCAGCGGCGTGCAGGTGCTGGTCACCGCGCAGCAGGGGCGCGGCTGAGCCCGCCTGCGGTTATGACGGCTGCCGCCGTGTACCTCACGGCGGCAGCCGTCCGTGTGTCCAGGTAGGCTATGGCGTTGGCAGGCCCCGATAGCTCAGCGGATAGAGCGACTGCCTCCTAAGCAGTAGGTCCCGCGTTCGAGTCGCGGTCGGGGCGCAGACTATGGACATATTCCGATTTTAAATTCATCTACGGTGAGCCACGTGGGGAGCCAAACGGCTAAACGTCATCCCGTAGAGCGCCGCTGGAGTGCGTTAAGAAAATCAGCCAAGCTAAGCATCGGCACCTGGCATACCGTACCCCGGGAGCTTCGCACGAGTTGTAGTCCTGGACACTCCGGCCAGTCCGTTGCGTAAGGTGACCATCGCGGGGGCATCTAAACGGTCAACGATTAACTGCCGACTCGGGTGCGGCCGAGATATGCACCTTTGACGCAGGTGGCCGCCGCAGATCAGGCAGTTCCGGGGGATTGATACTGACCTCCGCCATGCGGATGGTGAACATTGCGCCGCCCCGATCCGACCACTCCTCGGCGGCATTAAGTTAAGGTCCACCATGGGGTGAGTGAGCCCAGCGCCGGTGTGCAGCTACGGGAGACAGTGGCATCCGTGCCAGTTCCGCAGCCGGTGATGCGTGATGCCGGACGACATAGCGGTGTCGCAGGGTTCGCGGAGCTTGTCCAGCTGTTCCGCGTCCAGGGCGGTGCTACTGCAGGCATGGGTGTCTTCCACGGCTTGGTGCGCCTCGCGCAGGACGGCGATGACGTCGTCGGCCCAGGACTGCGGGCCGCCGGGGCCGAGCTTCACGACCGCCCGGCATCTCCTGATCACGTGAGCCCAACATTCCTCGATGTCGGCCAGCCGTGAGAGAAGGTGCTGCTAGCCAGTGTAGTCGTCCATCATCAGGAACCCGGTGAGCGCGGCCGGGATCCGCGCGGCGACATCGCCCTTGCGCCGCGAGGCGAGGGCCTGCAGCCAGGATCCCCTTCTTCCTCTTCCTGTCGCGCAGCCGACTGCGCGGCGTTTTTGGTCTAGCACGTTCACCGGGGTCTCATCCGCGGCCAGCACTTTTCGGCGGCCAGTGCCGCTAGCATCGCGTCGTCGAACCCAGCCTTCCCCAGTTGCGCCGCCAGCCGGGCACCGGCCTTTACACCCAGCCCGGCGAGACGGGAACCTCCACAAGCCGATTCTGGCGGGTGTTATCAGAGGCAATGCGCTTTGCCGCTGTAACTCGTGGCCGCCTGTGATCTTCAGGGTCTGATGGTTGCGATATGCGTGGCGTCGTCTGCCCGCCAGCCGGTGCACTCAAGACAGCATAGAATCGGGTGGATGAGCGCCAGGTCAGCTGGACATAGCGAGGGCTGTTACTCGATTATGTCGGCGGCGGACGGCCCGAAGATCGTCAGATGGTCCAGGACCGGGGACGGGTCACCGGACCAGTCAAGGCGGGCCAGTTGGGCCCGGCTGCGGCGCCCCATCCGCCAGCGGAACGCCTCGAACCGGCTGGTCGCCAGCCGCAGCTCTGTCCCGTTCGGCGGGCCGACGCGGTACTCCGCGTCCTCCACCGTCACCCGCAGCGCAACCGAGGGCCGGAGCCTGGTCAGCAGCCAGTCCGCGCCGTGCCGGATGACCTCGGCGTCCCGGGCTCCGGGCCTGCCCACCGCTGCCCGGATGTCGTGCTCGTGGGAGGCGATGTCGATCACTGCGGGCCATACCCTGCGCGCGCCGACGAGCCGTTCGAAATGCGGCGCGGCATTTTGCCATGCGGCGAGGATCTGGGCCAGATCATGATGTTGGAACCGGGCTACCTGGGCCGCCGTTTCCTGTTCCGTGGCGATCCGAGTCAGCTGCCCGGCCAGCACATCCTCGCAGGTGGCGCAGAGATGAGCCGCTGCATCGCGGACCGTCCACGCCGGGCAGGCGGGCACCGGGGCGGCCAGCACGGCCTCATCCAGCTCCGACAGCAGCGCGATCAGGCGCTGCCGGGTGTCGTGGTATAGCCGACCCAGGTCCGGGCCCGCAGCGGGCACTGCCACCGCCACACCTTACGGACAGTCAGGGCGCGCCGCAAGGCAGCTGGTCCACGCGGATGGTCCCCAGCGGCCCGGCGGCTACGCCGGGGGCGCGCCGCCGCGGATCGCGGCCCTGGCCAGCAGGGCCCGGATGCTGGCCAGGGCCGCTGTCGCCATGACCGCAGGCGTCCTCGCCGGGCGGACGATCAAGCCTGGTCGCCGCGGGAATTCTGTATCACGGAGGCCGCCACCAGCCTCCTAATTCGTGAACCGCGCGATGGCGGCATAGCCGACGAGCAATGATGCGCTGGCGCGATCGGTCTCAGTCCCGCACCGAGGGGCGGCCCGTTCGGGTCGGCGGCCAGCCGGATGGCCACTACCGGGTCGGCACCTGGCGACAGGAGGGCGTCGATCATTTTTGAGCGCAGGCTGTCGTCGGCTGTCGTAGATCCCGCCGGCGGGATCTTCGTGGGCCGGGTAGGCGAGCTGGCCATGCTGGAGGCTGCTGCTGCGGCGGCCCGCCGTGGCCAACCTCAGGTGGTGCTGATCGAGGGGGAGGCCGGCGCCGGCAAGTCGAGCCTGCTGGCCCGGTTCGCGGCCGGGCGGGTCGGCGCGGCGGTGCTGCGGGCTGGCGGCGATGAGGCGGAGGTGCTGCTGCCCTATGGCGTGGTGGGCCAGTTGGTAGTCAGCGCGGGCGGGGCGGGCAGGCGCCCGGGGTTGCTGGCCGCGGAGCTGAGCGACCGAGTCGACCCCCTAGCGGTGGGCGCCGACCTGCTGGCGTGGCTGGGCCAGTGCGGCCGCGGTCGTCAGATGGCGCTGGTCCTGGTTGATGACCTGCATTGGGCCGATGGGCTGTCGGCGCGGGCGCTGTTGTTCGCGGTTCGCCGACTGCAGGCCGACCGGGTGCTGGTGGTGGCGGCGGCCCGGCCCGGGGACCTGGCCCGGCTGGGGGAGGGGTGGCTGCGTTTCCTTGCCGGGGACTACCGGGCCGGGCGGGTCCGCCTGGGCGGCCTGGGGCCAGAGGAGGTGGTGGCGCTGGGCCGGGCGCTAGGGGCCGGGAAGATGCCGCGCCGGGCGGTCAGCCGCCTGCTGGAGGAGACCGGCGGTAACCCGTTGTACTGCCGGGCGGTGCTGGAAGAGGCCGCGGCCGGGGGTGCTGACCTGGGTGGCGCGGCGCTGCCGGTGCCGCGGTCGCTGGCCGGGATGGTGCTGGCACGGGCAAGAGCGCTGAGCCCGGGTGCCCGGCGGCTGGCCGAAGCGGCGGCGGTGCTGGGCCACCACTGCGAGCTGGGTGCGGCGGCCGCGCTGGCGGACCTGGCTGATCCTGTCCCGGCCCTGGCGGAGGCGCTGGCGGCGGGGATCTTGGCCGAGGAGCCGGGCGGGGCCGCGGCCGGGATCGGGTTCAGCCACCTGCTGGTGCAGCGGGCCGTCTACGAGGACCTGAGCCCGGCCCGGCGGCGTCGGCTGCACCAGCGGGCGGCGGGCCTGGTGGACCGGGACCGGGCGCTGGGGCACCGGGTGGCCGCAGCGATAGGCCCGGACGACGGACTGGCCGCCGAGCTGGAGACGGCCGCCCGCCGGGGCCGCTGCCACGGCCGGACGGCGCAGGCCGCGGCCTGGCTGGCGCAGGCGGCCGCGCTGAGCGGCCAGCTAGAGGCGGCCGATCGCCGCCTGCTGGACGCGCTGGAGATCCTGGTAGCCTACGGCGAGGTGGCCCAAGCCGAGGAGCTGGCCGCCCGGGTGGCCGCCGGCCCGGACCCGCGGCGCAGCTGGCTGCTGGGCACGCTGGACTTCCTCGCCGGCCGGACCGCTGCGGCCGAGGCCCGGCTGCGCGAGGCGTGGCAGGCCCACAACCGGGCCCGGGACGCGTTCGCGGGCGGCGCGGCCGCCACCCGGTTGGCGATGCTGTGCCTGGTCGCGGGCCGGGTCCCAGAGGCGATCGAATGGGCCGAGCGGGCGGCCGCGACCGGCGCCGCCCTCCCGGCCGCCATGCGCCACCGGGCCTTGGGCGTGCTGGCGATCGCCCTTGTCGCCAATGGGCGGGGACCTGAGGGCCTAGCCCGGCTGGCGTTCCTGCCCGCCGCCCCCGCCGAGGTGCCGCGGAAGGACACCGACACGCTCGCCATGCGCGGCATGGCCAGGAACCTGGCCGAGGACCTGACCGGAGCGATCGCCGACCTGTCCGCCGCGGCGGCCAGGCTGCGGGCCGGAATCCCGCTGCGCAGTCCCAGCCTGTGCCTGACCCACCTGGCGCTCGCCGAGTGGCGCGCAGGCTCCTGGGACGACGCGGTGGTGCACGCTGAGCTGGCCGTCTCGCTCGCCCGCGACGCCGACCGGGCGTGGGAGTTCGCCGTGGTGCACTACGTCGCCGCTGTTGTTCCCGCGCTGCGCGGCGAGTGGGAGGCGGCCGGCGCCCACGTCGAGATGGCCGCCCAAGCCGCCCGGGTCACCGGCGCCCAGAGGGCGATCGGCGCGGCCGCCACCGCCGAGGCGTTCCTGGCCATGGCCCGCGGCGACCTCGAGGGTGTCATCGGCGCCGCTGCCGCCGTGCGCGCCACGGGCAAGGCGCAGCTGCCGAGCCTCGTGCCCTACGACTGGCGATCCCTGGAGATCGAGGCGCTCATCGGCCTGCGCCGCCTCGGCCAGGCGGAGGCGGCGCTGGCCGAGCTCGAGGCGGTGCTGCCACCAGCCGGCCCGCCGTCGGCCCAGGTGGCGGCCGCTCGGTTGAGCGGCGACCTGGCCGCCGCGGCCGGGCACCCGACCGCCGCCGCCGCGGCGTTCGAGACTGCCTGGCGCCACGCCCAGGGTCTGCGGGTGCCGCTGGCACTGGCCCAGCTGGAGATCTCCGACGCCCGCCTGCTGCGCGCCGTCGGCCAGCCGCAGCAGGCCGTCGCCCGGCTGCGCTCGGCCCGGCAGCGCCTCATCACACTAGGCGCCCGGCCCTACGTAGAGATCTGCGACCGGGAACTCGCCGCCGCCGGCGCGCCCGCGGGAATAGAGATGATGACCGCGCTGCCCGTCCTGACCCCGGCCGAGCAGGCAGTGGCCCGGCTGGTCGCCGCCGGCCGCACCAACCGGCAGGCCGCCGCCGAGCTGTACGTCAGCGTCAAGACTGTCGAGTTCCACCTCGGGCACATCTTCGGCAAGCTCGGCATCCGCTCCCGCAAAGACCTCATCACCCGCATCGGCGCCCCGCCGCCTCCCCCGGCAGGAAATCTAGGGTCCTGACTAGGGGCCGACCCTAGCGACATGGCACCAGCGGCCAGGCGAGGATGACCGCATGAACGTGCGGCCCGCCTGGGCCGCCACGCATGACAGGGGGATCGCCGATGTCGAGCAATAACCAGCTCACCGCGCCCGGGCCGCGCGGGGACAGGCCCGCAGGAAAGAAGTTCGGGCTGGTCCTGCAGGGCGGCGCCGCCCTGGGCGCCTACGAAGCCGGCGCGATCGAGTATCTGTACGAAAGCGGCATGGAATGCGCGATCGTCGCAGGGGCTTCCTCCGGCGCGATGAACGCGGTCACGCTCGCCGGGGCGAGAGGCTACCCGCCGCAGGTCCTGCGGCAGCTGTGGGAGATGCTCACGGTCAATCCGCCGGTCCCGTTCCTCCCACCCATGATCCGGCGCACTTGGTCGATGTTCGGGGTGCCGCACATGTACACGCCGCGCCGGGACTACTGGAACATGCCCGGATGGACCCATTTCACCGATACGGCGCCGCTGAAGAAGACGCTCGAGGGACTCCTGGACTGGGATCAGGTGCGCGACCCGGACCACATGCGCCTATTCGTCTCGGCCAGCGGCGTCGAAGACGCCGAGACCGCGTACTTCAGCAACCTCGACCCCAACCAGCCGTTCCAGCCGGAGCACGTGCTGGCCAGCGCGAGCATCCCGCCCGGATTTCCCTGGACGCTGGTCAGGCACCGCGCCTACTGGGACGGCGGGCTGACCGACAACACCCCGCTCAAGCCGGTCATCGAGAGCCTGCGGGGCGACGAGCCAGAGACGATGCCAATCTTCATGATCGACGTCCACTCCAGCTCCGCGCCGCAGCCGGCCAACATGCAGGAGGTCCTGCTGCGGATGTCCGAGATCCTCCTGCATAACAACCTGAAATCCGACAGCCAGACGGCCCGCAGGTACACCCGGTTCATCAGCATCCTGAAGCAAGTGGACCAGCAACTCCCGGCCGACGCCCCGGTCCGGCGGCAAGAGGACTGGGATGCGGTTATGAACTACGCCCTCGTCCGGCAGATCCGCATGATCGACATGAACAAGCAGGCTGGGGAAAGCGCGGCAGATTTCTCCCGCGAGACCATCTTGCGTCGGCTCAGCGCAGGATACGACCAGATGAGGTCCGCCCTGGAGGAAACATCCCTCGCCGCCTAACGGCGCCACGCCTTGGCCGACCTGGCACCCATTACGGACACAACCGGATTCCCGGGGCTTCGTCGGCTCGCGCCCGCATATGCGGGAACTCAGGGCCGGGCGAATCAGACTTGCAAAGACCGAACGCCAGGAGGGGGCGATCGCAATGCATTTTCCAAGCTGGTCCTGGACGAGGCTATCCCGGGGCGCACGCGTTGCCGGGCTGTCGGCATTGCTGGCCGCGGCCGCGCCGCTCGCGGCCGCGCCCGCCTCCGCCGCGCCGTTGCCGGCCAACGTGACGGTGTTCGCATCGGATTTGAACAATCCGCGCGGGCTGGCGTTCGGCCCTGGCGGCGATCTGTATGTCGCCGAGGGCGGCCTGGGCGGGAGCCGGATGACGACACCGGCGGAGTGCACCCAGGTGCCCGATGTGGGTCCGTACAGCGGCGGCTTCACGTCCCGCATCTCGAAGATCGACCCGGATGGTGTGCGCACGACGGTGGCCGGTGGCCTGCCGTCGAGTCAGACCTCGGCGGCGGCCGGTTCGCTGGTCAGCGGCGTTGCTGACGTCGCGTTCGCTGGCGGCCGGTTGTACGCGATCGAAGCCGGCGCCGGCTGCTCGCACGGTCTGCGGGGCACCGACAACTCGATCCTGCGCGTGAATCCTGACGGCACGACCACGCCGGTCGCCGATCTCAGCCGGTTCCTGAAGTCCCATCCGGTCGCGAACCCCAACCCGGGCGACTTCGAGCCGGACGGGACTTGGTACAGCATGGTCGCGGTCCGGGGCGATCTGTACGCGGTCGAGCCCAACCACGGCGAGATCGACCGTATCAATCCGTCCACCGGCGCGATCCGCCGCGTGATCGACATCTCGGCCAGTCAGGGTCACATCGTCCCGACCGCGCTGGCATACAAGGGGAACTTCTTCTTCGGGAACCTCGGGACGTTCCCGGTCATCCCGGGAAGCCAGTCGCTGTTCAAGGCCGCCCCGAGCGGCCAGATCAAGACGTGGGCGACGGGTCTGACGACAGTGCTCGGCCTGGCGTCCGGACCACACCATCGGCTCTACGCGCTGGAGTCGATGACCGCACCGGGTTTCCCCGGCCCGGGCGAGGTCGGCACCGGGCAGGTCGTCCGGATCGATCCCTCCGGCACTCAGACCGTGATCGCCACAGGGCTGTCGTTCCCCACCGCGATTACCCTCGGCCCGGACGGAGCGCTGTACGTGTCCAACCGCGGCTTCGGCGGACCCGCCCCCGGGCTCGGCCAGATCCTGCGGATCACCATCCCCCGCTGAGCCGCGAGCGCACCGCCGCGACCAAGACCAAGAATTCGGCTAACAGACCAGAAGCCGTGCGGGCTGGGATTCCAGCCCGCACGGTTGCCTGGTCAGCAAGGACCGCGAGGGATACTGGCTCTTCGAAGTTAACCGGGATCGGGTTTCCTTCCTGTTACCGTGCGTGTTCTCCTAGTGGTTACGGTCCGAGATGGGCGCCGCTTGCCGCGGGTGCAGGCGATGCGGACGCGCCTGCGCTGATGTGCCGGGTTACGG
>WNGR01016984.1_pt1 | contig 14928 bp, 11 predicted proteins | sample 5407581 | NCBI WGS metagenome assembly WNGR01 (sample SAMN13153383, study PRJNA577476) | soil metagenome | isolation source: 80 cm soil or saprolite under Garry oak tree replicate 2 | place: USA:California | collected 2016-06-15
CAGCTGTATCTCACGCAGTTGCTGACTAACTTATCCCAGGTGCGCAAAAGCGAACTGTCCAACTGGCTCCCCGACCAGTGGAAACGGCTTCAAGCGGCACGCAAGCTTTAAGCAACCTGCACTTCACATAGCGCTCACTGTATGACGCGAGTCACAAGCTGCTCTACATGACCGCCGAGAACGATCGCGCCGTGTTGGTCATCGATCCCAAAGCGGAGAAGGTGTTGGGCTCCATCCCCACGGGACGACCGGACTTGCACATGCTCGCCATCTCTCCCGACGGCCGCTGGGGACATACGGCCAACATCCGGCTACGAACAGTCGACCTCTAAGCCCGCAAATTGGCGAAGTTAATCCCGGTCGGCAATGGGTACACCGAATCACGCTTACGCCGGACGGCAAGTGAGCCTTCAGATCTGCCGACGAGAAGTATCTGGCCGTGATCGACAGAGCCACCGACGAGCGATACGAAATGAGCGATGCGTTGGGATGTCAGGTCAGATTTCTTATCGCACAATAAGGTTCCATGCGTAGATGTCTTCGATCGTCGAATTGCGAATGGCAAGTGGCGAATCGTCCGGCCCGAGTCCGATCCAGTCGCCGAAGAAAAACGGGGCACGATCCACCCCGGTCAGGTTCGCAACCTTCTCAATAGCATGACCAGTCATCGGGACGCGGAAGATTGCGCTACCCTGCTCAGCATCCGAACGAAAGTAAACATACCTGCCGTCATGCGACCAGCTTGGATAATTGGCTGGAATAGAGGTGAGGGGTCGCCACCTCCCTGTGTCGAATTCGAAAAGACACAAATGGAGATCGCCAGAGTGCTGCGCAACAAGCAACCGCCCATCGGGCGACCAGCGGGGTGAAGAGTATCCTGCCGACCTTGGCAGCGTGGTGGTCTTCTGTGAACGGAGATCAAGAATGTAAACGCCGTCTGCCTGTGACATCGGAGGCACATCGCTATAAGCCATTAGATGCCCATCAGGCGACCAATCGGGATAGCCCTTCGGTTGGCCGCCGCTGGAAAAAGGGTGACTTGTTCCGCCGCTTCCAGGGATGGTATAGATTTGCCACTTGCCCGTGAACCCAATACCCATGAATGCGATCATCTGCCCATTAGGAGACCAGCGCGGCATCACGGTGTTCTTGAAACCTTGCGTCAGTTGAAGGCAGTCCGTACCATCTGCCCGGCACCGCCACAGTTGGTTGTCAGCCAAGCTAGTGTAAGCAATCCAATTCTCGTCCCTGGAGTATGCCAGCGTGCGCGCAGAGATGGAGGGCAGCACTGGGATGAACTCAGAAGCGTGAGAGTCATACCGTTCCAACTCGCCCCTGGATGCTTCGACACGCATGAACAGCTTTCTTCCATCTTTGCTAACTATCGGACTTCGATAGCTCATCGCTCCGGAGACGAGAGGGAAAGGTTCCCTGCTGAGCGGAGGCAAGAAATGGTCCCGGGTTCGTTGAGCCCAAATTTGGAATAGGTTCTCGATCCGGACCTGGAATAAGAAGTATCGACCATCTGGGCTCCAGGATCCACAGCATAAGTGATAGGGCAGATCTGAAAATAACCTATGCGGGCCTTTTCCGTCCGCTGCGACTTCCCAAATAGAAGTCTCTTCATTTGTTTTGTCGATGACTGTAAAGCGCAGTCTCTTGCCATCTGGCGACCAGCGGAACCAGAATGCATTTCCGGGAGCGCTGAATATCCACCGGCGAGACTTTCCTTCAAGGTCGCTGGCGTAGATAGCGCCGTCGGCAGAGAAGAGGATTCGTTTCGAATCAGGATACCAGGCTGCGTCGTAGGCCAGGATATCTCCGACTCTCTTCGCCGGCCCAATCCCCGACTGAACGTACAACGGCTCCACTTCGTCTCGCGAATGAACTAAGTTTCGGAGGAGCATTGTTTTGCCATCTCCGGCTATATCGCACAGCTCTGGATTGGTGATCCCGGTTACCACAGTCGAACTCCCCCCGCCCCCCTTCTGCACGGCCGCCACACTATACTTGCCGTTTTCGTATCGCGGATAGAGGATCTGCATACCGTCCATGACCAGCGGCGAGAGGATGTGAGTCTGTGACCTGGTTATCTTCATGGGATTGACGACGGCTAGCTCGGGCGCGGTTTGCCGTAAGGCACGGACCGCAAAGATCAGGCTGGCAACAGCAATGACCGGCACGATGGTCACCATTCCTAGCCTCCAAAGTAATTGGGGTCGCTTGTGCGGAGGTTCAGGAGTTGTCTCTAGGAAACCCGCGTCCGGGCTCGGTTCTGGGTCAGCAACTTTGTCGTCCTCTATCACTCCAACAAAGGAGTATCCGACCCCAGGAATCGTCCGGATGAAGTGAGCCTGCTCCTTCTCATCGCTCAGTGCGCGCCGGATTTGGCGGATAGCCTGCTCGACCGTGTTCTCGTCTCGCTGTCCTCCCCAAATCGCTTCGAGAAGCTCCTGCTTCGAGACGACAAAACCTCGCTTCTGCACGAGGAAGATCAGAACCTTGAAGGGAATGGGCGTAAGGTGAATACGCTCGTCGTCCCGATACAATCCGCGGCGTGGCAGATCGATCGTGAAGCCCCTAAAGCGGAGCAAAGTCTCGCGAATTGATTCTGTGGATGCCACGATCAGCTTCACCAGTCATTTTTCAGGACTTTTTCAGCAGGGGAACCGCGCGATTTACCGCTTTTGCCGCTAGGCTTATTCCCGACAGCTTAGCATGTCGACGGCTATCAGTGCGTGACAGCGGCCTATCCGCCCGGCTGGGAGGCCGTCCGCGCTAGATACGTCCACCGGGGACGAAACTAAAGGTGTGCTTTGACCAGCCTCAGCAGTCTCAGAAGGCCCGGAAAGGGGCGTTGCACTTATGGAACGACTGCGCAGTAGGATTTCTTGCCTTGCTCTCTTGAACCTCACATCATCGTTAACCGTCGCCGCTCTGGTGAGCTGTATCACCCTCGTCGGCTGTGGCGGTGGGGGTAGTAACCCGAACGGCGGAACCCAACCTCCTTCACCGACGATCGCTTCGGTCAGCGTGAGTTGTGCCGCATCTACTGTTTCGACCGGAAAAACACTGCAGTGCACGCCAACAGTAACCGGAACGGGAAACTACAGTTCAGCGGTGAACTGGGCAGTGAACGGAACGGCAGGAGGCAGTACGACCTACGGTTCTGTCAGCACGAGCGGCCTGTACCAGGCCCCGACAACTGCTCCGGCAGCCTACGTAGTGACTCTTTCCGCCATTAGCTCGGCGGATTCGACCAAATCGGGTTCGGCCTCGGTGTTGATAGCGGGAACCATCGCTAGCGCAACTCAGCCTATCGTTGCATCTGCTGGTGGAACGATCTCTCTGCCCGGCGGAGCAAGCGTCACAATACCAGCGAACACCCTGACTGCGAACACCACAGCGACGCTTCAGCTGAGTTCGATCTCGACACAGCCCACTAATTCGCTCTTCAGTGGGGCCGGCCCGTCTCTCGCATTGTCTCTGTCACCTGCAGTTGGCGAGGTCGGCGCTGCAGTGAGCCGTCAACTCTCTACGTCAAGTACTACACCCAAGACCTCCAGTATCACTTTCGTTCTTCCGGGCGGACAAAACTTGAATGCGGCTCAGCTTCAGAACGCGCTCGGCGTGTTGGATGTTAACGACGGGAGCAATAATTATTTCGCGGTGCCCACCTCTTACAATGCCAGCCAAAGTCAGACAACTATCCAAATCGATCCTACAATGATCGAGCCGTCAAGTAGCCTGCAAGTTGGCTTAACCTTCACGCAGGCTAATTCCTTAAATCATTCAGACAACCCTTGGCTCCAGGTGTGGGACGTTAATAGTACCCCCTCGTTTACAGATGCGCCGGCAAATTATTGCCCTCCTGGGTCGCGGACTCTGGTCATGGTACACGGCATGCTCAGCTCTGTCACAGGTACGTTCGGCCAGACGGGCGGGTCTGCGATGTGCTCATCGAAGTCTACTGCTGCTTTGAATGCTAGTTGCCCAAAGGGTCTTTACGACAATGTCATCGGAGTCGAATATCAGTGGTGGAAAGACATAGACACATCAGCAAAATCAATAGGAAAACTTATCAGCTCTCTATTTGATGGTTGCACTTCATATAACGGGACCTTCGATATCGAAGCTCACAGCGAAGGGACTATCGTATCGTTGCAATCGATAGGCTCGATGACAGCGAGTACGCAGTCGAAGTTGAAGCATATTGTCCTTGCTGCTGGACCCATCGACGGAACACCAGTCGCGCAAGCTGCAAGTGACTTACTTACAGTCACCTACTACCTCAATCTTCAACCCGAAGAGACGGCCCTAGAATCCGTGCTGATGCCCGCTAGTCATGGAGACATGACGGCATTCATAGAAGAACTCACCCCGTACAGTACCTATGTACTCGACGCACAGGCAGCGGCACAACTCAACGTGCCCTATGCCGAAACAATTGCGCTGGGAGGCGATAATCCTCACCCGGCGCTCTATTGGGAATCAACGTGGTTCAATAACCATCTGTTTCTTCAAGGAATGCCGAATGATGGAATCATTCCAGTCAGCAGCTCATTACCTACGGATTCCGTGCTTCCCAATCTTGTACGTCTGTTTTGTGCGCCGAATCAGGAATGCGCAATTGCATATCCGTTTAATCACGTCAACTTGGTAAATAACGGCAGCGTAATGCCGGATGTTCTGAACGCACTCAATGGGTCTGGGGCAACGCAGCAAGTCACTCTATCCGCTTCGCCGCAAACCTACACGATGCTCCCGGATCAGTCCGTCACATTGATGGGATCTACAGCCAATATCCTAAATCCGCACATCCAGTGGTCCCTGGTTGGGGGTGCTGTCAACGGCACGCTGAATTCCTCCACTGGGAGGACCGTCCAATACACAGCACCGCAAAGTGCCGGAGGTCCATTCCTCATCTCTGCGTCCGTTCCGGCAATCACCCCTGCCGGCTCTACACAGGCACTCACGAGTTCCGCGTCGATTAGTGTTGTAAACCCGGCTCCGACCATCACGGCCCCAGTGGTTCCTGCTTCCCTCGCCGTTGATGCAACTCCACAGTCGCTTACCATCAATGGCTTGGGATTCGTCCCCTCTTCCGCAGTCACCTTCAATGGAGTGAACCATTCAGCTACGTTTGTTAACGCGAGCCAATTGACGATCAACCTGTCCGCCTTGGATCTCGCCACTGTTGGAACGTTTCCCGTGGTTGTGACAAATCCAGGACCTGGAGGCGGCTCGGCGACTGCTAGTTTCACGGTATTGCCGCTCGTGATAATTAGCCCGTCGCCAGTGAGCGTCCCGGCCGGCTCGATGCAGACATTCACAGCCACCGTCAGCGGAGGTGGAACAGTTACGTGGAGCGTTGAGGAGGGTGCCTCTGGCGGAAGCATCACAAGCACGGGAATCTACACGGCTCCGACTCAGACCGGCGCGTATCACGTCGTAGCCACAAATGCCGCCGACGCATCGGAGACCGCCACCGCGACTGTCAACGTCGTTGCTGGCCCATCGATCAAAACGCTCCATTCCTTTAATCACACAAAAGAGGGCGCGATCCCGTGGAGCGCTCCGATCTTTGGAAGCGACGGCAACCTGTACGGCACCACGGAGGCCGGCGGTGACCTGTCCTGCACATACATCTCAACACTTGCAGGCTGCGGGACGATTTACAAGAGCGACACTTCAGGAAACGTGACGCCCCTCCACAGCTTTGACGGCCAAAACGGAGCATACCCAGTCGCCTCACTCCTGCAATTGTCGAGCTCCACTTTCGATGGAACTACAGACTACGGCGGCTCTAATACCTCCCAATGCATCGTCCCTGGGACTTCGACTCAATCGGGATGTGGGAGCATCTTCAGCTTTGATCTCACCAACGGCTTCAGCTCCGTTTATTCGTTCGGGCCCTTCAATTCGCCATCAGGAGCTGGCCCGACTGGAGCGCTCACACAAAATAGTGCTAAGACGACTTTGTACGGATCAACGGAAGTCGGCGGGAACAGCAGTTGTACAGGAGAACTCGGCACCCAATCAGAGTCGGGGTGTGGAAGCATCTTCACGATAAGCGGCTCAAGTACAGTAGCTGCACTTCACACGTTCTCGGGATCGGAAGGTGCTTTCCCGGCGTCAGCGCCCATCCAACTGTCAGACGGGAATCTTTACGGAGTCACCTCGGGAGGCGGAAACCTTACCTGCTCTTCCTATGCCTCTCCCGGCTGCGGCACCGTGTACCAAATGACCTCGTCAGGAAGCGTCAAGACTCTTCACTCTTTTAATTTGCAAGACGGCGCGCACCCCTACCCGTCGTTAATTCTGGCAAGTGATGGTGATTTGTACAGCGTCACGATCTTTGGTGGTAGCACCACCTGCTCCGGTGGCGCTCAGTGGAGAGGGTGCGGAACGATCTTCAAAATCGACACGACGGGGAACTTTACCTCTTTACATTCGTTCTCCGGACCGGACGGCGCTTATCCGACGTCCCTTATTCAAGGTACAGACGGCTACTTCTATGGAACTACGCAAGGCGGCGGTGACGCTTCCTGCTCTGGCCGATACGGGCCGGGGTGTGGCACGGTCTTCAAAATGGACTCGGCCGGAAACGTTACAGTGCTGTACTCGTTCACGGGTCAATCAGATGGTTCTTGGCCCGAATCGGGAGTGATTCAAGGAACAGACGGAAATCTCTACGGCACGACAGCCTATGGTGGAACGAACGACGACGGGGTCATATTCCGAATTTCGAATCTGACAGCACTCGCTGCAGCCAAAGCTAGGTTTGCGGCACCGGAAGTCACCAGGGAACCCATTGCACCTTTGCTCATGAAGCAACCGCACGTTGGCCCTCCTGGCCCACCTGCTCCTGCCCAACAATGATCTTCCCATTTTTGTATTGATGCTGTTGTAAGTGAATCACCATTTCGGAGTACGGCAAGGAACGAAGGAGCGATATGCAGACACGTCAGGTATTTCGGTTTGTATTGATAATTGCTGTGTTTTTGGCTCTTCCCATTCACTCGCGAGCAAACGATGAGAAGAACGCCTTGAAGGAGGCTCTTGAAGCCAAGTACGGCCTCACAAAGGTAAGTTGGGACAAAGTTCGCGTCACCGATCCCGGGCCGGTCTATGTGCTGGAATCCGAGGGCGTCAATGCAGATCGCGCGACAGATATGACGATGCTGGTCAACAAAATAGTCGATGGACACGTGCAGCAGCCCAAGGGCTTTGGCGCCTCCTTGTTTTCGAAGCAGACGACGAAGCAGTTCAAACCCGGCGACCGTCTGTACCTGACCAAGATCGACGTAAAAGATGACGGTGTACTTCTGTGGTTCATCTCCACCGAGACAGCGGAGTACCAAGACAAGGGATCAACGAAACAGACCCGGTATCGCGCCGTTCTCGGTTTCGACCTCCGCCCAAATGGATGAGATCAAGAAGATCGTCGATCCCTTCGTTCAGCTAGAGAAGGACGCTCAGGCAGCCAATACGAAAACCGTTGAGCTTGGCCAGAAGCCTGATGAGGTTAAAACCGCGGTTGGCGCACCCGACAAGATCATTAAGCTCGGCACAAAAGAAATCTACGTCTACAAAGATATGAAGGTCGTATTCGTTGATGGCAAAGTTTCTGACGTCCAGTGAAGCGGTGATCGTGGCCCATCTTCCCTGATGGCCATCTACTGACCAAACACTGTTTTTCAGGGGAAGGGGGAGAAGTCGATGGGGGGCAAATGTCCGAGGTGTAATGGTAACGGAACTGTCACGTGCACGCGGTGTAAAGGAAGTGGCGTTGAAATCACGCTTGTAGTCGCCACAACCAATTGTCCGCGTTGCCACGGCCGAGGCGAAATTGAGTGTACTCGCTGCAGCGGCAGCGGCAACGCTTAAGGCCGTCAGGACTCGCCGAACAAGGGTGAACACAACCCCAGTACCAATCGTCCACTTGACAAGGTTGTTCGACATCGAATGAGGTGATTGCGGTGGCGCTTCTCGATAGGGTGAAATTCGATGGTCCGCCAGACATCTTGGTCTGGAAATGGCCCCATGACTCATTAAGCCTCGGCGCGCAAGTAATCGTAAACGAGAGCCAGGAAGCTCTTTTCTACAAAAGCGGTCAGGCTCTTGATCTCTTTAGTCCTGGCACGCATACCTTGACGACCGCCAACCTGCCATTCCTCCAGAGAATAGTAAACCTACCATTCGGCGGAAAGACTCCATTTTCCGCCGAGGTCTATTTCGTAAGTAAAGCAGTGGCTGTGGGCCAGAATTGGGGAACGAAGACACCGTTTATGATCCTCGACCCACGGTATAGAGTCACTATTCCTCTCCGCGCTTATGGGCAATTCGGGCTTCGAGTTGTAAACACTCGGGAGTTCGTGACTCAGATTGCCGGAGCGGGCGGAGCCGGCACACGAGGCAGCGTTGCATCGGATATAGCCTCAAAAGAGTTCGTTGCGCGGATCGCTAACATCGGCAACGATATGGCTCTGAAGGACAAGGCATTGAGCGCCGTCGGAACTACGTCCAACGACACTGCCAGAACTCTGTTCGAATCTTTGATAATCACATCTCTTCAGCAATCGGTGGGGACATTGCTGAGCGAGCAAAAGGTCTCCGTGTTGGAACTACCCTCTCAGGTGCTTAACCTTGGCAAGAAGACTCATGAAGTTCTCCAGTCTGAGTTTCAGACCTTCGGGGCAGAACTCGTGAATTTTGTTGTTGAGAGCATCAATTTTGACAGCAAAGACGAAAGTGTCCAACGTCTACGGTCGATGCTTGATGAGGCGGCCCGACTTGATGTTGTTGGCCAGGCGTACCACAGGAATTTGGACTTTTATCGAACCGAGCGTCAATTCGATGTTCTTGAGGGGGCCGCTGAGAGCGGCGGTGCCGCGGGCTCTGTGATGGGTGCGGCTATGGGCATAGGAATGGGATTCGGTGTCGCAGCGCCCGCCGGAGTCCTCGCTAAAGATTCTATGGCTGCAACGTTATCCAAATGTAGCAAGTGTGGAGCATCGATAGCGCAGTCGTCCAAGTTTTGCCCCTCCTGCGGTGAAAGCCTGCAACAGAATTTCAGGTCATGTTCTGGCTGTTCAACTTCGAATCCCAGCACTTCAAAGTTTTGCGCAAATTGCGGATCGTCCTTGGCGGCACAAAAGTGTGCCAAGTGTGGCGCAGAGTTGTCGCTTGACGCGAAGTTTTGTAATGAATGCGGGGAGAAATTATGAACCCGGATTCACGAATCAAGGGTGTCGCGATCCTTGCCTTTGCGGGCCTCCTTTTGGCGGTCGTGGTGCTATTCCTCTTTTACGGAATATCGGAACCGTCCTCCAGAAGCAACACGTTCACATTCACCGCATGGTTCAGTTCTGGTCAAGTGATTCTTCTCTTTGCTGCCCTAATCTACACAGCGATCAAGGATGGTCATCCTGGCTCGCTGATCCCGGTCAATTCGGCAACGGTTCTTGTCGCGTTCATCTATAACGTAGTTGCTGTGGTGACGATGCTCCTATTCACTCGATTCCTTCTCCCTGATCGATCCAATGCTCGGACCTATTACGTGATCTGTATTGCCGAATTGGGTGCCGCCGTAGCGTATGCGGCACTTCTTCAGCTAGTAGCGGTTGCTCAGCAGGTAGGACATCGCGCGGCAGTGGAGTCCAGAGCAACCGTTGACGGTCTTCTCAAGATGTGCGATGTCATTTCCTACAATGCAGCTGGCGTGGGCTGGAAACTGGACTTGCAACGGTGCTCAGAGCATATTCGGTTTTCCGAAGCGCTTCGCCGCGATCCAGCCTTGCCGCCGGAGGTCGCTAGATTATTGGCCCAGATTGAGGCGTCTACGAACGTGCCTCCCGACGAACCTACCCTTGGTGAAGTGAAGAAGCTGATAAGCGGTATAGAAGCGTTGGCACAACGCAGGAGTTAAGAATCCGTGATGGGAACTGTTGAGACTTGCCCTCAATGCGGCTGGACATTCGACACCGAGGCGCTACAGGCAAACACCTGCAAAAAATGCCGTTCGGCAATACTCATCACCTCAGTTGCACATCTTGAGAAGTTCGATAGACCGGCAATTCAGAAGTACATTGTCCGCAATTCGGAGATACTGAAGGGCGACACTAAAGACCAGGATGCGCTGCTTTGTATGGGTCTATGCTACTTGCGACTGGGGCTCTACGAGACGGCCGACAAGTATCTTGGAAGCCTGATTGATGCGCATCCAGAGGTAGCGTCAGGCTATTACTACAAGGCGATCGGATGTATGAAAGGCAGGCGTCCCCGTGTTCTGACGCTCAACACCGTTCGCACGGCGGAACAGCTACTGCTTACCGCAATGACGCTCGAGCCCGACAACGGACGTCACGATGCAGTTTTGGCGGCGATGCGGCACGATTACTACGTCGTGAACGGCCTTCGGGTCCCCGATCCATCTCCTGCCGAGCTCCTCGAGGGAGCGCGAGGCAAGCACTTCGACCGTAACGAAATTGCACAAGGGTTAGCTCTAATGAGCATTCCAGAGTCTTCCCTTGCCGCTGCAATCTTTGCAAAACAAAACTAACACAAGGAGGAACAAATGGATCCCAATCGCGCGAGTATTGAGAAGTATTTCACGAGCAAGTTTCCCAAGTGGGCAATCTTCCTGATTGTCATTGGCGTACTGATGTTGCTTGGTCCGATCGGAGTAAAGGTAGTAGGTCTGCTGTTTGTTGTTGGCGGCGGATTCGCGATTTACAACTCTTCGCAGGTGGCCTCGGATGCTGAGATTGACCAGTGGACGCAGGAGGACCTGAAGAAACTGAATCAGCGATCACTGGAGAAGATGGGGATTGATGCTTCCGAAATTGTTGGCGAAGGCGTGATCGTCACGGGTCCCCGGCTCAGCAACCTCGGACCGGCGAAGTTTGGTTACCGGAAGGGAAGAGACAATGTCTTGCGCTTCACTCCGATCAACTCGACCATTATCAACTTCACGCAGAATCAACTTCTCGTTTATCGGTGCGCACTGGACCTGATCACAGGTAATCCGGTGAACGAAGCGACAGACGAGTATTTCTACCGTGATGTGGTTTCCGTCCAGACCCTTTCGGATACTGTCAGTGTCAGCCTCCCCGGAACTCAATTCCAGGGCTTGCAGCTCAACGCGGCCGAAACCTTCAGGCTTACCACGTCTGGAGGAACTTCTGTGAGTATGGCGCTCCGCGATCCGTCCCTGATCCAGAAGATGGGCGGAGGCGAGATTCCTACTACGACGGCGGAACGTGCAATTCAGACAATCAGAAAGATGCTCCGCGAGAAGAAAGGCGCGGCAGTTGGGGTATAGCTCTGGCCGAGATTCGCTCAACAGTGCTGACATACAAAGCTCGGTGACACAGATGGCGCCCAGGTCCCTTTTTGGGGCCTGATGTGCTTTGTTATGTCTGATGTGCCCGTAGAAATCATTTTCGCCATGAGCCGTGCGATGCGTCTGATGGCATTGTTCCTGCAGTGTCCTCGCGTAAGTACCCTTGAGAGGGTTGTGGAATCCTCCGGATTGGTGCGTTCCCGAAGATCCCCTGCAGATTCCATATCAAATCGCAGTAGGGAGGGGTTTTATGAAAAGGGCACATTTGACGTTGCTTGCAATCTCGCTTTTGACCGCCCCGGTGCTGGGCCACACATCTCAAAAGATCGCGAGCATTAATAAGAAGGTCGTTGGCAAATGGGTCTCAGCCAATAAGAAGAGCTACATCGAATTCTCCGCAGACGGTTCGTGTTCAACAGGGGAACTTGGGAACGATGGCACATGGCACGTCGATCACAATGTCTTAGACACACCATGGTCACAATCAGACGATTTCACCTGCGGCAGCGGCGGATTGACGCTGATTGGGCCAAATACGCTAACTCGGGACTATGGAATGGGAGGTGAGCCGGAGAAATTCTATCGTGGCTCAGCCAATGTTCCTAAGGGTCCAGGATCCCTCACCCTGGGGATCGCGCAGCCGGTGCTCAATCTACAGATCGATCTGCCGACGGCGAACAACACTCTTTTCACCTGTCATGCATGCTACGACCCGTCGGACAAAGGGGACAACGATCAGGCCCCGCTCGTGAGCACATATGCGGCTGGCCTGACTGATTACCTGATCCGGATCGGGTATGTTCGCACGATTGGGGACAAGCAGGTGTTTACCGCAAAAGCAAAGCGAAGCAGGTACTACACACTGAACCAGGATTTGGCTGGGCTTCGATTCGCGAACTTTCGAAATCCACGGATTCTCACCACCACAATCGTCGATCCTCATCACATCCCCATCGAATACGAGTTGGTGCCAACAGAGGTTACCGTCGGGTTCTTCGGAAAACCCCGCGTCGTCAAATCCTTCGCTTCCATTTCCTATGAGAATGAAGCTTGGCGGGTATGCATGCCCTGCAGTCGATAGTCGGGAGGAGGAATCGTCTCAGAGTTAATATTATTCGACCTTTGTCATGATAACCGGGAAAAGGGCGTTAGTCCTCACAAACGCGAACCATTTGGCATGCGCCGGTGCATTTCTTCAGATTGTCGGGAACCTTCTCGGACACACACACCCCGAGGACGACTCGTTATGCGCCAGTCGAACTTTGGCCTGCGAAACGTGACTGAGCAGTTCGGCGCGTTCCTTAAACCAATGGCAGTCAGCTGAGCCGAATGGACAGACAACCAGGAAGGTCAGAAGTCAGGCGTGAATTTGGAGTGCGTCCAGAGCGCAGCCATTCCTGAATACACGTCAGCGGCTCACATCGCAATTGATTGCAAGCCTGCAGTCCGCATTCCGCCTGCACGCTCTGATTACCGCCCTCAAGACGACGTAAATCTCCGACTGGAAGGTCCAAATCGTGCCATTTCGAAGCGCCTGGAAAGCGGGCTTTGTTTCAGGAACTCGCATCAGGCGCTGTTTGGCATGTGGCCGAAAAACCGCCTTCGCGGACAAGTGTTCTTTGTCAATTGACGCGCCATGACTCTCTCGACGAGCAGTATATTGCCAATGCGCTGGATCGGGAACGGGAAGTCGGCTTGTCATCAGAAAACATGCAAGGCGGATCGGAGAAATCGTGGGGGACGGCCCGCGAAGTGATGCCCTTGCCTCGGAGCGGCAGTTTAAGTCTCCAGTGAGTCTCCAGAAATAGAACCCAGCTTCGGACGATACGCTCGAACCCTCATGAACATTGACGTTTATGCCGTATCCGGACGTATTCTCACCTTCTACATCGACAAGTAAGTACGTTATTGATAATAAACCTACTTATGTTTGAATCACAAGGTTGTATTCTACCTTCACAAGTGGCTGATTATCCTCCAATTGATGGTTGATTATATAAACGATGATCCACCGGCACATCACTCACCAAGTCCGAGAAGCACTGGCCGATACACCGGCTGTTCTCGTCAACGGCGCTCGGCAGACGGGCAAAAGTGCCCTCGATCAGTCTGCGGAACTGGGCGAACAACACAGGCAGTACCGCGCCGACAACGCATACATTCCGGGCGCCGTGATTCCGATTCGGTGGGCTACACTCGCCGACGGCTAGTGCTGAGGCTCCTCAATGGTGAGAATCTGGTCAGCGGCAACATTGTGCAACACCTGACGGATCCCGCTTGGCCAACGGATTTCAATATCTTTGATCCGCCGGGTACCACCCAGGCCAAAGTGCACTCGATTGTCACTCGAGGACGTGTAACCTACCGCTGTCGTCACTTCATTCCACTGTTGCCGTCCATCTTCACTTGTAATGTGAATCTGTGCTCCGATTCCCATGCGATTGCTTTTGGTCCCTGCAAGTTTCAAAAGGATCCAATGGTTCCCTGTATTGGAAGTGTTGCGAAGAAGCTTGACCGGCCCGTTGAGCACTGTCACCACAGCGTCGATGTGTCCATCGTTGAATAGGTCGCCAAATGCAACCCCGCGGTGAGGGGCTGCAAGTTGGAAATCGGGTCCAGCCGTGCCGCCTACATCAGCGAACTTCCCATTGCCCAGGTTACGGAACAGTGAATTAGGCTCCGGATATTTTCGACTCGGGGTCAACTCGCTGACGTTATCAAGCACATTGGCCCTTGCTACAAAAAGATCCTTCCATCCGTCATTATCAAAATCGAAAATGCCATTGCCCCATCCCGACATCTCGTTGGTCGATTGCAGTCCGCTAGTGTGAGTTGCATCATCGAAAACTCCGCCCCCGGCGTTCACCAACAGGGGAAACATCTGGTGCTCTACGGCCGTGTACCAGATATCAGGCAACCCATCATTGTTTACATCCCGAAAATCCGACCCCATTCCTGAAAGCGTGAACCCCTCCGGAGAGTACGCCACGCCCGCCGTCGCCCCAACTTCTTCGAATTTTTTGCCGTGAAGATTATGGAAGAGGAATGCCGGAGTTGTATCGTTCGCCACGAAGGCGTCGAGAAATCCGTCGCCGTCATAGTCTGCAAAGGAGACACTCATGCCCTTGCCCATATGCGCCGCGATCCCCGTCTCCTGCGAAACGTCGATGAAGGTCCCGTCGCCATTATTGCGGTACAGGGTGTTATGAAGAGAAGTGTAATTCTTGGGATGACAGTAGGCCCGCACTCCATCCTTCAGCAGGCATACCGGATCTTTGTTTACCTCCCAGCCGCAGTAATTCACCACGAACAGGTCAAGCAAGCCATCGTTGTTGTAGTCGAACCAACCCGCCCCGACAGACCACATTTTCTTGCCATTCATCTCGGCACCGCTCAGCCCTGTCCGGCCTGCCGTCGTTGTCAAAGTCGCCCACAGCAACGCCCATTCCGTAGCCCGCGCCAGCGACCCCGGCACGCTCGGTGACGTCGGTAAATGTGCCGTCGTGATTATTTCGATATAGACGGTTCCAGTATGCCGGAGATTCTTTTTGCAGCGAAGGTATGGCCGCGCCGTTCACCAG
>WNGR01008289.1_pt1 | contig 14926 bp, 18 predicted proteins | sample 5407581 | NCBI WGS metagenome assembly WNGR01 (sample SAMN13153383, study PRJNA577476) | soil metagenome | isolation source: 80 cm soil or saprolite under Garry oak tree replicate 2 | place: USA:California | collected 2016-06-15
GTCGAGGAAGCTCAGGAGCTTCCTGGACAACTGAGCGCGCCGCCGATGCCGACTATTGCGTGGTTCTATGGCATCGCGATCCGCATCTGTGTCCGAGAGCATCCGCCGGCACATTTTCATGCGGTCTATGGGGAGCACGAAACGTTCGTCCATCGTCCCGGGCGAGGCGACCTGACCACTCATGCGCTTGTGGCCGTCGATCGTTTAGGATAAATTGTATTCAACCAGGGGGCGTATCCGATGCGGCGGCTGCTGGCTGTGGTGGGATTTGTCGCGTGCCTGTCCGGGGTGGTTCACGCCGACACGCTTGCGCCAGCAGCATTCACGCGCCACCTTGCACAGGCTTTGACTGCCGCGCTGCGATCGTCGACCGTGATCGTCAAGGGCGACCTCGAACTCACCATCAGGGACGCGAGCGGTCGGGAAGCGACGGTCTTCCTCACTAACGCGTATAACGAATATGCACGCGATCCACAGCGGCTCAACGGGGTTGTCCAGACCTATGTGACGGCCTTGTCACAGCCCATGAGCGCGGGGACCAAAGTCGATCGCTCCCGCATCGTTCCGATCATCAAGGATCGAAAATGGCTTGCCGATCTCCACGCCACGCTCGGAGCGCGCGGCGCGGGCGAAGAACATCTCTTCGACAGTTTCAACAATGAGCTGGTCGTGGTCTATGCCGAAGACGACCCCATGAGGATGCGATACCTGACCACCCGGGAGGACATCGGGGTCGACCGCAAGGAGATCAGAGCGCTTGCGGTCGCCAATCTGAAGCGGATCCTTCCGAAGATCGAAATGCGCAACCACGACAATGTCTTCTCGATCATTTCCGTCGGCGGTGACTATGAGGCCAGCCTGCTGCTGATCGACGACATCTGGTCGGGCGGACAGATCAAGGTGAACGGCGACATCGTCGCGGCGGTTCCGGCACGAGACGTGCTGCTCGTTACCGGGTCGCGCAACCGGACCGGCTTGAAGAAGGTCCGCGAGCTGGCAGCCGAATTCGCGGCGCAGGATCGTTACCGGTTGGTCGATACGTTGTTCGTCTATCGCAAGGGCCATTTCACGAAGTTCGGCGCAAACTGACGAATGTTCCAGCACGCGCAGCCAATCCTCACTCCCTCCACTTGATCGAGCACCCCATGCTTGGCAGCTGCTCCTGCGGCCCGCTGCCGGTCTCCGCCACCTGCTTCATCGCCTCGTAGAGCTCGCGGCGCGCGCCTGGGATGAATGCCATGCGCGAGGCATCGAGCCGGCCGCGATATTGCAGCTCGTCCTTCGCATTGAAGCCGAAGAAGTCGGGCGTGCACTGCGCACCCCAGCCGCGCGCCACGTCCTGGGTCGCGTCGATCACGTAGGGGAAGGTGAAGCCGTGCTTTTGCGCAAACAGCTTCATGTTCTCGAAGGAATCCTCGGCATAGGCGGCGGGGTCGTTCGGCATGATGGCGATCATGCCGATCCCGATGGCGGCGAGCGCGTTTGCCTCCTCCACGATACGGCCGATGCTCGCCTTCACGTAGGGACAGTGATTGCAGATGAAGGCGACGAGCGTGCCGTTCTTCCCGCGCACGTCGGCAAGCGACCAGGTCTTGCCATCCACGCCCTTGAGCGAGAAATCGCGCGCCTTCCAGCCGAAGTCGCAGATGCCGGTCTTGGTGAGCGCCATCGCGGTCCTCCACCTTTCGGTCGACGCGGGACCATCTCATTTCTGCGGACGCCGACGCAAGCGTGCCGATGCCGGGTTTCGCTGGCGCTCCAGCCGGGCTAGGCTCGCTGAAATCTTCGCAAGGCTCGGGGGTTTCGCCTTCCGCCGTGCGCCAGCGCGTCAATAGCGCGGCATGCCGGGGAAGGTCCGCGGTACCGGCACGGCGGATTGTGCGTTGCGGATCTGGATGTCGATCCGGCGGGCTGCGCTCTCGATCGCCGCTCGCTGGGCGGCGCTGGTGTCGATCGGGCCCAGCGTCGGATTGATCGCCTGGCGCAGCTTGTCGGGATCGATGCTGACCCAAGGAATGATCTGCGCCTGCGGCAGCGCCGCGCTCGGGCGCGCCATCTCGGAGCGAATCTGTCCGATGATCGACGACACCCACAGGCTCTGAACCGCGGTCAGCGCGCCCAGTCCGACGCAGAACGCGACAATCGTCTTGAAGATCATGCTCATGGCGGCAGCCGTGCACCCGGTTCCAAGCGGCCGACGCTACGCCGCCGGTGTTAACAACGCCGCAAAGGCAGGGTGCTCAATTGCGGCGATCGGCTTTACCGATTGGAAGCCAAGGAAACCCGTGGCGCGCGGCTCCATGGGGCGGAAGGTTTTTTGTTGCTCCGCCAAGCCTGGCACTTACGGACGAGTCACCATTTTGGCGCCTATTCGTTTGCAGGCGATGGTGCAGGCCATAGACTGCGCTCGCCATCGGATCGTGTCGTTGCCTGGCGATGGGACCATCATGCAGCGCCGCTTTTTCGCCCTTCTGCTCATCCTCGCGATCGTGTTCGGCACGCCTTACGCGGGCGCGCTGCTCTATCGTGTGATGGGTCCGTGGAGCGCGGTCGCGATCGAGCAGGACGGCAGCACGACCCAGATGCAGTTTGGGCCGGAGCTGCCGCGGCCGGAATGGGTCCCGGTCTATCCCGGCGCGATGGTCGTGCAGTCGAGCCGGCTCACGTCGGCCAAGATGCCGTCGGGTTTCGGCATGCTGGAGGTCGCGACCCGTGCCTCGTTCGAAGACGTCAAGCGTTTCTATGTCGAGCGGCTCACTGCATCGGGCTTTACCGTGAGCGACGTCGGCATCGGAACGCTGAATGCGGCGAGCGCGGCGTTCCTCGGCATGGCCGGAATGCTGTCGGGCCGCCGCGACGCGACCGACGATCAAATCGATATCCAGATTCGGACGCCGGAAGGGTTGATCCCGTCGCGGCTGGTTCAGGTGCACTGGCGCAAGCTCAGCGAAGGCCCGCGCGCGGACGGCAGCCAGCCGTAACGCGCGGTCGTCACGGATGTGGCCCCGTAGGATGGGTTGAGCGTCAGCGAAACCCATCACCTCTCGGCAAAGCGAACGCGATGGGTTTCGCTGCGCTCAACCCATCCTACGGGATCAAGCGTCCGGCTCGAATGCCGCAAGCGCACCCCGCAGAAGCTCGCGCGCATCCTCCGAGCCGTCGAGCACTCGGAGCGTGCGGCGCTTGATCTTCCATCCCTGCGGCGTCCGCTCGAGCTCCCAGCGGTTGGCGGCAACCCGGTGGATGCGAAATCCCTTCGACATGCCGTGATTGGGAATCTCGATCGGATCGGCGGTCGGGTGGGGAGCGAGAATCTGCAGATAGGACGTGACCACGGCCTCGTCGCCCGCAAGCGCGATGTGCGGCAGGCCGGCGAAATGCGCAAGCCCGCCCGTGATCGCGGCCTGGTGCCCGGGCGTCTTGAGGCTCGCCGCGATCGCGGTGTTGCCGCTCGCTTTCTTGTCGCCCCCGAGGTCGATGATGCCGTCCTCGGTGTAAATCGCCCGCGCAAAATAGTCGGCGCCGGTATCCGCGCTCGGCGGATGGCTGGCGATGAGATTGTAGATTTCAAGCCGATCCTCGATGGCGCGCAGGCGATCCTCGATGGGGCAGCTGCGTGCTTGCTCCCGGTCCATGGCAATCTCCATTCCGGCTCACGGCACAACGACCGTCAGGCGTTTCGCCGCGCGGGTGATCCCGGTGTAGAGCCAGCGCTCGCGATTGTCCCGGAATGCAGCCGACTCGTCGAACAGGACGACGTCGTTCCATTGCGAGCCCTGCGCCTTGTGCACGGTGAGCACGTAGCCGAAGTCGAATTCGTCGAATTTCTTGCGCTCCAGCCACTCGACCTCTTCGATTGCGCCGGTGAAGCATTCCTTGCGCACTGACACCTTCACCGCCTTGCCGCCCAGGTTCTCCTCGGGCCGAATCCGCATCTTGATGATCACCCGGCGCGGGTTGGGGCGTTCCTTGACCACCCACAGCCCGCCGTTGAACAGGCCCTTGCGGCGGTTGTTGCGCAGGCAGACGAGCTTGTCGCCCGCCATCGGGAGCGCTTCGCCGAAGCCGCGCCGCTCGCGCATGCGCCCGTTATAGGCGCGGCGCGTGACATTGCGCCCGACCAGCACCTGCTCGGCCTCGATCACCCGCTTGGGATCGAGCGCCTCGCGCCGCAGGACCTCGGTCACGCCATATCGCCCCGGCACCAAGCATTGGCCGGCGCGCACCTGCATCGAGAGCCGCACGATCGGATCGTCCTGCGCCTGCCGGTGCACCTCGGTCAGCATGGCGTCGGGCGCGGTGTCGGTAAAGAAGCCGCCGCCCTGGACCGGCGGCAGCTGCGCCGGATCGCCGAGCACCAGGATCGGCACGCCGAACGACATCAGGTCGCGGCCGAGCTCGGCGTCGACCATGGAGCATTCGTCGATGACGATGAGCTTCGCCTTGGAGGCGGGACCGTCGTCCCAAAGTTCGAAGATCGGTGTCTCGGTTTCGGTCTCCAGCGCCCGGTAGATCAGAGAGTGGATCGTGGAGGCTTCGCGACAGCCCTTGCTGCGCATGACGAGCGCGGCCTTGCCGGTGAAGGCCGCGAACACGACCTTGCCGTCGGCCGCCTGCGCAATATGCTTGGCGAGGGTCGTCTTGCCGGTGCCGGCATAGCCGAACAGGCGGAACAGCTGCGGCGTCCCGGGCGTGCCCGGCTTGGCCCTGCGCCACTTTGCGACTGCGGCGAGCGCGGCATCCTGATGGGGCGTGAAGACGGGCATGGGGCCGGCGATCTCGGGTCACGTTCGAGGCTAGCCTCGCTTACCCGCGCCCGCCTCGCAAGGCCGCAAGCGGCTATTCGCTGATCGTGCGCACCACCGACGCGGTGGGCCGGCTGCTCACGGTCGGCAGCTTCTGCTCCTTCAGGATCAAGGCATCGTATTCGGCCAAGGTCTGCGCGGGGTCTTTTGCCTTGAGGTGGACGATCTTGTAGCCGCCCGCTTTCAGCTGGTTGAGCAGCTCGGGCATTGCCTCGGCGGTCACGTGCTGGAAATCATGCATCAGAACAATTCCCTTGCCGTGCTTCTTCAGCTTGTCCATGACCGACCCGATCACCTGCGCGGGCTTCTTCAGCTTGAAATCGAAGGAGTCCATGTCGGTGGAGAAAATGCCGATATTGCGCTCGCCGAGATAGGTGACCATTTCGGGCGGGTGCACCAAGCTTGGAAAGCGGAAGAAGGGCGCAGGTGCGACTCCCAAGGCAAGGCGCACGGCGGAGAGGCCCTTCTCGATCTCGCCCTTGGCCTCGGCGGCGGATTTCTTCCCCAGATTGGCATGCGACCAGGTATGGGTGCCGATCGTGTGCCCCTGTCCGGCGACTTCTTTGAGAATCTCCGGGTGCCAGAGCGCGTGCTTGCCGATGGAAAAGAATGTCGCCTTGACGCAGTGGGCCGCAAGTGCCCGCAGCACCGCCGGGGTGCTCACCGGCCATGGACCATCGTCGAGGGTCAGCACGACCTCGCCCGGCCGCAGGAAATCATGCGCCTTGAAATGCTCAAAACCGAACCCCGGCCCGCCGGTCGTGTCGATTTCGACCGTGCGCGCAACGCCGAGGCCGCTCGGGTTGGCGCAGGCCGGCTGCGCATCCGGCCGCCCTGACGGAACGGTTCCGGTGGGGCTCGGGTCGGCCAACCAGCGTGGCATCGGCGCATTCTGCGCCTGAACGGGAGCGATCAAGCCTGCCGCAAACAAAAGCATGGCTACGCACGTCATCGAAACTTTCATCGCCAACCCCATCTCCGCTGCGGATGAACGGCGGCGTCCGGCCGAAGGACCGCCAGTCCTTAACGGAGCATTGGCGCAAGTGGTAAAATTTGAGTTAAGCGCGAGAGGGATTGGTGCGGGCGTGGCGGGGGACTTATCAACAGACTTCGCCGAGCATGCGGGTCGATCCCGGATTGCCCTGCGCTTCATCCGGGCTACGATTCCGCGCGAATCACGAAGACAGGTCCCATGGCCAAGAAACAAGCGCGTATTCCAGACTACCTGAAGCCTTGGATCGAGGCGCGACGGCGGTTCCGCCTCTCGCATGCCCATGTGCAGATGGCGCGCGAACTCGGGATGAATCCGAAAAAGCTCGGCAAGCTCGACAATCACCGCCAGGAGCCGTGGAAGCTGCCCCTGCCGGCCTTCATCTCGCATCTGTACTTCAAGCGCTTCGGCAAGACGAGGCCTGACACCATCAGCACGATCAAAGAGATTGCGGCTGCAAAGGCGGCAAAAAAGCAGGCGAGGCGGGAGAGGAAGGCGATGAAGGCGCTGAGTGCAATGAAGGCGAGCGAAGCCACGCCCGCTGAAATGTCCCCTGCTGCCGCCCGCTAAATCGCGCTACGCCTCCCCCTCGACGATCCGCAGATCCCGCACCGCGGCGTTGCCGAGCGCGTTGAGCGCCGCCTGGTAGGGCTCGCTGTCATGGGCGGCGACGGCGCGCTCCACGCTCTCGAACTCGATGATGACGATGCGGGACACGACCCCCGCCTCGTAGGCTTTGGCGGCGTTGCCGCGGGCGAGGAAGCGTCCGCCGGCGGCAGCGATCGCCGGGCCGGCGAGCTTCGCATAGGCCGCCAATGCATCCGGATTCGAAATCGAGCGATAGCACGCCACCCAATAGGCCTTTGCCATTTGTGATCCCCGTCGCCGTTGATGCGCCCTGCGATTGCGCAGGATGACCGGAGCTTATCGGATTACCGGCGCGATGACAGCCGAGCTCGACCTGGATGAAGCATGGCGAAATCCGGCTTTGGTGGGGTCGATAGCTGCGGCGAGCAGGCCCGCTGACCCGGATTTCGCTGGCGCTCCATCAGGGCTACGGGACAATTGACGCCGCTCTCGCTCCGTGTCCAAATCTGCGCCTGGGGCGAGCCCGATCGTGGGACATGGGTGTCGGAGTGGGAAAGATGCAGCGGGCGCAGTGGAGAATTCTCGCGGCCACCGTTTTCGTGCTCGGCGCGATCGTCGTGGCCGAGGCGGACGGGCCGCCGGTGCCGCGGAGCACGGTTTCGGTCGGTCGCAGTCACACGGTCAGCGCAGTGAGCCTGTCGCGGGCGGCGGCGCTGGGCAACGCCAGGGCGCAGACCCAGCTTGGCTACATGTACGAGACCGGCATCGGCGTTCCGCAGGACTATCATCTCGCGGCGCTGTGGTATCACCGTGCCGCCGAGCAGGGAGAACCGCGCGCGCAGCACCTCCTCGGCCTTCTGCTCAACAAGGGATTCGGCGTGCCGGTGAATTTCATCGAGTCCCACAAGTGGCTCAATCTCGCGGCCGCCCAGGTGGGGGGCGACGACCGCGACTATTACCTCAGAATAAGGAATGCGGTGGCGTCCAAGCTGACCTTGCGCGAGATCTATGAAGCGCAACGGCGCGCCCGCTATTGGCGGCCGCTCCCGGAGCGATAGCATCCGCGCCGAGGGTGTTTCGAGTTTCGACCCGGGGCCCACGAATCCATCGAGCGCCAAGAGCGGTGCGCCGAGCCTGCCGGCGCCGCACAACCTGAGCAAGGCTCGCGAGTTCGGGTTGCTGCCTTGCCCACGAACAAGGCATGAGCGCGGCCAGGTTGTCGGGGAAGCGGCTCGCGATCAGGCACCGTTTGCCGAGCCGGGAGGACGACCGCCCTCATCGGTCGCTGGAGGTTTCGGTTTAGCCGCCGGGCGAGAGGCCTGGAGGCGCTCGGCTTCTTCCGCGCATTCGATCCATGCGTCCGCGATCTGCAAGAGTATAGATTTATGTTCTGGTGCTGATGTTTTAGCCAACCGCCTGCATTCCTCAGCGTATTCCCTGAATTTGGCGGGGTTCTGCATAGCACACCCCTATGATGATTGATGTTCGGAGCCCCAACGCTGCTTCGACGACCAGAGTTCCATTCTTTATTTTCGGCGCCCGCGGAACCGTTGTGCCTGAAAAACGTTTCGACGGGTCTCCAATACCTTAGTTGCCCTCGGTATCCGAGCCTTCTTTTCTGGCTACCTCTTTTGCGAACTCGGCGAGCCGCAGCCACGCCTCCGCCATCCCGAGCAGCAGGGCCTTGTCTGATGGATTTTCGGTTTGCTGCGCTATCCGCACACACTGTGCGGCATGCCGCCTGTACGCATCGACCGACGCCATGTCCGGCCCCCGTTTGTCGACCTCCATAAAGTCACGGAATGCGAGAAGGGTTCCGGTTGGCGGTCACAAGCGCAGCTCGGATGGAGCGTGAGGGAAATCCGCGGGAGCTCTGCGCACTCCAATACCGGTACTGGCCATGCTTCCGCCGTGCGGCGAGGCTGATTGCAGCGGGATTGTCAGTAATTCCCGACCGAGCAAGATAGATTTCAGCGAGCGGATCAGCCGATCCCGGATTTCGTTAACGCTCGCATCCGGGCTACGCTTGCCTGTCGGACATCCTCGCCCTCCTGCAACGCACTGCGGCGCATCGCGCGCCGCCGAGCCGGCGCCGGCGATCACGAATTACGTGCGCGACCGGCTTGCCGTGTCCGCCGATTGCGCTACGATTGATGGAACCGGAGCTTCAACCGGAGATTCGTCCATGAAAACCCTGAAATTCTTGGCTCTTATCGGTCTTCTTGCGATCCTCGGCGGGATTGGCGCCGCGGTCTATTTCCTTGGCGGGTTCTATAGCGTGGCTGGAACCAACGAGGATCCGGCCATCGTCGAGTGGGCGCTCGACCATGTCCGCCAAGCCTCGATCGCGCGGCATGCGAAAGATACGCCGCCGATGTCGCTCGACGATGCGGCCGTGGTGCGCGACGGCGCGCGCGCCTTCTCCGAGCGCGGCTGCGTGCACTGTCACGGCGGGCCGGGCGTGGAATGGTCGAAATTCTCCGAGGGCCTGCGGCCCGATCCGGCCGACCTCAAGGAGCTCGTGAACGACCGGGCGCCGCGCGAGCTGTTCTGGGTGGTCAAGAACGGCATCAAGATGACCGGCATGCCGGGCTTTGCTCTCATTAAGGTGGAGGATAAGGAAATCTGGACCATCGTTGCCTTCCTCAAGAAGCTGCCGACGGTCTCGGATGCCGATTACAAGGCCTGGAGCGAGCCGACGCCCGCCCCCGCCGCCCCCGCGGCCCCCGCGCCTGGCGGCGCCCCGCCCCGGTAGCAATGAAAGTCGGACTGTTCGATCACGTCGAGCGCTCGGACCGCGCGATCGCGACCACGCTCGACGAGCGGCTGAAATTCGCCGCCGCCGCCGATGCGGCCGACATCTATTGCCTGCACGTGGCCGAGCACCATGCGACCCCGCTTAACCTCGTGCCGGTGCCCGGCGTCTATCTTGGCGCGGTCGCGCGCGCGACCAGGCGCATCCATCTCGGGCCGCTGGTTTATCTCCTCCCGCTCTACTCGCCGCTGCGGCTGGCGGAGGAGATCTGCATCCTCGACCATTTGAGCCATGGCCGGCTCGAAGTCGGGGTCGGGCGCGGCGTCTCGCCGTTCGAGCTCAACTATCACAAGGTCGCCCACGACCAGTCGCGCGACATTTTCATCGACGCCTTCGAATGCGTCAGCGCCGCGCTCGCGAACGACCCATTCAGCTATTCCGGCAAGCATTACACCTATACCAACGTGCCGATGCCGCTGCGGCCATTGCAGCAGCCGCATCCGCCGTTCTGGTATGGCTCCTCGAACACGACCGGCGCCACCTGGTCCGGCGAGCACGGCCTGCATTTCGTCGCCAATGGGCCGACCGCCCATGCCAAGGTCAATATCGAGGTCTACCGGCAGGCGCTCGCCAGGCGCGGCGGGGCGGCCGCACCGAAGCCTGAGTTTCAGGGCGGGGCAGTGGTCGGCCTCCTGCGCTGGATCGTCGTCGCCGAGACCGACGAGGAGGCTCGGCGGATCGCCAAACCAAACATCGAATATCACCTCGCGAGCCTCGATTGGCTGCGCAAGATGCACAGCACGCCCGAATTCACTGCCCGCGGACTCGTTCCCCGCGGGGCGAACTTCGAAGAATGCGTTCAAGACGGCACCGCCATCGTCGGCAGCCCGGACACCGTGCGGGCGAAGATCGAGCGGCAGGCCGCGGAGCTCGGCATCAACTATCTGCTCTCCTATCTGTTCTTCGGGACGATGACGCTCGCTGAGGCACTGCGGTCGCTCGAGCTCTTCGGCGCCGAGGTGATGCCCAAGATCGCTCACCTTTGAACGAGCGCGCGATCGGGCCAGCATGCGGCTCGGCTATGATGTTGCGCCGCAGCACGACGCCTGGAAAGAGCCTCGACACTGGTTGGTATCCAAGTATTCTGCTCCCGATTGAAATCGCTGGGCGGTTGTGAGCCACTTCCATGCCGGGAGTTGACGGCAGTTCAACGCGCGCCGATGGCGCGCCGATGTCGCCGAATGCGCCGTTGCGCACGAGCGGCGCGCCGCTCGGTCGCGTGCTGGCGGCTGTTGGCGCGATCGGCGCGATCTGGCTCGTCGCGGCGAGCCGTTGGATCGTCACCGACACGGTCGTGCCGTGGGACTCGAAGAACCAGTTCTACGCATTCTTCCGCTTCCTCGCCTCCGCGCTCCATTCCGGCGCCTCGCCGTTCTGGAATCCCTATCATTACGGCGGTCATCCGAGCGTCGCCGATCCGCAATCGCTGGTCTTCGCGCCGTTCTTCGTGCTGTGGGCGCTGTTCGATGACGCGCCTTCGCTGCGCGCGTTCGATGTGATCGTCTACGCGCACCTCCTCGCCGGCGGCCTGTCGATCGGAATCATCGGTGCCCGCGCGCGCTGGCCGGTGGCCGCCTGCGTCCTCGCCGCGGCCTTGTTCATGTTCGGCGGCGCCGCCGCGGGCCGGCTGCAGCACACCGGCATCATTTTGAGCTATGGCCTGTTTCCGCCGGCCTTGCTGCTGCTCGAGCTCGCGCTCGAGCGCCGCTCGATCCTGCTTGCCGCGGCCTTCGCGGTGGTCGCCGCGGCGCTGGCGCTCGGGCGCAATCAGGTGGCGCTGCTCTTGCGCCAGCGCCTGCCGGTGCTGGTCACGATCGCCGCCTTGGGGTTTGTGGTGGTCGCCGCGCCGCTGCTGTTAACCATGCAGTTCGCGGCCCTCTCCAACCGGCCGGTCACGCTCATCGACGCCGCGCTCAAGGGCTCGCTCTATCCCGCCGATCTCGCCCAGCTCGTGGTCGCCGATATTTTCGGCTCGCAAGGGCAGTATTGGGGCCCGAACGCCGGCAGGCTGCCCGAGGTCGCGCTCACGGATGACTCGTTCAACTACATGTTCGTCGGCTCGGTGCCGCTTGTTCTGCTCCTGTGGTTCGGCATCGCCGGCGGCCGGGCTCTCCGCCGCGGGCGCATGCTGATGACCGCGGTGCTCATGGCCGCGCTCCTCTACGCGCTCGGCCGCTACACGCCGCTGTTCTCGTGGGCCTTCGCATGGGTTCCCGGGGTGAACAAATTCCGCCGCCCGGTCGACGCCGACTTCGTGCTCCTCGCTGCGCTTGCCCTGCTGGCGGGGCAGCTGCTCGCCGACTATGTCCGCGAGGGCCTGCCGCGCGTGCGCATCCCCGCCGGAGCGATCGTCATCGCCGCGGTGCTGGCGATCCTTGCCTGGGCGGTCATCTTTTCGGAACGATCCGGCCATGGCGGCGAGGCCTTGAGCGAGGTTCTCAAGACCGCGCCGATCCCGCTCGGCGTCATTCTCGTCCTCGCCCTCGCGCGCAGCGCGCGGGCGCGCGCGGTCGCAGCGGCGGCGGTGACTTTGGTCGCGGTCGGGGAGCTCCTGTGGTGGAACACGGCCTTCCGCCTCAATGCCGAAAGCCGCAGCTATTACGCCGTGCTCGATCGGCCTGCGCCTGCCGACGCGCAGGTGCTCGACCTCCTGCAGCGCGCGGTGCGCGAGCGCCAGCAGTCCGGCGAACGCCCGCGGGTCGAGATCGTCGGGCTCGGTGGGCCATGGCAGAATCTCGCGGTGGTGCGCTCGCTCGAGGCGACCAATGGCTACAATCCGCTGCGCATCGGCATCTACGACCGCATGGTCGCGCCGGGCGAGACGACCTGGCGGGCGGGGCAGCGTGACTTTCCGGCCTCCTTCGAGGGCTACGACTGCGCGCTGGCGCGCGCGCTCGGGCTTGAATTCGTCGTGCTCGACCGGCCGATCGAGGAGGTGCCCCATCTCGCCGGCCGCCCGGTCGCCGACATCCTGCAGGCGGGGCCCGCGGTGTGGGTCTATCGCCTGCGCAATCCCTCGCCGCGGCTCAAGTTCACCCGCCGCATCCAGGTCGCCGACGCCGATGCGACGAGCGGCAACGGCCAGCTCCTGGTCAGCCCCTCGCCCGACCGGGTGCTGATCGACGACGACACGCCGCCCGCGGCGAGCTACGCCGCTGCGGCGCGGACCAGCGCCGGCCGCGCCCGCATCGTCGCCTGGCGTCCCGACCGGATCGAGATCGAGGCCGAGTCCGACCTCGGCGGCATGCTGGCGCTGCACGACACCTATTATCCAGGCTGGGTCGCCGAGATCGATGGCGCCAGCGCGCCGATCCTGCGCGCCGACGTCCTCTTCCGCGGCCTCGAAGTGCCCGCGGGCCGCCACCGTGTGGTGTTCCGATTCGCGCCGTTCTCGCTCGACAACCTCGCGAGCGCGCTTTCGCTGGCGGTCGGCCGACCGCACTAGGACGTGCGCCGTCGACATCTCGACAATTGCGCCGGACGCTCCTAGGATTCGGATATGAGCGTCAAACTACGCACCATTGAAGTCGATGCGAAGACCGCCGACGTGCTGGAAGCACGGGCCGCGGCGCGCGGTCTCAGCGTGTCGCCCGGGGTTCTGGCTGAAGACGCCCGGCGGCTTGCCGATTTCCAACGCACGCGCGAAGCGATGCCGTGGGAGGATGTCCTTGCCTGGATGCGGAGCTGGGGCACTCCGGACGAACTTCCTCCCCCCAAACCGCGCAAGCTGTGAAGCTTGTCGTTACCCCGGAGGCGGCCGCGGACATCGAGCGGCTGCACGAATTTCTTGCGGACAAGAACCCGGATGCCGCGCAACGCGCTGTTGCCGTTCTCGCGCGCGGGATCCAATCCCTGGACACATTTCCCGATCGCGGGCGGCCAGCCGGTACTCCAGGGACGCGTGAATTGATCGTGCCGTTCGGTCGCTCGGCGTATGTGATTCGTTACGCACACTTGGTGCAGCAGGAAGAGGTGGTCATTGTCCGAATTTGGCATGGGCGCGAGCAACGCGAGTGATATGACGCACCTCGATCTGTACAGCGACATGACAAGGCCCGCGATGACCGCGGGCCGACCAAGAGTTCGTGAATGCTTAAGGGATCGGGCGCCGCCTCACCAGGCGGCGAACCAGCGGCCGATATCGAAGACGATGGCGCCGAGCGCACAGGCGGCGAGGCCGCCCCATACGATCGTCAGCATCAGCGCAGTGTTGGCGCGCACCAATGTCTGCTTCTCGATCAGATGGGCCATGGCTATCACTCTGCCCGACGCGCCCCCCCCCGCGTGAAGTAACCCCCATGCCCGGCTTTGGCCAACGGTTTAGCGGCAAAGCAGGGTTGCGCGTCGCGCGGGGCTCACGCCCGCCGTTATGCTGCCGTTATGGGCTCGGTTACGAGCAAGTTCGCTTGCGCGCGAGCGGGAAGGTAACGCGGTGGTGACAGCGGCGGGCGTGGTTGATAGGAAGCGTCATCAACAAAGTGGGGGAACGCCATGCTGCAGAAGCCGAAATGTCCGGTCATCGCGCTCGAGGAGCACTATTGGGACCGCGAGCTCGAGGCCTATTACGTCAATGTCGAGCGCAATCCCGAAATCGTGAAGCGCATGTTCGATTATGGTGAATTGCGCCTGAAGGAGATGGACGAGGCCGGCATCGACATGCAGGTGCTCTCGCACGGCGCGCCCTCGATGCAGAACGTCAAGGGCGACGTCGCGGTCGAGATGGGCCGGCGCGTCAACGACCGGCTCGCCCAGATCGTCGCCGAGAAGCCCGACCGCTTCGCCGCCTTCGCGGCGCTGCCGACCGCCGATCCCGCCGCCGCCGCCGACGAGCTCGCGCGCGCCGTCGAGCGCCTGGGCTTCAAGGGCGCCATGATCCATGGCACCGCGAACGGCGTCTTTCTCGACGACAAGCGCTTCTGGCCGATCTTCGAGCGCGCTCAAAAGCTCGACGTGCCGATCTATCTGCACCCCTCGATCCCGATGCAGACCGTGATGGATGCCTATTACAAGGACTACGTGAAGGATTTCCCGATGGTGATCCGCGCCGCCTGGGGATTTACGGTCGAGACCGCGACCCAGGCGCTGCGCATGGTGCTCAGCGGCGTCTTCGACGCCTATCCGCAGCTCAAGGTGATCCTCGGCCATCTCGGCGAGACGCTGCCGTTCCTGATCTGGCGGGTCGACCAATCGCTTTCGCGTCCGGGCGCCGGCAGGTCGCTGAGCTTCCGCGACACGTTCTCGAAGCACTTCTATCTCACCACCAGCGGCAACTTCTCGAACCCGGCGCTGTTGTGCTGCGTGCAGGAAATGGGGGTGGACCGCATCATGTTCGCGGTCGACTGGCCGTTCGTTGCCAATCCGCTCGGAACCAGATGGATGGAGACGGTGCCGCTCTGCGACGAGGACAAGGTCAAGATCCTCAGCGGCAACGCCCAGCGCCTCTTGCGCATGTAGCTACTCGTTCGCGCCCCAGGCCAGCTGCGTAGGGTGGGCAACGGCGGCTTCGCCGTTGCCCACGCGGACATCACGCAGGGTTGGCAGGGTCAGGCCGCGTCCGACGTCGACGGCGTGGGCAAAGGCGCGCCACGAACCATCGCGTGGCGACAACGCGTTCCGCGCCTTTGCCCACCCTACACTCGCTACTCGTTCGCGCCCGGCCAGTCGCCGAAGATCGAGCTGGCGTTCGGGTCTTTGATCTTTGTCGTTCTTGTTGTTCTTATCGCTCTG
>WNGR01022002.1_pt1 | contig 14925 bp, 11 predicted proteins | sample 5407581 | NCBI WGS metagenome assembly WNGR01 (sample SAMN13153383, study PRJNA577476) | soil metagenome | isolation source: 80 cm soil or saprolite under Garry oak tree replicate 2 | place: USA:California | collected 2016-06-15
ATCGGATTTGCCGGCGGAATCCTTGGCGGCCTCGCCGGTTTGTCCGGCGTGCTTCCAACGCTGTGGGCCAGCGTGCGGGGCTGGGGCAAGGATGAGCGGCGCGGGGTTTTTCAGATCTTCAACTGGACCGTACTGGCAGCCGCTTTGTGCCTGCAGGCGGGAACCGGCCTCATCCGAATTGAAGTGGTTTGGCTCGCATTGCTGGTCATGCCGACAACGATATTCGGTGCCTGGCTCGGCGGGCGAGCCTATCGCGTGCTGAGCGACGGAAATTTCCGCGACGTCGTGCTTGGCCTGCTGTTTCTATCCGGGATCGGTCTGGTCTGGAGCAGTCTCGGGTTGCGGTAGCCTTGCGTGGCCGCCATGCGGAGCGCGCAAACGCTGTACGCGGGCGAGCGAACCGGCTACGTCAGGCATCATGCCCTCCACCCCATTTTCTCGCGAACATCTCGGTCTGTTGCTGGGTTTTATCGGCATGGCGATCTTCGGCGGCACGCTGCCGGCGACGCGCCTTGCGGTCTCGGGATTCGATCCGCTTGCCCTCACGGCGTTGCGCACCGCGATCGCTGGGCTGTGCGCGCTCGTCTTGCTGCTAGTGTTGCGACGGCCGCTGCCGCCGCGCAGGCTTTGGTTCCAGTTCGTGATCGCCATGCTGTGCGTGAGCATTCTGTTTCCGTTGCTGATGGCGCTCGCGGTGCAGACGGTCGATGCCTCGCATGGCGGTGTGGTGATGGGGATTCTTCCCATCGCCACCGCGCTGGTAGCCGTCGCCATTACCCACGAGCGGCCGAAATCGCTATTCTGGATCGCATCTGCGGCCGGTGCGTCGCTGGTGATCGCTTTCGCCCTGCGCCAGGGCGGCGGCACGCTCTCGGCCGGAGACCTCCTGCTGTTCGCCGCGGTCGGCGTCGCGGCGATCGGTTATACCTTCTCCGGACGGCTCACCGCCGGGATGCCGGGATGGGAAGTCATCAGCTGGGTGCTGGTGTTGGCCTTGCCGATCTCACTGCCCGCCGCCGCCCTGACCATGCCAGCGGATCTGACACAGATCGCCTTGAAGCCGTGGCTCGCGCTGCTCTATGTCGCCGTGTTCGCGCAATGGATCGCGTTCTTTGCGTGGAATGCCGGCATGGCGATGGGCGGTATCGCACGCGTGTCGCAGGTACAACTGCTGCAGCCCTTCATCACGTTCGCACTGGCGGCGCTCTTCAACGATGAGACAATCACGCCACAAATCCTGCTGTTCGCTGCTGCCGTGGTCGCCACCGTCGCGATCGGTACGCGCACGCGGGCTCGGCAAACGCCGGTTGTTCAGGGTTCACCTTAACCACCCTTGACCAACCCTGGGCGACTGCGTCAGTTCGCCAACGGACTGGAAAATGCGGCGGCGAGCTTGACAAGATCGGCCTGGCGGCTGGAGTCTGTCTTGGAGAATACGCGGTGCAAATGGGTCTTGACGGTGGTTTCGGCGACGCCCAAAGCCAACGCCGTCTCCGGAACGCCGCCAACCTCGACGATAGCCAGCAGCACACGCAGTTCGGCCGGCGTCAGTTCAAACGCTCGCGCAACGAGTTCGCCACTGGGGCTGTCCAGCGCCACCTTCCGGACGAACAGGGCGGCGACGGCCCGGTAGGTCATGCCGATCTGGGTCCGCGCCGCCGATGTCAGCGGCAACACGTGCATGACGTAACGCTCGCCGTCATGCGCGGTCAGGGCCAAGGCTGTGCCCTTGGCATCCAGCGCGTCGCCGTTATCGGCGAAGACTTCGCGTAAGGTCCGATTGGATTTCACGTCGCGGGCGACCAGTTTCCCGCCGATCGAAGCCAGAACATCATCCGCGCTCAGCATGTCGTGGCCGGCCGCATTCGCATGGACCAACCGGCAATCGGCGTCGACGAGGAATATTCCGGCACTGAGACCATCCAGCGTAGCGGCAAATGTCGCGGCTTCGGAATCTCTGAGATCGATCGTCCTGTTGATGAGCAGCGCCCGCTGGACATGCGGCACGATCTGCGCGATACGCCGCCGCATTTCGCCATCGATCATGTGCGCGCCCGAAAGCACGGTGAGCAGAACCGCGCAATCTCGGCCTGATTGCTCGAGCACAACGTTCGCCGCGTCGACACAGCCCTGGGGTCGCAGCCACTCCTGATAGAAGCGTCCGCCGCGATATTCATCATAGTCGACGAGATCCGGAATGCTGACGACCTTTCCCAGGGGTGGCAAGGTCGTGAGCGGATCGAATCTGGCATGGGTCTGCGAATAAAGCCTGATGTAATGCGGATCGGCACCGCAGTAATAATGCGTCAGTCCGGATTGGCTGCTCGAATCTTTCGAGAAAATCCCGCAAGCTTGGCCGCCGACAAAATCATTGATGCTGACGACGACATTATTCCACAATGCGGGCTCGAGCGCCGCATCATAGATTTCCTCAATGAGATCAGGAAGTTTCTGGGTTCCGTGCATGGGGTTGATCAATCGCGTAGCCGACCGAATAGCGTTACGACGAGCGATCCCTTATCCTCCGATCGGAGGACGCGATGACCGGCCCGTTCCGTACATTGGTCAGCGGACAGCGCTCAAGGTTCATTTCGGTGCGTCAAGTATTTGACGTAACTCGACAATGATCGTCATTCCGGGAGCCGCAGTGCGGTCCCGGGGCCGCAGATGCGAACCCGGAATGACTGACTTGCCGCCCTCACCCCGCCGCCGAAGCGCGACCAAATTCCGTGGCCTGACGCTCGAACAGCCCGCGATAGATTCCTCCCGTCCGGGTGGCGAGCGCGCCATGGGTGCCCTGCTCGACGATCTCGCCGCGGTCGAACACCAGAATCCGGTCGAGGCTGCGCACCGTCGACAGCCGGTGCGCGATCACGATCGAGGTGCGTCCCTTCATCAGCCGCTCCATCGCCTGCTGGATCAAGGCCTCCGATTCGGAATCGAGGCTCGACGTCGCCTCGTCGAGGATCAAAACCGGCGCGTCGGCGAGAAACGCGCGCGCCAGAGCGACGCGCTGCCGCTCGCCGCCCGACAGCTTGACGCCGCGTTCGCCGACCAGCGTGCCGTAGCCCTTCGGCAGCCGCAGGATGAACTCATGCGCATTGGCGAGACGCGCGGCCTGCTCGATCGCCGCCATGCTGGCGCCCGGCCGGCCATAGGCGATGTTCTCGGCCAGCGACCGGTGAAACAGGATCGGATCCTGCTGCACGATCGCGATCTGGCTGCGCAGCGAATGCTGCGTCGCCTGAGCGATATCCTGACCGTCGATCAGGATCCGTCCGCCGCTGACGTCGTAAAGCCGCTGCACCAGCTTGACGAAGGTGGTCTTGCCGGAGCCGGAGCGGCCGACGAGCCCGACGCGTTCGCCGGCGCGGATGTCCACCGACAGCCCGTCATACAGCGCAACGCGATGACCGCCGTAAAGGAATGTCACATCCTCGAACACGATGCGTCCGCCGTGGACGCTGATCGGCAGCGCGTCAGCGGCGTCGGCAATGCCGATCGCCTCGTCGTGAACAGCGACAAGTTCCTCCATGTCGTTCACCGAACGCTGCAGGTTGTTGATGTGCATGCCGACATCGCGCAAATAGGCGTGGATGATGTAATAGCTGGTCAGCACGTAGGTGACGTCGCCCGGCGAGGCATGGCCTGCGATCCACAGCAGCAGCGCGCCGCCGACCACGGAGGCGCGGACGAACAGCAGCACGGTGAGCTGCGCCGTAGAGGTGTAATTATATCGCAGCCAGGTCCGGCGCACGCGGGTGCGCCACCGGCTGATGACGCGCGCCAGCCGCCCGTCCTCGCGCGCTTCGGCGCCGAACGATTTCACCACCGCGTTGCAGGTCAAGGCATCGGCCAGCGTGCCGCCGACCTTGGTGTCCCAGGCATTGGAGATGCGCGCCGCCGGCGCGATATAGCGCGTCGAGAACACCACCGTCATCGACACATAGACCAGCGAACCAACCGCGATGACGAGGCCGAGCGACGGCCAATGCAATCCGAGCAGGATCATCGAGCCCAGCAACACCGCCAGCGACGGCAATAGCGCCATCAGAATGGTGTCGTTGAGCAGATCGAGCGCCCACATGCCGCGGGTGATCTTGCGCACGGTCGAGCCGGCAAAGCTGTTGGCGTGCCAGTCGGTCGAGAAGCGCTGCACGCGCATGAAGGCGTCGCGCGACACGTCGGACATGATCCGCAGTGTGAACGGCACGATCGCCTGCAGTCCGACGAGACGAAGCGTCATCGAGACCAGCCCCAGCGCCACGATGGCGCCAAAGGCCGTGAACGCCGCGCGGCGCGCGGCCGGATCGGATGCGCCCAAGGTCACCGCATCGACCAGATGTCCTGAAAACAGCGGCATGAACAGGTCGGCTGCGGTCGCACCGAGCAAACCGCCGGCGACGGTCGCAGCACCCACCGGCCGATTGAGCCAATGGCGAAACACGAACGGGATCACCACGCGTATCGCGGCGGGGCGCTTGTTGACAGAAGCGGTCATGGCGTCATCCGGCTGCGCTGGCGCGCTGGCCGGCTCCGTTGGTTGGCGAGCGACGGCATGGCCGAACGCAAGCGTCGTTGAAAATGGCAGTGACTAGTGGGAAGCTATTGAAGATCGGGACGTCAGGCCCGATCGATGCTGGCGGAAACGGCCCTCAAAGGGCCACGCGGGCATCCGATACTGGCTTCGGACGCGAGGGCGCGATCTGCGAATACATCGAAATCATGCAAATCCTCCCCGGTTCGAGCGGCAATGCGCTGCTTATAAATGCATCAGGGGGATTTTGCAATATGCCGGCGCCGAGGTCTTGCAAGAAGACCTCGGCCTCGGTTTCATTACATGACCGGCACCAGCCGTTTCCTGAACTCCAGGCGCAGCAACCACAAACTCAACAACGCCTGGAGCGTGGTCGTCGCAATCGATAAATACCAGGCGTACTCGATGCGGAAACCGGGCATTGCGGACAACCAGATCAGCGGCAGCGCATAGGTCACCAGCCGAGCGCCTGAGCTGAGCAGCACCGGCCTGGTGTTGCCCAGTCCCTGAAACATGCTCGAACAGACGAAGTTCACCCCTTGCGCGACATTGTTCAGCGAGACCATGCGCAGGAACAGCGCGCCAACCGCGATCGTCTCCGCGTCTTCGGTAAAGCCGCCGAGCAAGAACTCCGGCTGCCATTGCGCGATCATCGTGAAGCCGATCATCACCGCGGTAACCAATAGCAAGACAGTCTTGAACGTCCTCCTCACACGCTCACTGTTTCCAGCGCCAAAATTCTGCCCGGCGATGGCACCAGCCGCCAAGGCAATCGATATCCCCGGCATATGAATGACGCCAAGCAGGCGCGAGCCGATGCCAAAGCCGGCCTGGGCCGCCGCGCCAAAATGCCGGAGCGCATAATAGATCACCGCCATGTTGACGAAGATGATGGCGAACTCGCCTCCGGCAGGCAGCCCGATGCTCAATATGCGCTTCCATTGCGCCAGTTGCGGACGCCACAATGCGCTGTTGATGGCGACATAGTGCTCGTAGCGGTGGAAATAGATCCACATCATGGCCACCGCGATCGCGACCGCGATCGAGCTCGCCAGGCCGGCGCCGGCAACGCCCAACGCCAGACCGGTGCCCCAGCCGGCGATCAGAACCGGCGCCAGCAATATATTGATGACCACGGTAGTGACCTGCACGATCACGGTGGGGCGCACGATGCCGGTGCCGCGCAAGGCGGAAGCCATGACCAGCACGACGAATTGCAGCGCGAGCGCAGGCATGAACCAGAGCAGGTACGTGGTGCCGGCTTCGATCACGGCATCGTCTACGGCCACCGAGCGCAGGTAGCTGCGTGCCAGCATGCATCCCGCAATCAACGTGAACAAGGTGCCTACCGCCGACAAACCCAGCGATTGATTGAACACCAGATTGGCGTCGGCCTGGTCCTTGCGTCCTACCGCATGCGAAATCAGCGACACGGTGCCTACGCTCAGCACTTGCGTCAGGGCATTGATCAGGAAGCCGGCGTTGCCGGCAGCGCCGACGCCGGCAATCGCGGCGTCGCCCAGACCGGAAACAAAATACAAATCGATCAGCCCGCAGAGCATCATCATGATCATGCCCGCGAAAATCTGCGGAGCCATGGCCGAGATATGGCCGACGATGGAGCCTTGGGTGAGATCCTTCATATCGTCTCATCCGGCTGCGCTCGCGCGCGGGCCGGCTCCGTTGGTCGACGCGCGACGGCATGGCCGAACGCAAGCGTCGAGGGAAATGTCGATGGCTTACGGGGAGCTTAGGTGGATCGGGACGTCAGGCCCGATCGATGCTGACGGAAACGGCCCTCAAAGGGCGAGACAGGCGTCCAGCATGGGCATCGGACGCGAGAGCGCGATCTGCGAACGAATCGAAATCATGTGCAAATCCTCATTGTGCAAGTTGGCCGGCGGGCGAAATTTGGATTTGGGCCGCTAATGCGCGGGTGCCGAAGCAAGCGCGGCCGGCTTTTTCAAAAGCATGACCAGCACACTAAGGCCGAAATAGAACAGCGTCAGCATGAAGAAGGCGTCGCCATATCCCATCACCACCGCCTGGCGGTGAACGATCTGGGACAACTGCTTCATCGCCATCAACGAGGCATCGCCCATGCCCTGCAGGCGCTGGGTGAACATATTGAGGGTTTCGGTCGCGGTGGCGTTGCCCCAATTCACCCGTTCGTGCAGCCGCGAGATATGGAGGTCGGTTCGTTCATTCAGCACCTGATTGATCACCGCCAACCCGACGGCACCGCCGAGATTGCGTGTCAGATTAAACAGCCCCGACGCGTTCTTCACCCGTTCCGGGGCCAAGGTCCCGAGCGCGATGTTGTTGGTCGGCACCATCGCGAACATCATGCCGATCCCGCGCAGGATCTGCGGCACCAGCAGTTCATAGAAATCGTAGTCGCGGGTAATCCAGGTCATCTGCCAGGAGCCGAGCGCGAAGATCACGAGGCCTGTGGCGATGATCAGGCGCATGTCGACCCTTTGCATCAGGCGTCCGACGATCGGCGCGGTGAGGAACATGGTGATGCCGGAAACGAACATGGTCTCGCCGATCATCAGCGCGCTGTAGCCGCGCACCTCGGCGAGATAGCGCGGATACATGTAGGTCAGACCGTAAAGGCCGATCCCGATGCAGAACGAGATCAGGCAGCCGATGCCGAAATTGCGATCGGTGAACGCCCTGATATCGACGATCGGTTCTTCCACGGTCAGCACGCGCCAGAAGAAGGCGATCGCGGAAACCGCGCAAACCGTGGCGCAGACCGCCACCGAAGTATCTTGCAGCCACTCGTATTGCGGTCCCTCCTCGAGCACATATTCGAGCGAACCCAGAAACCCCGCCATCGCGATCAGGCCCCACCAATCGAAGCGGTCGAGCAATTTGAAGTTCGGCTGATCGAAATCGACCAGCGCAAGCACGCCAACGGTGATGGCGACGCCGGGGACGATGTTGATGAAGAACAGCCAATGCCAGGACAGTACGTCGGTGATGAATCCGCCTACGGTCGGGCCGATGGTCGGCGCCAACGTCGCGACCAGACCGATGATCGGGCCGACGATATAGAATTTTGAACGCGGAAACACCGTGTAGGCCGATGCGAACACGGTCGGGATCATGCCCGCGCCCAGAAATCCCTGGATCGCACGCCAGAGGATCATCTGCTCGATCGACGAGGCAAATCCGCACAGGAAACTCGCGATGGTGAAGCCGGCAGCGGAAATCGCGAACAGCAACCGGGTGCCGAGCGCACGCGACAGGAATCCGGACAATGGGATCGCGATCACTTCCGCGATCAAATACGAAGTCTGGACCCACGACACCTCGCTCGAACTCGCCGACAAACCGGCCTGGATATCGGCCAGCGACGCCGAGACGATCTGGATGTCCAGGATCGACATGAACATCCCGAACACCATGATGAGGAACGCAAACAGCCGTCGCGGCGCGACGTACTCGGACGGCGCCGCGGGGGCGCTCATCATCGTCGGTGGGGCGGTGGTGGCATCAGCCATGATCTGCTCAGGTCAGGACGTGCACATCGATCGGGCGCACCGCCCGACGGGCACATTATTGCGGGTGAACCATCGTCGGCGAGTCGAGATCGGATTCGCTGTCGGCATCCTTGGCGCCTTGGACCGTATCCACCGTGACGTAAACCGACATGCCCGCGCGCAGCAGGTTCTGCCTGGCGACATCCGTCGGCACGCGCACGCGAACCGGAAGCCGCTGCACGATCTTGGTGAAGTTGCCGGTGGCGTTATCCGGCGGCAGCAGCGTGAACACCGAGCCTGCGGCAGGCGAGATGCTGTCGACGGTGCCTGCGAACTTGCGATGGCCATAGGCGTCCACCGAGATCGTCACCGGCTGACCCGGGCGGATGCGCTTGAGCTGCGTCTCCTTGAAGTTGGCATCGATGAAGACGTCGTTGAGCGGCACCACATTGCCGAGCCGCTGGCCGGCCTGGATGAAGTCGCCGGTGTTGACCAGGCGGTTGGAGAACGTCCCGTCGACCGGCGCGCGCACCGAGGTAAAGTCGAGGTCGCGCTGGGCCTTGGCGAGGGATGTCTGCAGTTCCGCAAGCTGCGCGCGGGCCTCGGCCTGCTGCGCTTTGGTGACTTCGACGTTGTCGCGCGCCGCATCATACGCCGCCTGCGCCGATTTGACCGCCGCCACGCCCTGATCGCGCCCGGCTTCCGACACCTCGAAAGTCGCGCGCGAGGCAAATCCCCTGGTGCTCAGCGCCTGCTGACGGTCGAAGTCGAGGCCGGCACGCTTCATCGCGGCATCCGCCGAGGCAAGCTGTGCCTTGGCCTGCTCGACCGCGCTTTCCAGCGCGGTTGCCTGCCGGCCGATGCGATCGATGGTGGCCTGCTGGGTGGCGATCTTGCTGCGCGCGGCGTCCACCGCGATGCGATAGTCGCCGTCGTCGATTCTGAAGATCACGTCGCCGGAGCGGACCACGACGTTGTCGCCGGGAAGAATTGCCGCGATGTGGCCAGACACCCGGGCGCCGAGCGTGGTGCTGTTGGCGCGCACATAGGCGTCGTCGGTAGAGACGAGAAAGCGTCCAACCAAAACATAATGCACCCCGTACGCCGCGGCGGCGAGCGCCAGCAATGCGCCGATGCCCAACAAGACGACTTTGCGCTTGCCGGATTTCGGAGCCGCGGATTGAGCGGCGGCAGCTGGTGCGCTGCCGGGTTTGTCGATGGCCGGTTGGTCCGGCGTCTCCGCCGGTCGGCGCGCAACCGTTTCTTCGGAAGCATGAGGACGAGGCGAGTCGGCCACGGAAGCGTCGCGCACGAAGGTGGCTTCGGCCGTATCCGGCTCGGCCCGAATAATCCGTGCGGCCTGGTCTCTCGCTGCGGCCATCCGGCCCTCCTCACTGCAATGTCGCGATGCACGCGCAGCCAAAATCCGGCCCCACAACGTCGCCCTTTTTCAAATTAGCATTGACCGAACGGTTCGGTCAAGATATTATCATACGATCGGACGATAGATCGCGAGTTCCTTCTGGGGCATTTCGAACGGCTGAAATCCTTCGAGAAAAGCTAAATCAATGATTACAGCCCATCCCACCGCTCTCCACCTGGTCGGCGACGAGGACAGTTCCAAGCGGCGTCAGATTCTTGATGGCGCGCGCAAGGTCTTCATGGACCTGGGCTTTGACGGCGCCAGCATGGGCGAAATCGCGCGGTCAGCCGGCGTCTCCAAGGGGACGCTGTACGTCTATTTCGACGACAAGAACCGGTTGTTCGGGGCAGGCCTACATTCAGTTGCTGTGCCGGCCGGGCGGCGGATCGGCCACCCGGACGGTGATGGCGATCGCGGAGCGGATGCCGGAGGTCGGCCGGCGCTTCTATAACAACGTGATAGCGCTGACCATCGCCAGGCTTGCCGCCTATCTTGAGGTACATACGAGGTCGGGCGATCTTGAGATCGAGGACTTCCAACTGGCGGCGACGCAGTTCATGCAGATGTGTCAGGCGTCGCTGTTCATGCCGTTCATTTTCCAGGCAGCACCCGCGCCTTCGCCGGAGCGGATCGCGCAGGTGGTCAAAAGCGCGACGCGGATATTCCTCGCAGGCTATCAGGCAAAGCCTGGCTGACCGCTGCCGATCTGCCGGTGCCGCACGATCAGTGTTCCGCCACCTCACGGACAAGTCCGGTTTCCTTGATCGTCGGCATCCAGAATCTTGCCATCACCGGGATCACGAGCAGACTGCAGATCGGCGACAGCAGCATCCCGCCGACGATGACGCAAGCCAGCGGCTGCTGCACCTGTGAGCCAATCCCGGTCGAGATCGCCGCCGGGACCAATCCGATGCACGCCGACAGGCCGGTCATGAAGATTTGCCGCATCCGCGTTTCGGAGGCGCGGACGATCGCGTCTTCCGTCCCCATACCTGCCTCGATGTCACGGCGGATGTAGGACATCAGCAGGATGCCATCCATGGCTGACACGCCGAATAGCGAGATGAACCCGACCGCGGCCGATACACTGAAATTCAGGCCGGCGATGTAGAGCCCGAGAATTCCGCCGGCTACGGCGAACGGGATGCCCGACAACGCCAGCAGGCTGTCCCGTATCGAATTGAACAGGCCATACAGCAGCATCAGGATCAGAAGCAGGCTCAAGGGCACGATGAGTGCGAGCCTCTTCTTGGCGTCGACCAAGGCGCCGTATTCGCCCGACCATTCGAGCGAGTAGCCTTGGGGAATCGGAACATTTTTCCGGATCCGCTCCTGGGCTTCGACCACGGTCGAACCGAGATCACGGTCGCGAACGCTATATTTCAGCGGGATGAAGCGCTCGCTGTTCTCGCGGTAGATATAGGCCGCGCCGCTGACGAGCTTGACCTCGCCGAGATCACCAAGCCGAATATAGGCGGTTGGCGTCTTCGGATCCGGATTCGGAAGTGCTACCGGGATCGTGCGGATGGCATCGACGTCGCGGCGGAATTCGGGCGCCAAACGAACCGTCAGAGCGAAGATCATCTCTCCTTCATAGACTTTGGAAACTTCCTGGCCGCCGATCGCGGCCTGGACGACGGAATTGATGTCGCTGACCGAGAAGCCGTGGCGCGCCGCCTTGGCGCGATCTATCCGAACGATCAGGTTGGGCTGGCCGAGCAGATTGAAACTGGCGGGGTCGGCGACCCCGCGGACGGCACTGAGTTCGGTCTTCACTGACTTGGACAGCCGTTCCAGCTCGACGAGGTCTTTACCGAAGATCTTGATCGAGTTCTCGCCTTTCACGCCGGACACAGCTTCCTCGATATTATCCTGGATGTATTGCGAGAAATTGAAATCGACGCCGACGAATTCGCGGTTGAGCCGCTCGCTCATCTGCTTGACCATCTGCTCCTTGGTCAATCCTTTTGGCCACTTGTCGAGCGGCTGGAGCGGGACAAAGAACTCGGCGAGAAACGCACCGTCGGGATCGGTGCCTTCATCGCCGCGTCCCTGCTCGGAAAACACGGTGCGGGCCGGCGGATAGCTCAAGATGACGGCGCGGATCTTTGCCACCGTATCCATCCCGGCTTCGAGCGTGATGGTCGGCGGCATCACGGCCCGGATCCAGAGATTGCCCTCTTCCAGCTTGGGCAGGAATTCGGTGCCAAGCCGCAACCCAAGACTGAGACACAGCACCAGAAATAACGCCGCAACGGCCGCCGAGAGGCGATATCTGCGGACTGCGCGCACCAGCACGGCCTGGTAGATACCGCGGATACGACGGACCACAAAGGTTTCCACTTCCCGAACATGCGCCGGCAGCAAGATCGACGACAGCACCGGCGTCACCGTGAAGGTCGCGATGACGGCACCGAGCAACGCATAGGCATAGGTCCGCGCCATCGGCCCGAAGATCTGACCTTCCACACCCTGCATCGTGAAAAGCGGCAGGAAGGCTGCGATCGTGATGATAACCGAAAAGAAGATTGCCTTGTCGACCTCGACTGCACCCGTCAAGACCCAGCCGAGCTTGTCGCGGAGCCTCATGCGACGATCCGATGGCTGCTGCGGCGTGTGATGATGGGCGAGATGACGGAAGATGTTCTCGACCATGATCACAGTCCCGTCGACGATAATGCCGAGGTCGATGGCGCCGACCGACAGCAGGTTCGCGGACTCCCCTTGTATCACCGTGATCATGACCGCAAGCAGCAGCGCCACCGGAATCGTTGCCGCGACGATCAGCGCGCAGCGCAGGTCACCGAGAAACACCCATTGGATCAGGAAGATCAGGGCAACACCGAACAGCAGATTGTGCAGTACCGTCCGCACGGTGATCGCGACGAGGTCACCACGATCGTAGAACGTGACGATCTTGACGCCGGGCGGCAGCGATCCGTCGGTGTTGATCCGCTCGACGGCCGCGCGCACACGCCTGACCACGTCCATGGTACGTTCAAGTTTCTGCATCAGGACGATGCCGGTGACGACGTCGGTCTGCTCGTCACGGCCTGCAAGACCGAGCCGGGGCGCGTAGCCGATCTGAACCTTGGCGACGTCCGACACCAGCACCGGCACGCCCCCCTGCTGGGTCACTACGATATTGCCGATATCGTCCATCGAGGTGATGACGCCGATGCTGCGGACATTGACGGACTGTTCGCCGATCGCGATGGTACGGCCGCCGACGTTGGAGTTGCCCGCTGAAATCGCGGTCATGATCTGCGGCAGCGTCAGCCCATACGCCATCATGCGGTCGAGATCGATCTCGGCCTGGAATTCCTTGGTTTTCCCGCCGAGCACAGCGACGTCGGCGACACCGGGCACGATGCGCAACTTGCGTTCGACCACCCAGTCCTGCAGCGCCTTGAGCCGCATGACGTCCATGCCTGGCGGCCCCGTCAGCTCGTAGCGGAAGATCTCGCTGATGCCCCCGGCGGGCGAGATAACCGGCAGGACACCGGCTGGCAGGACCGCGTCCTTCAGCCGGTTGAGGGTCTGCTGACGCACAAAATGATAGTCGCGGCCGTATTCGAACTGCAAGCGGATGAAACCGAGCCCATATACCGTGTTCGAGCGGATGAACTTCAGACCTGGCGTGCTGGCGACCGCGACCTCGATCGGAATCGTAATGTAACGCTCGACTTCCTCGGGGGACTGGCCCTGTTGCTGGGCGATGATCTCGATGATCGGCGGCGCCGGGTCGGGGTAGGCCTCGATGTTCAGCGTCGCGAAAGCAGCAAAGCCAAGACCGAGAAAGGCCGCGAACGCAACCAGCACCAGCAGCCGCCGGGAGAGGCAAAATGCAATGAGACTACGCAGCATGAAAGGCTCCGGCCCATCGAATCATTGACGCCACTCGTTATCGACGAAAATCGCACCTCGCGCGACGACCAACTCACCGAAATCGAGGCCGCTGCGAATCTGCACCAAACCGTCTTGCTGGATCCCGGTGTCCACCACGCGGCGCTTGAACAGCATGGGCTCGGTCTCGACCCACACCGTCGCAAGATCGCCCTCGCGAATGACCGCCTCGGCCGGCACCGCCGCTGTGGTTGACGCCTCTTCGGTCGCGATCTTGAAGCTCGCGAACATCTCGGACTTGAGTGCACCATCCGGATTGCCAATCTCCGAGCGGACGACAACACGGCGCGTCGTCAGGTCCGAGGCCGCGCCGATGGAGCTGATACGCGCCTTGAAGATTCGGTTTGGCGCGGCGGAAACCCTGACCTCGATCTCCTGGCCGATACGCACAAACGCAATATCCTGCTCGAACACCTGGGCCTTCAACCACATCGTCGACAGGTCGGCGATCGCATACAGGGCCTCGCCGGAATCGGCCTTGACATATTGTCCCGGCCCAACCTTACGCGAGATGACGGTGCCGTCGATCGGCGCGGTAATCTGTGTTGCGCGGCTGAGCGTGCCGTGCTGCTCAAGCTTCGAAATTTCCGCATCCGTCCGGCCAAGGATGCGCAGGCGGATGCGGGCGGCTTCGAACGCCGTGTCGGTCGATCGCATGTCGTTCTCGGCTGTGGCGAGTTGCGCCTCAGCCTGCTGCAGATCCTTGAACGGGGCAGCCTTGCCGTCATAGAGGTCGCGGACACGCTTCTCTGCGATCCGCGCCAGGTTGAGCTGGGAGCGCGCTTTGTTTCTGGCAGTCTCGGCGGCGATGAAATCGTTCTGCGGCGGCACCTGCTCCGGGCTGTCGATTTCCAGCAACGGATCGCCCGTCTTGACCTGGTCGCCGATCTTGGCAATCAGACGGGTAACCCGGCCGGAGAACGGCGTCAGAACGGTCGTGCTGGCGTCCTCATTGAACGCTATCTGACCGATCGCCGATCTCTGAACGCGGAAGGCATGGGGCTCGACCTTCACCACCTGGAGCTGGTGCATCTGATCGGTGACGACACGGACGGTTTCGGTCCCCTTCGTCGTGCTTTCGGCCACCGTAACCGATGTCGTCAACGCCATGCCGAACAGCACCGCGATCAGGCGATGCACATACGTGGTGGCAGCGAGCGACATCGCCATGAACGGGTAGCCCTCCCATGGTATCTGTTTTAGAGTCTGGCGTGGGTGCCTGTTGCACGCTCCAGCCCACCGGCGTGCGCAACGATTCCCTTTGGCAAACTGTAGCACCAGGTCGGAGAGAGGACCAATACCAACCGCGATTAAGGTTGCCGGTCCCGATTTCAGAGCCGGTGACGCCCTTGAACGACGATGTCCGCACGTTCCCCCCGGCGCGCGGACGTTGAAACCTACGTGAATCGACCGAAGATGCGACGGCCCCGTCCGAAGCCTGTTCACGGTGGTTTGTATTTGACATATCGTCTTGTTTTGTCAAAATCGTCAAATGAAGGCCCGCACCCGCATTCTCGATGCCGCGATGCTCGTGTTCCGCCGCCATGGCTTTCGGCGGTCGTCGATCG
>WNGR01004565.1_pt1 | contig 14920 bp, 14 predicted proteins | sample 5407581 | NCBI WGS metagenome assembly WNGR01 (sample SAMN13153383, study PRJNA577476) | soil metagenome | isolation source: 80 cm soil or saprolite under Garry oak tree replicate 2 | place: USA:California | collected 2016-06-15
GCCGCGGCCAGCGGCCAGGCGAACCTCCTTCCGCAGTCACCCGTCAGTGATCACAGTCCGTAACCGGAACCGGTCGGTCGGCAAGCCCCCGCGACGGCCAGTCCGCCATCGCGAAAACGCTCTTCTACACGGCATTGGGGCCCGGCCACCCACGGCGTGCCATGGCAGATCAGCCGTTGCACCTAATGAGTTACACCTAGTCAGACGCGCGGACGGCCCAATTGATACACGCGGCGGACACGCGAGCGGCCTGGTTGCTACATCCTCATCTGCCTCTCCCGGGGGGTCGCAATCGGGGATCGAGGGTGCATGGGCCAAGGTCATAGAGAAGGCGGTAGAGCGTGTGCGGTCGGGGTCGGGGGAGATGCCATAGACGTCCAGCAAGGGGGTCTCCCATCCGGGGCCGTAGTTCCAGCTCAGGCCGCTCAGCTCGCCGTGGATGCGCCGGTATCCCCCGCAGCAGAGTCCGCGGGGAGACGATCAGGCGCAGCTGGCGGAAATGACCGCGGGGCAGCAGCCGGCCAGCGCGGCCACGATAGCCCGGCCGGCCCAGGACAGCCCCGGTGTCTTTACCTGGCGCTGGAGCAGCGCGACCCGATGGCACAGGATCAAGATCTCGGCGTCCTTGGCGCGACCGGGCGGGGCGCAAGCCAGCGGAACACCCGGAGCACCGCCAGGTAGACCAGTCGCAGTGACATAAGGTCTGACAGTGCCCGAGCCGGATGTGCCGCGCAGCCAGACCGCTCACTCAATCACCGCTGCAGAGCAGGTCACGGGCATGACAGGGTTTTCGGCACACAAAGGCGCCGTTCCCGGATCTGACCGCCGGGCCGGAGCAGCGGAACCGCCCGCCGGGCGTCTCTGTTACATGAAAACCGACCTCTGGCGTACCAACGCGGCGGTGGGCGAAACCGGCTGTGCCGGGCCGCCGGGCCGGGAACCGCCCCCGGCCGCCGCTGCCGTCACCGGGCTCTACCAGGCCCACGCGCTGGGGCTGATCCGGCTGGCACACATCATGCTTGGTGACAGGCAGAACGCCGAGGACGTCGTGCAGGAGGCGTTCTGCGGCCTTTACCGGCGCTGGGGTGAGTTGTCAGACACTGGTAACGCGCTCCCTTACGTCAGGTCATCGGTGCTAAACGGCTGCCGCTCCGTGCTCAGGCGGCGCAGCAGACGCGAGGAGCCGGGCCAGCCCACGCCGGAGGCCTCCGCGGAGGCAGCCGTCTTGAGCGGCGAAGAGCGGCACCGGGTGATGCAGGCGGTCAGGCGGCTCCCGCGCAGGCAGCGGGAGGCGCTGGTGCTGCGGTTCTACCTCGACCTGTCGGAAGGGGAGATCGCGGCGACCATGGGAATCGGCCAAAGCACCGTCAGGTCGGCCACGCACAGGGCACTGAATTCCCTGGGCCGTATGCTCCGGGAGGAGTCATGAACTCTCTGGAAGACAAGGTCAAGACGTCCCTGCGACAGACGGCGGAGGAGATCAGGCCACACCAGGTGCCGCCGCTGCGGCTGGCCGGGGGGCACCGCATCCGCCACGCCTGGTACGCCCGCCGGCACCGGATGAGCCCGTGGCTGGTCCCACTTACCGCCGCCGCCGCGGTAGCTGCCGTGCTCGCCGCCTCAGTAGGGATCTCGAGCGCGATCCACCCCGGCCCGCAGGCACCCGCCGCTGCGAGCCAGACGATCCCAGCCAGCACGCTGGCGAAGGTGCCCGCCTACTTCGTCGGCCTCACCGGTGGCGTCCCAGACCAGCAGCGGCGGGCGGTGGTCGCGGCGACAGCCACCGGCAAGACGCTCGCAACGGTCACGCCGCCCAAGCCGTACGGCGCCTTCGACTGGGTGGCAGCGGCCGCCGACGACCATACCTTTGTCCTCGCCGCGCAGCGCTGGGTGCCGATTAGCCACTGGAAGCTCGAGCCGGTCACCTTCTTCCGGCTCGTCCTGACCGCGGCTGGTAAGCCGGGACGGCTGACCCGGCTGCCCATAGCACCGGTCAAGAACTTCATATCGGCCATCACGCTATCGCCGGATGGCAGCAAGCTCGCCGTGGCGGTGGATGGACCAGGGGACACGAACCGGGACCCGGGGATCCAGGTGTTCGACACCGCCACCGGAAAGAGCCGGCAATGGGTGTGGCCGGGCACCGGATGGATCGGTGTTGACAAACCTACGGGGCAAGCGCTCTCGTGGGCGGCGGACAACCGGACGCTGGAATTCCAGCAGCACATCGGGCCGAACGGCGGCACCTTCCAGGTCCGCCTGCTCGACACCGCCGCCCGAGGTAGGAGCCTGCGGTCAACCAAAGTGGTGATCGACGTCCCCGGCGGTGCGATCACCCGCCAGATCTTCGGGAACACGATGCTCACACCCGATGGCACCAAGATCGTCGCGCCCACAAGGGTATTCCACGGCCCGCTACAGCACCTCACAGAGGACCTGGCCATAACCGAGTTCGCCACGAGCACCGGGGATCCAGTGCGCACCCTCGGCCGGGTGCGGTTCAAGAAGGTCGAGGCATGGCAGGAGGTCGAGTGGACCGACCACACCGGCGGGACTCTCGTGCTGGCAAGTTCCCGGCCCGGAACGGGCAACCGTAACCATCTGGCACCGGTCGTGCTCGGCATTCAGGACGGTAACAAGTTCCTGCCGCTGCCAGCGGGTGTGCAGAAGTTCAACCCCGAGGAAACCGTCTGGTAGTCCAACCGGTGAATGTCCGCGGCGCCCCGGCCTGCCGGCCGGGGCGCCGTTTTCACTTCGGCGGCGATACTTGTCGGGGAGGGATGCCATGAGCGAGAAAGTCACCGGGCTGCTGCACCCGGGTGAGATGGGCGCGGCCGTGGGGCGATGCCTGACCGCGCGCGGGCTGCCGGTGTTGTGGGCGTCTGCCGGGCGCGGCCAGGAAACCGCCCACCGGGCCCAGGCAGCAGGGCTGCGGGACTCCGGCACCGTGGCAGGACTGGCCGGGCAGGCAGACGTCATTCTCTCCATCTGCCCGCCGCACGCGGCACTGGACGTGGCCCGGTCGGTCGCGGGCTTCCGCGGGCTGTACGTGCGCTCGCCAAGGCGGAAGGCGTCGAGCGGGATCTGCTGTCGGAGTGGGCGCTGTCACAGCCGGGGCTGGCGGAACGGTGGGAGCGCGCAGCGCGTTCGGCCGCGGGCAAGGGCTGGCCGTGGGCGGCCGAGATGGAAGAGATCGCCACCGCCATGGCGAGCGCCGGCCTGCCAGACGGCTTCCACCAGGCCGCCGCCGAAATCTTCCGCGATCCAGCCGCCGCTGCAGCTTGGTCCTTGCAACTCGTGCGAGCACATCCGCAGGGATAGTCTTTAGACTATGCGTCGGATTGGCCAAGTCGTCGGCGCCGTTTTCCTGCTTCTCGGCGTTTTCTGGGCCGGGCGTGAGAGCGACCATGGTCTTGCTGCCCTCTGGGAGCACTGGTGGTGCCCGATTCCGCTCGCGTTGATACTGCTGGGTCTTGCCGCTGTACTCATGACCCGGCGACCCTCACCAAGTGCGTGAAACAGCAGGGGTGGGCGGGCCAAGCGCGCCACCGCTCGTGTCAGGCCCTGCCGGTCCTGCCCGCCAGGGCTGGCCCGAACATGGAGCCGGGAAGGGAGACCGAATGCCTCCAGAGGACGTGCGCCTCGAGGCCGGAAGACCCGGGCTCCTCCTGGAGGCTGGCACCCGTCTACTGCATATCGGCCCGCACAAGACCGGAACCAGCGCCATCCAGGGCGCGTTCCGCCTGGCCCGCGACCGGCTGGCCGCGCACGGTGTTGTCTACGCCGCTACCGTGCGGGGCGTCCAAGCGGTCACGGGCCGCCCGGCGATGCTGGGCGAGGCGAGCCCCGACATCACCCACTGGCACAAGCTGGTCCGCGACATTTCCAAGTCGGGCAACCAACGGGTCGTGGTGAGCAGCGAGTTCTTCGCGCACGCGAACGACGCGGCAGCCAGCCGCGTCATCGAGGACCTGGGCGGATCCCGGGTGCATGTCGTGGTGACGCTGCGTCCCCTCATCAAGATCATGCCGTCGCAATGGCAGCAGTATTTGCAGAATGGCATGAGCACGCCATACCTGAAGTGGCTGGACGGGATGCTCCGGGAGCCGCCGTACACCAAGCCGACTCCCAGTTTCTGGAAGCGTCACCGACACGACAAGCTCATCGCCCGGTGGGCAGCGGTCGCCGGTGCGCAGAACCTCACGGTCATCGTGGTGGACGAGTCGGACCGGCTGATGCTTCTGCGCACGTTCGAGTCAATGCTAAGTCTGCCGGACCGTTTCCTCGTTCCCAACGAGGAGATGGCGAACCGGTCCCTCACGGTCGCTGAAGCCGAGGTTGTGAGGTTGCTCAACGCGGAGTTCAAGTCCCAAGAGTGGCCGGGCAGCAGCTACGCCAGGTTCATGCGTTACGGCGCGGTAAGGCAGATGAAGACCGCCCGTCAGCCATTGCCAGGCGAACCGAAGATCGTCAGTCCGGCGTGGGCGCTCGAGCGGGCGGCGGAGATCGGCGCCGAGATGGCCGAGAATATCCTGGCGCTCGGCGTCCGGGTCGTCGGCGACATCTCGGTGCTCGGCAGGCTACCGGGCGGCCTGCCGGAGCCTGGAGCCGAGCCGGGTCCGCGGATGCCCCTACTCCCGGCCGACGCCGCCGCGCAGGCCGTCCTCGGGGCCTTCATCGCTGGCGGGGTGGCCGATCAGGCGGCCGGGTCGAACATGCACGGCCCCGTGGCAGACCGCCTGGTGCGCGACGTGGACGCCAAAAGCCTGGCAGGGGTACTCCTGAGACGTGTCCGGGAGCGCGCCCTCAGGACGCTGCCCCCACGATCCTAAAGCGCCCCCGCATGTGCGGTTGATCCATTGAGCCTGTACGGGTGGCGCGCGGAACGTCACGTTCGCCGTCGGGGACGTGTTGCGCGATGCCCTGGTGAGGCGCCAACTTGCGGTGCCATGCCAGCAGCGTTTGCTGGCGTCACAGGGAAGACTTCGCTCCAGCGCCTGCAGGGTATGAGCCCTGCCAGCGCGGCGAACCAGACCCGATCGGCCGACTCGTATCGCACCCGGCCGGCGTGGCGGCGCAGGCGCATTCCTAGCGGCGCGGCTCACCCGGCTTCGGTGGTGCGACGACTTGGCGGGCTCGGGGATAGCGAGTCAGACGGTGGTGCCGAGGCCGCCGTCAACAGGGATAACGGCGCCGGTTACGTAGGCGCCCGCCCGGGAGGCTAGGTAGATCGCGACGCCGGCCATGTCGTCGGGGCGGCCGATGCGCCGCAGTGGGGCCGCGCCGGCGATCGCGTCCCCGAACGTTTTGAGAGTCGCGGCCATCATCTTGGACTCAAACGGCCCGGGAGCGACGGCGTTGACAGTGATCCGCCGGGGGCCCAGTTCGCGGGCGAGCACCCGGGTCAGGTGGTGCAGCCCGGCCTTGCTGGCGGAGTAGGCATACGTCGGGAACGGCGGCACGCGCAGCCCGTCGATGCTCCCAATGTTGATGACCCGCGCCGGGTCCTCATGCGTCCCGCCGGCCTCCAGCAGCGGCAAAAACGCGCGGGTCAACAGGAACGGCGCCTTGAGGTTGAGGTCCACGACCTTGTCCCAGGCAGCGACAGGGAACTCCTCGATCGGCGCGCCCCAGGTGGCACCGGCGTTGTTGACCAGCACGTGCAGGGCCTGTTCGCGCTGGCTGATCTCACCTGCCAGCCGCAGGCACTCCGCTTCGGCCGACAGGTCGGCAGGGACCGCAACGACCGTTCCGTGCCGCGACAGCTCCCGCTCCGCGGTGGCGCAGGCATCGGCCTTGCGCGAGCTGATGTACACCCGGGCCCCGGCCTCAAGCAGGCCACGCGCGATCATGAGCCCAATCCCGCGGCTGCCCCCGGTGACGACGGCTGTCTTCCCCGACAGGTCGAACAAATCCATGATCTCTCCCATGCCGGAACGACAGCAGGGGCTCACACCGCCGCTGGCCGAGAGCGTACGCGACCCACGGCGACCACACCCGCGCGGCAGTCCCTTCCTGGCCGGTTCCTCCCAGGCAATCGCAGGCATTGCCAAATATGTGTCTGTTCAGCTGCGGGTCTGTGGAGGACTGTCGCAGGCAGGCCCGCTGGTTCGTTATGGCGTTGTGGCGGGAAGCCATTGCAGCCATGTTCCGTGCGGGTCGGTGATCGCTAGGGGAGTCTGGCCGTCCCGGGCGAGGACGAACGGCGCGCCGTGGTAGGCGGGGGGGGTGCCGGGCAGGACGGCGGGTCCTTCGTTGGAGAGCCAGACGGCCGGCAGGCCGTGGACGGTGCCGGCGAACCGCTGCCGGTCCGCGGGCGTGACGTAGGCAAGCACGGCGGAGTGATACACGACCAGGGTCGCCTCGGCTGGGGCCTGGGCTGCCAGTGCGGGCAGGTCGGTAAGCAGGTCACCGCGGTGCACCACGGGAGGGTCGCGGCGGGCTGCGGCGATCGCGGCGGCCAGCCGCTGCTCGCGGTCGCCTTCGCCGGGCCAGACCAGGCACGACAGCCAGCGGACGTCGTCGTCGCTGGTGACGTCGAGCGGGTTGAGGTCAAGCCCGGCCCGCCAGGTGATCGCGGGAAGCCGGTCCGGGAGGGGCACTGGTCCGCGTGGCGTGCAGCGCAGGGTGGGCGCCAGGGGGTCCTGGCCGGTGATCTGGTGCCCGGCGTATTCGTAGGAGTAGCGGTCGAACATCAGGGTGAGCCCGGCGCTGGCGCCAACCTCGATCAGCGCCAGCGGCGGCGGCAGCTGGGCCAGCGCTGGCAGCAGCGTGGCGCAGCGGGCCGGCTCGTTTGTCTGCGTGCGCCGGGCCAGCATCACCTCAGACAGCTCGGCCCGGTTCTGGCGGACCAGGGCCCGCAGCCGGGTTATGCCGGCCGGGGCGCCCAGCAGGTAGCGGGCTGCTGCGAACAACAGGTTGGGCTGGCGCTTTTCCGGCGGCAGCGAACCGAGGAAACGCAGAACGGCGGTGTCGTCAGCGACCGACCCGGCCAGTGACTCATAAGCCGGGCTGCGGCCGTGGGCCTCCTGGGCGAACGCCCGGTAGTTCTCCGCAGCGCTCATTGCCAGATCATGACCATGCATCGCCACGCCCTGAACGCTACCGGCCCACCGCCCGCGCCGCTCCGCAGGCCCCCCGGTGTTCAGGGCGCGGCCGCGCCTGCCAGCGGCCTCAGCCGCAGGCAGAATTATGCCGGGGCCCTGCCGTCGTAGAGCACCCGAAGCGCGACCTCTGACTGGGCCGTTCGCCGATGCCTGGGTCACTCGCCGGCATCTCCAGCTGCCCGTCTGATGAGACCGCTGCCCACAGTGGGAAACGTCCCGCGGCCGGATTCAGTGCTCGGAGGCATTGCGGAAAGCGAGCGCGACGTGCGCGAGCTTGCTCTTTGGTGTGCCGGCCTCCGCCACCAAAGCCACGACCGACGAGTCCGTCCAGGCGCACATCGTGACGGGGGTGGCAGCCCGGGTTGTTGTGCCGCACCGGAGCGCACCGCCGAGCGGGCCTGCTGGGAAGTCGCTGGTGTGGGAGACTCCTGCTCCCAGGAAGAATGAGTCGAGCGCTGCGGACGGCTGTGCCGAGCGCAAATTGGCGGCAACCGACGGGGTATCGGTCGCCGAAAACCCTATGAAGACGAGCGGTGGGGCGCTGCCGTTCCGGTAAAAGGCGATCTTCGCCTTGGCGTACGCGGCGGCCCATGCGGGACTCACTGTGCCCGCCCCCTTCTCGGCGTTTTGCCTTGAAGCGGCGACAAGCCGCCTGGCGACATTCCCCGTCATGCGGGTGTAACCGGCCGCTGACTTCGGCAGGGTAATCGTGCGGGTGGCAGTGGCGTGAGAGGAGGCCGGCCCGTGCTGGGTGCTGCTGGTGCCGGTGACCAGCCCAACCCCCACGACGCCTACGGTGGTGACCACGATCGCGGCAGCGACGCACAAGCCGATGATCAGCGCAGTTCGGCGGCGTTTAGGCGGCGGGACCGGTCCGTATCCCGGCGGAAAGGCGCTGCCCATTGGCGGCTGAGCCGACCATCCGGGCGGCTGACTGTGGTACGGGCCGGGGCCTGGCGGGTGTTCCTGGCCCCCCGGCTGGGTCCACGGGTGACCGGGTGCGTTCGGGTCCGGTTCCGGGCCGCGGTGCATGTTCAATGGATCTCCAATTTCGCAAGTCTGTAAATCATAAGCTTAAATAATTTCGTCGGCATATTGGGATGGATCGCAATATGTGTTCCCGCCGGGGGCTCCTGGCCGGGCTTCGGCACGGGCAGAGTACTGATAAGGATTTGATTAATTATCCGCCTGAAACACTTAATAGACAGGCGGGCAATCAGCTGGCATGGTGAGGGAACGGAGGGATCCAGGCACGACCACGGAGGGGACATGGCCGCAGGGCAGGAACGCTGGAGCGCCGGAGTCATCCCGTACGCGCAGATGGGTTACTGGGCGCCCGACTACGTGCCCAAGGACACCGACGTGCTGGCCGCGTTCCGCATCACGCCGCAGCCGGGTGTCCCGCCGGAGGAGGCCGGCGCCGCCGTCGCCGGGGAGTCCTCCACCGCGACCTGGACGGTGGTGTGGACGGACCGGCTCACCGCCTACGACCACTACCAGGCCAAGTGCTACCGGGTCGACCCGGTGCCCGGGCGTGACGGCGAGTACCTCGCTTACATCGCCTACGACATCGACCTGTTCGAGGAAGGCTCCATCCCCAGCCTGACCTCCTCCATCATCGGCAACGTATTCGGCTTCAAGGCCCTCAAGGCGCTGCGGCTGGAGGACATGCGCATCCCGCTGCACTACGTCAAAACCTTCCATGGCCCGCCGCACGGGATCGTCATGGAGCGGGAGTACCTGAACAAGTACGGGCGCCCACTGCTCGGCGCGACCACCAAGCCCAAGCTCGGCCTGTCGGCCCGCAACTACGGCCGGGTCGTGTATGAAGCGCTGCGCGGTGGGCTGGACTTCACCAAGGACGACGAGAACATCAACTCCCAGCCGTTCATGCGCTGGCGGGACCGGTTCCTGTTCACGATGGAGGCGGTCAGCCGCGCCCAGGAACGGGCCGGCGAGATCAAGGGCCACTACCTCAATGTGACCGCCGCCACCATGGAGGACATGTACGAGCGGGCCGATTTCGCCGCCCAGCTCGGGAGCGTCGTGATCATGGTGGACCTCACCGTCGGGTACACCGCCCTGCACTCGATGGCGCGGTGGGCCCGCCGCAACGGCGTGCTGCTGCACCTGCACCGGGCCGGCCACGGCACTTACACCCGCCAGAAGTCCCACGGGGTCAGCTTCCGGGTGATCGCCAAGTGGTGCCGGCTGATCGGGGTGGACCACATCCACGCCGGCACCGTGGTCGGCAAGCTGGAAGGCGACCCGGCTAACGTCCGCGGCTACTACGACACGCTGCGGGAGCCGCTGATCCCGGCCAACCTGGCCCAGGGCATCTACTTCGACCAGGACTGGGGGTCAATGCCCGGCACCATGCCGGTGGCCTCCGGTGGCATCCACGCCGGGCAGATGCACCAGTTGCTGGACTACCTGGGCGAAGACGTGGTGCTGCAGTTCGGCGGCGGGACGATCGGCCACCCGATGGGGATCGCCGCCGGGGCGACGGCCAACCGGGTGGCCACGGAGGCGGTGATCAAGGCGCGCAACGAGGGCAGGGACTTCCTCGCCGAGGGAGAGGACATCCTCCGCGCCGCCGCCAGGCACTGCCAGCCGCTCCAGGTCGCGCTCGACACCTGGGGCGATATCACCTTTACCTACGAGTCCACAGACACCCCCGACGCCGTCGCCACCCCGACCATCTGAGCCAGGGAGCATTCATGCGGATCATGCAGGGCACGTTCTCCGCGCTGCCCGACCTCACCGACGGCGAGATCGAGGCCCAGATCGCCTACGCGCTGCGCCAGGGGTGGTCGGTCGCGGTCGAGTTCACCGACGACCCGCACCCGCGCAACGCCCTGTGGGATATGTGGGGCCTGCCCATGTTCGACATCGCGGACGCGGGCGCAGCCATGCGCGAGGTGACGGCGTGCCGGGACGCGTGCCCCGAGCACTACATCCGGGTCTCGGCGTACGACGCGCGGCTCGGCCGCCAGACCACCGCGCTCAGCTTCCTTGCCGGCCGGCCCACGACGGAGCCAGGCTTCCGGCTGGACCGCCAGGAAGGCCCGGACCGCCGCCTGTCCTATTCGCTCCATCCGTATGCTGCCGACCGGCCACGCGGCAGCCGTTATGGGCAAAAGAACAGCATGCCTAACGGTGCGCGGGGCAACTCATGACAACCCACGCCGGCCCCTCGCCGCGCGGGTTTGGCATGCCACGTCCCGGCGCGGACGGGCCGCCGGCCAACGGGAGCGGCGCAGGCCCCCCGCCGCCGTTGCCCCCGGACGCGCGGGTGGACCTGGGCTCCCAGGAGCAGGCGGTGGCGATCTCGGCGATCCTGGACCGGCTGGACGAGGAGTTCGTCGGGCTCACGCCGGTCAAGACCCGGGTGCGGGAGATCGCCGCGCTGCTGCTGATCGACCGGCTGCGGCGGCGGTTCGGGCTCAGCTCGTCGCGGCCCAGCCTGCACATGTGCTTCACCGGCAGCCCTGGCACCGGCAAGACGACGATCGCCATGCACATGGGGGAACTGCTCCGCGAGCTCGGTTACCTGCGCACCGGGCAGCTGGTCAGCGTCACCCGCGACGACCTGGTGGGCCAGTATGTCGGGCACACCGCGCCCAAGACCAAGGAGGTGCTCAAGCGCGCGATGGGCGGGGTGCTGCTCATCGACGAGGCGTACTACCTGTACCGGCCGGAGAACGAGCGGGATTACGGGCAGGAGTCCATCGAGATCCTGCTCCAGTTCATGGAGGCGCACCGGGAGGACCTGGTGGTGATCCTGGCCGGCTACGCCGACCGGATGGATGTGTTCTTCCGCTCCAACCCCGGCATGGCGTCGCGGATCGCCCACCACATCGACTTTCCCGACTTCGCCTCCGGTGAGCTGATGCGGATCGCTGACCTGATGCTGGCGCGGGAGCAGTACCGGCTGTCCCCGGCGGCGCGGGAGGCGTTCGCGGAGTACGTCGGCCTGCGGATGAGCCAGCCGCGGTTCGCCAACGCCCGCAGCATCCGCAACGCGATCGACCGGCTGCGGCTGCGGCAGGCCCGCCGTCTGGTTGCCGCCGGCGGGGCGATCGCCAGGGATGACCTGATGGAGATCAGCGTCGCGGACGTGCGCGCCAGCCGGGTGTTCAGCGGGCAGGCTCCGGCGGCGGCTCCCCCGCCGTCCCGGGCGGCTCCCCCGCCGTCCCCCTCGGCCTGACCGGGATGACCAGCCGCACCGTGGTGCCGCGCCCGGGCGCGCTGATCAGCTCAAGTTTGCCGCCGAGAAGCTCGGCTCGTTCACGCATCCCCGACAGGCCAAACCCGGTCGGCCCAGCCGGTGTGGCGGGCCCGGCGGCAGGAGTGCCGGCGGGCCCGGCCCCGGCCTGGCCCGCCGGCACGACGAAGCCGGCGCCGTCATCGCTGACTTCCAGCAGCACCCGCCCCGGGTGGGCACTCAGCCGGATGCGCACCGACTGGGCGCCCGCATGCTTGGCGACGTTTTGCAGTGCTTCTTGTGCGGTCCGGTAGACAGCCGTCTCCACGTGCTCGGCCATCCGCCGCCCCGTGGCTTCCACGTGCACGTCAAGCTGCGGAAAGGAAAGCCCCAGGCTCTCCAGGCTGGCGGCCAGGCCGAGATCGTCGAGCACCGGGGGCCGCAGCCCGGCGATCGCCGTCCGGGTCTCGTCCAGCGCTGCGGCGGCCAGTTCCTGCGCGCGGGTGATCTGCTCCGCCGCAACGTCCGGCGCATCCCGGATCGCGTCGGCCGCCGCCGAGAGGTGAAAGAACAGGCTGACAATCCGCTGGCTGATCCCGTCATGAATCTCACCGGCCAGGCGGCGGCTCTCGTGTTCCTGCCACTCGATCGTCCGTTCGGCGAACCTTTCGAGGGCTTCTTCGCGTTCCGCGAGCCGGCGGTGCAGCCGGGCGTTCTCGATCGCGCCGGCGACCAGGCCCGCCACCGACCGCAGCAGCTCCACATCGGGATCGCTGAACTCCCGCCGTGCCCGGGTGTGGACGTTCAGCACCCCCACCCGGTGCCCGAGCGGCGTCACGATCGGCACGGAGGCCATGGAAGTGAAGTCTTCGCCGCGCAGCGCCGGGATGTAGCAGTAGCGGGGATCCCCCGCCTTGTTGTCGGCGATCACCACCGGCTCACCATGCTCGGCCACCCACCCCGACACACCCTCCCCCACCGCGAGCTCGATCGAGCCAACGAGGCCGTCGAACGGCGGGGTGGCGCCGTGCAGCCGCAGCATGCGGCCCTGCTCATCGATCAGGTGCACAAAACATACATCGGCCCCGGTGATCTCGGTCACCAGCGTCGCCACGCCCTGCAGCATCACCCCAAGATCGAGGCCGGCCGAGATGGTGTCGATGACCCGGGACAGCAGTTGCGCCTCACGCTCCGCGTCGACGCCGCCCAGCCGGGAGCCGGTCAATGGAACACGCCTTCGCGCAGCGCCGCGGTGACAGCGCCGGCCCGGTCGGAGACCCCGAGCTTGCGGTAGATGCCGCGGGAGTGGGTCTTGACCGTCTCCTCACTCACAACCAGCCTGGCGGCGATCGCCCGGTTGGAGAGCCCGGCGACCAGCAGCGACAGCACCTCGCTCTCCCGCTGGGTCAGCCCCAGGTGAGCACCGGGCCAGAACTCCCCGCTGTGCAGCCGGGCGGCCGACAGCGCCACCCGGCCCGCCAGTGACGGGTCGATCAGCACCTCCCCGTCCTGGATGCGGCGAAGGTAGCCGACCAGTTCCGCGCCCTGGATCCGCTTCAGCAGGAAACCCGCCGCGCCGGCCCGCAATGCCTGGTACAGGTACTGCTCATCGTCGTAAACCGTGAGGAAAACGATCTTGCACGCTGGCTGGGCGGCGAGGATGTCCCGGCACAGGTCGAGCCCGGATGCACTACGGAGGCGTATGTCCAGCAGCACAACGTCCGGTGCCAGCTCGGTGACAATCCGCAGCGCATCCTGGGCGTCGCTGCACTCCCCCACGATCTGAGCCTGCTCGTGGTAAGGGCGGAACATGGCCTTGAGGCCATCGAGCACCATCTGATGATCGTCGATGATCACCACGGTCAGCGGCCCGCCCGCTTCGCGGCTCATGCCAGGAACGCTACCCTCCGCTGCTGGGCCAGCAGGACCCGCTGCCGGGGCGGTGGCGCCCGCTGGCATCAGCGGCACCGTCATTCCTGCGCCTCCAGCAGGTGCCACAACAGCAGCAACTGGGCGATCGCCAGCGCTTCGCTCCGCGTCCCCTCCGCGTACTCGCCCAGCGTGTCAGGAAGGGCTGTGCCGTGATCGAAGGACAGCTGCTCCCAGATCGCCTTTTCCACGATGTGGCTGTCTTCGCGCGGGGCGTAACCGTGCACATGCAAGGCATCCACCGGGCGGCCGTCACTGTCGCGGATCAGCTTCAGGTGGACCGTGCGCCGGTCGTCGTCGGTGAGCACGTGCGACAGGTCGGGGTGGCCGATGGTGGGGCGCAGCAGGATTTCCGCCGACAGGGGTGTGCCCAGCGGCTCGGTGTGGCCGGCGGCGGGCGCGAACCGGATGGCGATATCGGCCCTCTGGCGCTGCGGGCGAATGTAGCGAGCCGACTCCGGCTCACGCCGCTCCAGTTCCGCCAGTACCGCCTCCTTGGTGTAGCCGCGCTCGGCGCAGTCACGGCGGATCTTCCACTCCCGCCGGATCTCCTCGGGCGGGTCGAGATAGACGGTGATGTCGAAACAGGCCCGCGCCAGCTTGGTGTGCAGCGGCAGCAGCCCTTCGACGATCACGAAATCCCGGGGTTCCACCAGCACTGGCCGGACCAGGGTGCCGGTGGAATGGTCATAAACGGGCTTGAGGATCGGCCGTCCGAGCGCGAGCAACTGCAGGTGCTGCTCCATGATGTCGATGTAGTTGCAGCCGGGATTGAGTACCGTGAACGGCACGTCGCGGCGCTCGGCCCGGTCGAAGCGGTGGTAGTCGTCCACGCACAGCGCGGTCGCCCGGTCCGTGCCCAGCGCCTCAGCGATTCCCCGGGTAAGCGTGGTCTTGCCCGCCGCGCTGTCGCCCGCGATGGCGAGCATGACGGGACGCCGCATTTGCACCGACTCGCTGCGCTGCAGGCGCATGAGCTTGTCAGACATTGGGTGAGAGCCTCGCCTCCGCACCGCCGCCCCGGGGCGCCTCAGCGGCGCGCCCAGGTCCGCCCACGCAGGGGCGGAACGCAACCATAACTGCGGCTCGGTGGCCCCACATCCCCCCTAACGGGGAGATGCGGGGGGTGAACAGGGCGTTTCCCCCGCCGCTCCCCCCCCGCAGGGGATGCGCGGCCGGGCGCGCCGGGCCTAAGGTCGCGGCGGGCGGCGAGGCCGGGCAGCCCGGTTAGCTGTTATCCGGGTTGATGGTGCCGAGGAACGCCCGCCACGCGGCAGGGCGGAAACTCAGCACAGGGCCAGGGTCCTTGGAGTCCCGGACGTCGACGGTGCCGCGCTGGCGAACCTCCACACAGTTCGTGCGCCAGCTGAAACGTGATGCGGTCCATTTGCCAGTCAGCATTAAAACATCCTCACGTGTCGAATTCTGCGAGATGGCGGGGCTCAACCCGCCCATTGGTCATAGGGCGGGTGGGGGTTTGCGGGCGAGGGCGGCGAGGAACCGGGCGGCGGGCCGCGGCCCCCACCTGTTGCGGAGGGTGGCGTGGCCGGGCCGCCAGTCCCGCACGTCGACCAGGCCGGGTGGCAGCAGGTCCAGGCCGGTGAACCAGCCCATGATCTCGTCTTCGGTGCGTGCGGTGACCAGGGTGGTGCCGGCGTAGGCGCAGCGGAGCCGGCTC
>WNGR01016580.1_pt1 | contig 14919 bp, 15 predicted proteins | sample 5407581 | NCBI WGS metagenome assembly WNGR01 (sample SAMN13153383, study PRJNA577476) | soil metagenome | isolation source: 80 cm soil or saprolite under Garry oak tree replicate 2 | place: USA:California | collected 2016-06-15
CCCTTATCTTGCGCAAAAGGCCGCGCGGAGCTGCGATGGGGGCGATTGAGTCGGAAGGAACAGAGAAGGCCCGACGATCGGCCGATCCATCGCATTCGCGCGGGACAGGTCATCCGACATCGCGAGGTTTGACCGACATTGTCGGCGTCCTCGCCAGAGGGGCCCGGATTCTTGTTCTCCTCACAGATAAAGCTGGGTCTGCCGGAATCAAGGCGACAGCAGTGCGACCAGCCGCCGCATCGGTTCTATGTTGGCGGTATGCGGTGGGCTGGCTCAGCCAACGTCTCTCGCGTCCCGGACGCGCAGCAACGCCCTTAGCGTTGCTGCGCAGAGCCGGGGGACCCATGCCACGCGGATACTCTCTGCAACATGGGCCCCGGCTCTGCAGCGCACCGCTGAAGGAGCGCTGCGTCCGGGGCACGGGGCCATAGTCCTGGCGCACACTCTATCAACACCGTCATTGCGCGCTTCGCAATGACGGCGTGTGGAGTTCAGAACGAAAGGTTAGATCGGTACGCGCAAATGCAGTAAGCCGATCCAACGTGTTCAACCAGAGCACCGCCTTCGCCCATGACCTCTCACCTCGCCAGATCCTGCGGAAGCTGCACGGCCTGCTGCGATGGCTGGCTACAGATCGAGGTGCGGGGGCACAAGGTGAGCAAAGGGCAGCCCTGCCCGTTCAGCGTGGCGCAGCGATGCTCGATCTATCCTGAACGCCCGCAGCATCCGTGCCGGGAATTCGTCTGCGGCTGGCTGGTGGCGTCCAGCCCGCTGCCCGATTGGATGCGGCCGGACCAATCCGACATGATCATGCTGGCTGCCAATTTCTTCTGGCGCGGCCTGCCGGTCGATGTCGTGGTGCCGGTCGGCGAGCAGCCGAAGAAGAAGGCCCTGGATTGGCTGACCCGGTTTTGCGCCGAAAACAGGCGGCTCCTCGTCTACCAGATCGGCGACGAATGGTTCGCGTTCGGGCCGACCCCATTCCAGACCGACATCGCTGGCCGTCTCGGCCGCGGCGAAACGCCGTGGGGCGAGTGAAGCAAGTCCCGGAAGTTATTCGCCTTTCGAGCCGAGCGCCGCTGCGCGCACCGCAATGCGACGGATCGCCGCGCGACACACTTTGTCAGGAATAGTTGCTGTTCAGACACACTCCGTCCGGAAAGCGCAGAAGGCCTTAGCATCGATATTGTATACGGTATCTGGCATACAATACCTTCCGCTTTATCCCGGGCCCATCAGAGGTCCGCGGCGATAAAGGGGAAACGAGATGAGGAAGGCCTTTCTGCTCGGAACGGGCTTCGCGGCCCTGTGCGCAACGGCTCTCAATCAACCACTGCGAGCTGCAACCATCGACGACGTCGTCGCGCGCCTCGATGCACTCGAGCGCAACAACGCAAAGCTCGCAAAAGAGAACGCGCAGCTTCGCGAACGCGTCAATCACATCGGTGAGTCCAAGGCTGCGGTGACGGCGGTCACGCCGGGGTCGCCCAAGGGCAATCCGGTCTTGCATGCGGCGGTCGCGCCGTCGCCGGCACCCGCGCCGGAGCACACAGTCGTCAGCGTCGGCGGCGCTCCGCTTTACAGCAAGGCGCCCGGCACGAATGCGTTCATCGACAACACGACCGTGACACTTTACGGCCACGTCGATCTCTCCGGCGACGTCTTCAATCCGGGGGTCTACGACCAGGGCACCAAGCTCGGCGTCTCCAGCAACCTCACCTATTTCGGCGTCCGTGCGCGCCACAACCTCGAACCCTATGGCATGCCGGGCTGGGCGGCGGTCGCACAGTTCGAATCTCTCGTGGAGGTCGCAGCCGTTCCGACCGAACGCGCGGCGTTCGGCACGCGCGACAGCTTCCTCGGCATGGAAAGCCCGTGGGGCACGATCAAGGCCGGCAAGGCGGACACGCCCTACAAGAAGGCGACCGCGAAGTTCGATCCGTTCTCGGCCACGCTCGGCGACTACAACTCGATCATGGGCAATACCGGCGGCGATCTCCGCGCCGAGTTCGATTGGCGCGCCGCTCACGCGATCTGGTACGAATCGCCGGTGTGGAACGGCTTCCAGGCCACCATCATGCTCTCGCCCGGACAGAACACGGCGAAGGACAACAGCGACTTCGCGCTTGGCGATTTCAATTGCCCCGCCACGTCGGCCCGCGGCAGCGGCTCGGGCTTCCCGCTCACATCGGCGCCGGAGGGCTGCACCGACGGGTCATACGGCAATCTCTACAGCGCATCGTTGACCTATAACCAGGGGCCGTTCACGGCGGTCGCCGCCTACGAGCTCCACGAAGGAACCAACCGAACCGGCGATGAGGCGGTGACGCCCTTGAGCAATGGCGGCGTCCTGACCGTGCCGGCGGGGGCGGTCGGCATCGCCAACGAATGGGCGGCGAAATTCGGCGCAGGCTACAGATTCAACGACATGATCGGCAGCCTCCAGCTCTATGGCATCTACGAGATCATGCGTCGCGAAAATACGGTCGCCGCCTTCAACGAACGTTCGCGCGACGGCTACTTCCTGAGCGCGACCCAGACCGTCGACAAATGGGACATCAGCGCGTCATGGGCCCACGCCAACGCCTCGCCTGGCTCGCCCGGCACCGGTGTCAACAACAACTATCCCATAGCCGGGGTCCCGGTCTCGGCTCCAGCCGGTGCCGCCGACTTCGCGCTCAACAGTGTGGACTCCAGCGCCGACCAATACGCCCTCGGCGTGAAGTATCATCTCAGCCCGTTCGTGAGCTGGTACTTGGTGGGCAGCTATCTGCGCAACGGGCCGGGCGCGCATTACTGCCTCGGTGTCAGCGGACATGGCTACGGGGTCTGCGGACGCGACGCCAACAACAACGTTGTTGCGGGCAACAAGGCAGAAGCCGTCACCACCGGCATGACGTTCGACTTCTGAACATGAGTGAGGTCGCGGGGAGCCAGTCATGGCTCCCCGTTTCCTGGGACAATCGTCTGCTCAAGGCGAGCGTTCACGCACCGCTTCGCGCCTATCGCGACAATCGTGACGACATCGCAGCCGTGTCGCAATGGATCGCAACGTCGACGATCTCGGAAGCGAGCGCCGCCGTCGGATGTAACGTCCAGGCATCGTCATAGCGCCCGCGCAAGCTTGGGGAACGAAAACATCGTTCCCCAACTTGCGTTGTCGTGGAGGACGTATGACAGACATCACCTGTTGCGCCGGCTGCGGCCACAGCGTGGTCCCCATCCTGTCCGAGAAGGGCCGCGCAGAGCCGAGCTGCTTCTGGTGCGAGGGCATCGACGCGCGGACGATGGAGATGGCGAAGTGGGCGGACAGCCCGGCGGGCAAGCCGGATCTGGCCGTGCGTCAGTCCTTTGAATGAGCTGTCCTCCGCGTCAAACCCTCGCCGCCAGGCTGTGACGGGAAACAGAACCGTACGTCAGGGGACGAACAGCCACCGGTTTTCGTGTCGGCCGGCGCCGCGGGATGAAGAAGCTTTTCACAAGGATCGGCTCGTCATCACCAAGCGCGATTCGCTCCTTCACGAGCAGGCTCATGACTGAACGCATCTTGAGGATTTCCTGCGCCACGAAGCTACAGTCTTCATCCCGGTTGATCTGCTCATGCATGATCGCTTCAGCCTCGAGCATGCTGACGCGGAGCGCTCTGATGGTTCTGCGGATTTCGTTGATACGGTTGTCCATGGCTGCCTCCATCTCGGTTGCAGCATAAGAACAAATCATGAACAAAATGTCAATCGGCCCGACGGCATCACCCCGATCTGCCATCGGCGCGACTGCACGCTCACTGGCGAGGCTTGCTGACAAATTAGACAAATTACGTCGCTTTCCCGGAATCGCGAGGTTCTGGAGAAGCGTCGGACTGTCAAAGGAAGCGGGCGATCTAACCTCCGGTGCAACCACCGGATTTTTTCCTGACCGGGCTCGCCGCATCGAGGCGCCGGGCCCGTTTGCTGCCCGCAACCGAACTGGCCCAAAATTCGCAGGTCGGTTCTCAAGCGAGCAATGGCTCAGACCGGAGAACGTCATGAACGTGCATGCTGCGGGCGATCTCAAAATCACTGGCCTCACCCACCCGAATGGCGCGCCGCTCCGCCTCAACACTCAGGATTTCGTGGCGATTGATCGCGACCGGAATGCGAAGTACGAGGCGACGTACCGTCCGCAGGCGCTCTACAACCGCGCCAACGAAGGCTTCCACGCCAACAACGAGACCTTCCTGCTGCACGAAGTCGCGACAAATCTGCCGATCTACCTTCCCGACACCGGCCCGACCGATTTCCATCTTCATCTTCCGCCGGGCGGCTTTCAGCTCGTGCTGGTCACCTCGGGCGCGTTCACCTTCGATTACGATGGACGCTTCTACAATGTCGGCCCCGGCGCAGTGATGCTGCAAAGCGCGATCGTGCACCGCCAGCTGTTCTACACCTGGTCCGGCCTGTCGACCGAAGAGAATCTGAAGACTCCGCAGACTGTGGTGCCGGATCCGATCTCCATGGGCTATTCGGGCAAATTCCTCGAAGCCTTCATCACCGATCCGACGACCTTTCCGAACCCGACCATCGTCGGCCCGGATCAGATCGACGAAGCCGAGACGCCGCGCGTGGCCTGGAGCCACCCACTGCACGACCGGCCGGCTGATGCAGGCTTCTGGCTTCAGGATCCGCTGGCGCTGGATGCGCTGTTCAAGCCGCTCGTCGATAGCCCGGTCAAATCGGCCATGCCGGTCTACGTGCGCGATATCGGGATCGAGATTCCGAGCGGTCATCTCGTCGCCGGCCACATCATCGCGACCGACCCGCGCGGCCACTCGCTCCTGGCGAAGAGCACATCGGCAGCCGCGGACGCCGCCTGTTTTGCCAAAGGCGAGGTTGTCATCTATCGCGTCATTCGCGGCACAGCCGAATTCAAGAACAAGGCTGGCGACACCTTTGAGCTCACGGCTGGCGATGTGGTGACGGCAGGCAAGAACGCCACAAGCCTCATCGGACTGGGCGAAAATACCCAAGTCCTCCGGCTAGGTCTTCTGAAGGGCATGGATAATCTTCGCAGCTGGACGCCGACGCAACGCGACGAGATCGACGGCCTCGCCAGTCAGATCATCACGCAGAAGGACATTCGCCCCCTGCGGACCGAAGGCAAGCCGGTCGGGTACTTGTACGGCTAGAGCGTTTTCGAGCGAAGTGGTTACCGGTTCGCGTAAAGAAAACGCGTCAAAATAAGAATCTAGAGCCCTACTCCGCCGCCTGGCGCACGTGGCGCGCAGTTGGCGTGCGCATGGTGACGAGCTCTTCGGCCGCAGTCGGATGCAGCGCGATCGTCGCATCGAAGTCGGCCTTGGTCGCCTTCATCTTCACGGCGATCGCGACGGCTTGCGTGATCTCGGCGGCGGCCTCACCGACGATGTGGCAGCCGAGCACACGGTCGGACAAGCCGTCGACGACGAGCTTCATCAGCACGCGGGTGTCGCGGCCGGACATCGTCGCCTTGATGGGACGGAACGTCGTCTTGTAGATGTCGACATGGCCATATTGCGCGCGCGCTTCGGTTTCGGTGAGACCGACGGTGCCGACCTCCGGCTGCGAGAACACGGCGGTCGGGATGGTGGCATGATCCACCTTCACCTCGCGCTTGCCGAACACGGTGTCGGCGAAGGCATGGCCCTCGCGGATCGCGACCGGCGTCAGGTTGAAGCGGTGAGTGACGTCGCCGATCGCGTAGACGCTGTCGACCGAGCTCTTCGAGAAACCGTCGACTGCGATGCCGCCGTTGTTCGGGTTGATAGCGACGCCGGCCTTCTCCAGGCCGATATTGGCCACCGCAGGATGGCGGCCGATCGCGAACATCACCTGGTCGGAAGCGATGCTCGAGCCGTTCGACAGATGGGTGGTGAACTCGTCACCGTGGCGATCGACCTTCGCCACGGTGCACCCCGTGAGGATGGTGATGCCCTGCTTCTCCATCTCGGCACGCACATGGGCGCGAACATCCTCGTCGAAGCCGCGCAAGATGTTGTCGCCGCGATAGATCACGGTGACGTCGGAGCCGAAGCCGGCGAAGATGCCGGCGAATTCCAATGCGATATAGCCGCCGCCCTGGATCACGATCCGCTTCGGCAGCTTTTTGAGGTGAAATGCCTCGTTGGAGGAGATCACGTGCTCGATACCGGGGATCATGGCGCCGTGGTTGGGCGCACCGCCGGTGGCGATCAGGATGTACTTGGCCGTAACCTTCCTGTCGTTCTCGAGCAGGCGGACGGTGTGCTTGTCGTCGATCACCGCGCGGCTCTTGATGATCTGCGCGCCGGACTTCTCGACGTTCGTGGTGTAGGCCGCCTCGAGCCGCGCGATCTCCTTGTCCTTGTTGGCGATCAGCGTCGGCCAGTCGAAGGTTACGGGCGGAATGGTCCAGCCGAAGCCTGCGGCGTCCTCGATCTCGTGACGGACATGCGAGCCGATCACCAACAGCTTCTTCGGCACGCAGCCGCGGATCACGCAGGTGCCGCCCATGCGGTACTCTTCCGCGATCATGACGCGGGCACCGTGGCCGGCCGCGATGCGGGCGGCACGCACGCCGCCCGAACCGCCACCGATGACAAAGAGGTCGACGTCGAATTCAGCCATTGTCCACTCCGACCTCTTTCAGAGCATGATCCGGAAAAGTGTGCCGCGGTTTTCCGAAAAGATCATGCTCAAATAACAACCTAAAGCGCGATGACGATTCATCCCAATCTCATCGCGCTTTAGGGCCTCCTGATCAGATAGGTACTGTCAGATTTCCTTGCCACGCTTGCGCATCTCGGCGCGGAAGTTGCCCATCACGGTCTCGGAGAAGTTCTGGGCCCAGGAGTTCATGAAGGCCATGCTGAGACCAATGGCGCGCGGTTCGGCGTTGATCAGCTTCTGTCCGAGCGGCGACTTGTAGAAGGTGACGAGATCCTTCAGCTCCTGCTCGGTGAACTCGCTGGCATAGATCTGCGCCATGCCGTCGCCGATCTCGTTCTGACGGCCAGCGAGCTGCTGGGCGACGATCGGCGCGACCTCGTTGAGGTCCTTCTGGTAGTTGAGGTTCTGCTGGGTCAGCGCGTTCTTGGTCTTCTCGACCAGGCCGGGCACGGCGCCGGCGTACATCGCACCGGCGTTCTTGATCGTCAGGATCTCCTTGGCCGCCGCGATCGCCGCCGGAGAGGACTTCGGCGGGGCCGACTGCGCCATGGCCGGAACGGCCGAAAGGGCCAGTCCCATAGCGAGGGTCGCGGCCGGCAAGAATTTCAAAACGCTCTTCATTCCTAGTCTCCTTTCGGCTTTCGCCGTTCAACCACGCGGATTCCCTCGCCACCCGCCAAAACAGCCGAGCTGGCCAAGCCGATGAACAACCCATGCTCGACCACGCCGGGGATCGCGCTCAACGCCGTGGCGAGATGAGCCGGATCCTCAATCCGTCCGAGCTGGGCATCGACGATCCAGTGGCCGCCATCGGTGACGAAAACGTGGCCATCCTTGGCCTTGCGGACCGCCATTTGCCCGGGGCGATCACGATCATGCGATCCGAGGCGGCCGCCACGATCTTCTCGCGCAGCAGCGCGCCGCCACCGCCCTTGATCAGATTGAGCGCCGGATCGATCTCGTCGGCGCCGTCGATGGTGATGTCGAGATGGTCGATCTCATCGAGCGTGGTCAGCGGCACACCGCAGCGCTCGGCATCGGCGCGCGTCGTCTCCGAGGTCGGCACGCCGATCACTTTCAGCCCGGCGCGCACGCGCTCGCCGAGCAGCTCGACGAAATGTTTTGCGGTCGAGCCGGTGCCGAGCCCGAGCTGCATGCCGTCACGCACCTCTTCGAGGGCGCGCGCCGCGGCCTGCCGCTTCAACTGGTCCATGTCCAAATTGCGCCCGCCTCTGGGTTAAGGGTGTGCCGCGAATATCGGCCACTTGCGGCGGCCTATGTAGCCTCGTTTTTCCTCGGAGAACAGGGTCTGGGGAACAGGCCTATAAGCTGATCTTATAGCCCTTCCCCTTGCGCCGGCCCGGCCGGACCGATAGCGCTCTCGGCATGACCTCCCCCTACACCCTCGTCTTCGATCTCGACGGCACGCTTGTGGATACGGCGCCCGACCTGATCACCGCGCTGAATTACGTGCTCGACCGCGAAGGGCTGCCGGCGGTGCCGATGGCCTCGGCCCGTAACATGATCGGTGCCGGCGCCCGCAAGCTGATTGAGCGGGGTCTGGAGGCCGAGGGGCGCACCGTCAGCGTGGAGGACATGAACCGGCTGACGTCGGATTTCATCGCCTATTACGCCGACAATATTGCCGTCGAATCCCGGCCGTTCGAGGGGCTCGAGGCAGCGCTCGACCTCTTTGCAGCTCAAGATCTGCGGCGCCGACACGTTTGGGGTCCAGAAGCCTGATCCGACCATTTTTCGAGAGACGGTGGCCAGGGCCGGGGGAGAGGTTAAGGCCAGCATCATGGTTGGGGACGCCGGAACCGACGTCGGGGTGGCCCGGCGCGCCGGGGTGCCCGTGATCGGGGTCAGTTTTGGCTATACCGACGTACCAATCGCCGAGCTGAAGCCGGACCGGCTGATCCATCACATGCGCGACCTGCCGGCCGCGGCCCACAGCCTGATGACGGCTTAGCCCCCTACAAAACACTGAAATCCCTACAAAATCCTCGGGAACCCTGCGTTAACCATCTATTAACTATGCGCAGCCCGCCGGTTGCCTGCGGAAAACGACGCTCCTAAGGTCGCCCCGGGGAATGTGGCGGTTCGTCGCAGTAAAAGTGGATGGTCATGCGTCGTGTCATCGCGATTGCGTTAGCGGGAGCGAGCCTCGGTGGCTGTTCCTCAGTGTCTTGGGACATGTTCAAATCGGCCCCGCCGACGGTCCAGGTCCGGCTAGAATCCAATCCGCCGGGTGCTGACGCAAACACCTCGCTTGGACCGGGCTGCAAGACCCCTTGCTCGGTCTCGGTTCCCGCCCCCAACGCCCCCTTCACGGTCAACTACGCTCTGAGCAAGTACCAGCCGGTGAGCGTGCCGGTGAACGTGATCAAGAATCCCGGCGATTTCACCACGCCCGCCTTGGTGACCACCGATCCGAACCCGGTATTTGCCGAGCTTCAGCCGGCAGTGCCGCCAAAGCCGGTGAAGAAGCCGCACCGGCCGAAGCCGAAGAAGCCGAAACCGGCCGCAGCCGCGCCCGCCGCAGCACCGGCCGACGCCGCAGCCCCCGCCGCGGGCACGCCGTTCCCCGATCCGAACGCGGGCAAGCGCTGACTTCCGCACAGCGCACGATTGTCCTTGCCGCTTCCGATGCTTAGATTGCTTCTACAGCACCGTTGAAGCAAAGGTGCGCCCGTCGCCGTAAGTGACAAGGCATTTCGAATGAACGGATCTTCCGCGAGCCCTCTCGCCACAGCGAGCTCTCTCGCCCCGGCGAGCCCTATCGCCGCGCTGTCGAGCGCCATGACCGATCCGTTCGGGCGGACCATCAGCTATTTGCGCGTCTCCGTCACCGACCGCTGCGACCTGCGCTGCTTCTACTGCATGTCGGAAGACATGACGTTCCTGCCCAAGGCGGACCTGCTGACGCTCGAGGAACTCGACCGGCTCTGCTCGGCCTTCATCGCCAAGGGCGTGAATAAGCTGCGGCTCACCGGCGGCGAGCCTCTCGTCCGCCGCAACGTGATGTCGCTGGTGCGCTCGCTGTCGCGCCATCTGACCAGCGGCGCTTTGGGCGAGCTGACGCTGACCACCAACGGCACGCAACTCGCAAAGCATGCCCACGAGCTCGCCGATTGTGGCGTCCGCCGTATCAACGTCTCGCTCGATACGCTCGACCCCAAGAAATTTCGCGAGATCACGCGTTGGGGCGAGATCGACAAGGTGCTCGAAGGCATCGAGGCGGCGCGCGCCGCGGGCCTTGCCGTGAAGATCAACGCGGTGGCGCTGAAGAATCTCAACGAGGATGAGCTCCCCGACCTGATGCGCTGGGCCCATGGCAAGGGCATGGGGCTGACGCTGATCGAGGTGATGCCGATGGGCGAGATCGGTTCGGGCCGTATCGACCAGTATCTGCCGCTGTCGCTGGTGCGCGCGCGGCTCGCCCAGCACTTCACGCTGACCGATCTCGCCGAGACCACCGGCGGGCCGGCGCGCTATGTCAGCGTCGCCGAGACCGGCGGCAAGCTCGGCTTCATCACGCCGATGACCCATAATTTCTGCGAATCCTGCAACCGGGTGCGCATCACCTGCACCGGAACGCTGCACACCTGCCTCGGCCACGAGGATGCCTCCGATCTGCGCAAGCCTCTGCGTGCATCGAGCGACGATATGCTGCTGGCGACTGCGATCGACCGCGCCATCGGGCTGAAGCCCAAGGGCCACGATTTCATCATCGACCGCCGCCACGACCGCCCCAGCGTCTCCAGGCACATGAGCGTCACCGGCGGCTAGCGTTTAACCCGTCACCTCCGCGGGCTATTCCCCTTAACTATCAACAAACTTCCGATTGACTGACGGCACGGCCGCTGGTTTTGTGCGGCTGCCTCATACCTGCGCGGCGAGACAAGCCGATGCGCCCAAGTCGGCGCAGATAAGACGGCCGGGGCACAATCGGGGGAGGACTTATCATTGACAGCGCTCCTTAAGTTGAGCGGAGGGATCGACGCGTTTACACGCTGGACCGGCAAACGCCTGGCCTGGTTGATTCTGGTCGCCGTCATCATTTCAGCTATCAACGCGATCGTCCGCAAGACCTTCGACACGTCGTCCAATTCCTGGCTCGAGCTGCAGTGGGTTCTGTTCAGCGTCGTTTTCCTGCTGTGCTCGCCCTGGACGCTGCTAGACAACGAGCACATCCGGATCGACATCTTCAACACCATGATGCCGAAGCGGGTTCGCAACATCATCGACGTGATCGGGCACCTCTTCTTCCTGATACCGCTGACCGTTGTCATGATCATCACCGGCGTGCCGTTCTTCCTGCGCTCGTTCCAGATCAACGAGCAATCCGGCAATGCGGGTGGCCTGCCGCAATGGCCGGCCAAGTCGCTCATCATGATCGGCTTCGCGCTCCTGTTTGTTCAAGGCATCTCCGAACTGATCAAGCGGATCGCCATCATGCGCGGCATGATTCCGGATCCCCACGAGTCGCAGGTTTCGGCGCTGGAGGCCGAAGTCGAGCACCTCGTTGAAGCGATCGAAAAGAAGTAGCCGTTGGCGACGGTTTAGGAGAAAGTCATGACCGCGTTTATCATCGCCAATATGGCGCCGATCATGTTCGCGACGCTGGTGGTCGTGCTGCTGCTCGGCTACCCGGCGGCATTTTCGCTCGGCGCCGTGGGCCTGTTTTTTGCCGTGATCGGCATCCAGCTCGGCGAATTCCATCCGGATTTCCTCCAGGCGCTGCCCGAGCGGGTCTACGGCGTGATGAACAACGACACGCTGCTTGCCATTCCGTTCTTCACCTTCATGGGGTTGGTGCTCGAACGCTCCGGCATGGCCGAGGACCTGCTCGACACGATCGGTCAATTGTTCGGCACGATCCGCGGCGGCCTTGCCTATGCCGTCGTCTTCGTCGGCGCCCTGCTTGCGGCAACCACCGGCGTGGTCGCGGCCTCGGTGATCTCGATGGGCCTGATCTCGCTGCCGATCATGCTGCGCTACGGCTACGACCGCCGCATGGCGACCGGTATCATCGCCGCGTCCGGCACGCTGGCGCAGATCATTCCGCCGTCGCTCGTCCTGATCGTGATGGCGGATCAGCTCGGCAAGTCGGTCGGCGACATGTACGAAGGCGCATTCATTCCGGGCCTGGTGCTCGCGGGCCTCTACGCGGGATACGCTTTTCTCGTCACCCTGATCTTCCCGAAAGCGGCGCCGGGCCTTCCGAAAGAGGCGATCGGCTTCCGCGAGGAAAGCGGCGACCGCGGCCTGAGGTCGCTCGGCGTGTTATTTCTCGCAAGCTGCGTCTTCGGATGGCTCATGATGCGGGGCTCTGACACGCACGGCGCCGATTTCGTGGTGCTGAGCATGTTCTTCGGAATCATTTTCGCATTCGCCGTCGCCGTCGCGAACTGGGTCATCGACAGACTGACGGGTTTCCGTTTCCTCTCAAAGATGGCGCAACAAACCACCTTCGTCATGGTGCCGCCGCTGTTTCTGATCTTCCTGGTGCTGGGCACGATCTTCATCGGAGTCGCAACCCCGACCGAAGGCGGCGCGATGGGTGCAGCCGGCGCGCTCATTCTCGGCGCCATGAAGCGGCGGCTGACCTGGGACCTGATCCGCCAGGCCACCGAATCGACGGCGAAGCTGTCCGCGTTCGTCGTCTTCATCCTGGTCGGGGCGCGCGTGTTCTCGCTCACCTTCTACGGCGTCAGCGGCCATGTCTGGGTCGAGCACCTCCTGACGTCGCTGCCCGGCGGCCAGATCGGCTTCCTGATCTTCGTCAATGCCTTCGTCTTCGTGCTGGCGTTCTTCCTCGATTTCTTCGAGCTCGCCTTCATCGTGATCCCGCTGCTCGGGCCCGCGGCGGAGCATCTCGGCATCGACCTGATCTGGTTCGGCGTCATCCTCGGCGTGAACATGCAGACCTCGTTCATGCATCCGCCGTTCGGATTTGCGCTGTTCTATTTGCGCTCGGTCGCGCCGAAGGAACGTTATACCGATCGCCTTACCGGCAAACGCATGGAGCCGGTCACAACGGGACAGATCTATTGGGGCGCGGTGCCGTTCGTGGTCATCCAGGTCATCATGGTGCTGCTCGTGATCATGTTCCCGTCGATGGTGATGCACTACAAGGGCGTGCAGTCCACCGTCGATCCCAACAGCATCAAGATCGAAATTCCGCAGATCGAGCTGCCGCCGCTCGACTTCGGCCAGCCCAAGCAATAGCGCGCGGCTCCACCTGGTAAAAAAATAACCCGGAGCTTACGCTCCGGGTTTTTCATTTGGGCGATCGCTTGTCGCTCAGCTCTGTGAGTTGCGCGCCATGAAGTTGTCGTAGCCGACTTCGGCGACCTGGAACCACTGGTAGCCGTTGTTCGAGAAGGCCGTCAGCGATTCATAGACCTTCTTGAAGTCGGCATTCGATGCCGCGACCTCGTTGTGCAGCTCCTTTGCCGCCTTGAAGCTGGCCTGCATGACTTCCGGCGAGAACGGATGCAGCTTGGCTCCGGCGGCGAGCAAGCGGCGCAACGCCTGCGGATTGGCCTGGTCGTACTTCGCCATCATCCAGTTATTGGCAAAGTGGCCAGCCTGCTCGAGGATGCTCTGGTAATATTTCGGCAGCGCGTTCCACTTGTCCTGGTTGACGAAGGCGAGCAGCATCGGTCCGCCTTCCCACCAGCCGGGGAAGTAGTAATGCGGTGCGACCTTGACGAAGCCGAGCTTCTCGTCGTCATACGGCCCGACCCATTCGGCAGCGTCGATGGTGCCCTTCTCCAGCGCAGGATAGATGTCGCCGCCGGCGATCTGCTGCGGCACGGCGCCGAGCTTGGCCATCACCTTTCCGGCGAAGCCGCCGATGCGGAACTTCAACCCGCTGAAATCCTGAGGCGTCTTCACCTCCTTGCGGAACCAGCCGCCCATCTGGCAACCGGTGTTGCCGGCGAGCAGCGAGACGACGTTGTACTTCTTGTAGAACTCGTTGAGGATCTCCCGGCCCCCACCCAGCGTGTACCAGGCCTGGTTGATGCGCATGTTCGGTCCGAACGGCACGGACGAGCCGAAGGTGAAGGTCGGGTCCTTGCCGAAATAATAATAGGACGCGGTGTGGCCGATTTCGCAGGTGCCGTTCTGCACGGCATCGAGCACCTGAAGGCCTGGCACGATTTCGCCGCCGGCAAATGTCTGAATCTGGAATTTGTTGTCGGTCGCTTCCGCAACCATCTTGGCCATCATCTCGGCGCCGCCATAGAGCGTGTCGAGCGATTTCGGCCAGCTCGTCGGCATGCGCCATTTGATTTCGGGCATCGACTGAGCGATCGCCGGAGCTGCGAGCGTCGCCGCACCGGCCGCGCCAAGTCCGGCGACCTTGATGAAGTCTCTTCTTTTCATGATTTCCTGCCCTGATGGATGTGATTGTGGGCCTTCTTGCCGAGGCTTGCGGCCCCCAGCATGGAACATCGCGTTGCCGATTTCCATCTCGATGAGGGCAGCGGAGGCAAAATGCCTGCGTCGGCGGCGGTTTTGATCCTACGACTTTAGGCCTAGATGACCGGATCGCTGGCAAGAAGTGACCTGTCGGCAACCCTCCACTTGCTCAAACGCGAAAGTCGATCTCGCGGAGAGATCCCTCACCCGGTTCGCGCCCGGCCATGCGCTTCCCTCTCGCGGGGAGATGGTGCAGCGGTCATTCCGTCCGCCAGCCTGAAATGCAGCGTGAACTGCGCGCCGCCGCCGGGAAGGTTTTCCACGGCGACCGTAGCGTCATGATCGTCCGCGACGCCGCGCACGATCGATAGCCCCAGGCCGGCGCCGTCGGTGCGCTGGCGGTCGGCCCGCCAGAACCGCTGGAAGATCAGCTCGCGCTCCGTTTCGGAAATGCCCGGCCCGCAATCGCGCACCCGCACCGAACCGTCGTCCCCCACCTCGACATCGACCGACGTGCCTCTCGCGGTGAACTTGATGGCGTTTTCGGCGAGGTTGAAGATCGCGCGCTGGAGCATCTCGGAATTGCCGTGGATCATCACCGGCGCGTCGGTCCCCTTGAGCGCGATGTCCTTGTGCTGGGCAATCGCGAACGGTGCGATCGCGCCGACCACCTCGGCGCAGACAGCGCGCAAATCCGCGGTCTCGCCGGGATCGAGCACGAGCGTGTCGAGCTCGGCGATCTCCAGCAGCTGCGCGACGATGCGGCTCATGCCTTCGATGTCGGCATGCAGCGCCTGCTTTGCTGTGCCGTCGCCAAGCGTCT
>WNGR01028894.1_pt1 | contig 14919 bp, 9 predicted proteins | sample 5407581 | NCBI WGS metagenome assembly WNGR01 (sample SAMN13153383, study PRJNA577476) | soil metagenome | isolation source: 80 cm soil or saprolite under Garry oak tree replicate 2 | place: USA:California | collected 2016-06-15
TGACCGGAAGGTCGGCCGCCTGTGCCCCCGCGACCCCGACCATCCCCGCTGCCGAGCCGAGCAGCAGTGTTTTCACCGCCCGCATTATGAAACCTCGCTATCCGCAAAACCCGTCATACGCCCACATTAGCCCAGGCCCTTGGACAGGCAACGACCAAGCCCCATTTTCAACAATCGGAGATACAGTTTTCGCCCAAGTGTTGCCTGAATAGCACTCGTTTCTAACCAGCGCACAACTGTAAGAACCTGGCGTGATATCCGGCTCGAAAGCATAAACAATCGGCAATAGTGCGTTTTACAAGAAGTTTATATTGGGTCAAAAGATGATTATAAATCGTTTACATGCCTCGTCGTGATGCCGACTCCGGCGCGCCTCCCTCACCCTGCCAGCGCACCCGTCCGTGGTTCCTTCCTTTTGAGGTGTGATACTTTCCACTCTCGATCCCCACCGCCTGTTCAAATCTTGGATCGCCGCATTGTGGGCAAGTCCGCCTCAAGCTTCCTGTTCAACGAGGCCGTGCTGTTCCACGAATCGGGAGCCCTGCACGAAGCGGTGCGGCGCTATCAGGAGGTCCTGCGCGCCGATCCCACCCATGGCGACGCGGCCCGGCTCCTCGGCACGGCCTACGCCCAGCAAGGCCGGTTCGCCGATGCGGTCGCGCTCTTTCGCAAGGCCGTCAAGCGGGCGCCGCGCGACCCGATCCTGCAAAACCTGCTGGGCGAATCGCTGCGACTGTCGGGAGCGCCCGAGGAGGCGCTGAAATATTTCCATCGCGCGCTGTTCCTCAAGCCGCATTTCGCCGAAGCCCATGCCAACCGCGGCAATGCGCTGGCGGCGCTCGACCGCCATGACGAAGCGATCGCCAGTTTCGGGTCTGCGCTCGCGGAACGAGGCAATTTCGCCGAGGTCCATATCAACCGCGGGAACTCGCTGCGATCGCTCGATCGGTTGGAGGAAGCCGCCGCGAGCTACCAGCGTGCGATCGCCATCCGCAGCGACCTGGCCGAAGCCCATTTCAGCCTCGGGCTCGCGCGCGACGACCAGAACCGGCCCGAAGAGGCGATCGAAAGCCTCGATCGAGCCCTCGCCCTCGGGCTTTTTCAAACCGAGCCGACATTGCGGGCGCGGGTGTTCGCCCGCCGCGCGCATCTCCTGGACCTGCGCGGACATTTCGGCGCGGCACAAGCCGACATGGCTCGCAGCCTTGCGCTCGCCCCCGACGATGACGAGGTCCTCTACAGCGTCTCGTTCATCGACCTGCTGCACGGCGCCTGGCCGGAGGGCTGGCGCAAGTTCGAGCGGCGAATTTCGCTCGAAGCCGGACTGCCCGGGCGCACGCCTGCATCGTTCCCGCCGTGGCAGGGCGAACCCTTGCCGAACGAGCTCCTGGTGCTCGGAGGCGAACGGGGATTGGGCGATCAGATCCAGTTCTGCAGCTTTGCCGCCGATCTCGCCAAACGCGGATTCCGGGTCGCCGTGGTGGCCAATCCGCACCTGGTCCCGCTGTTGAAAACCGTGCCCGGCGTCGAGAGGGTCATTTCCGATGTCAACGACTTGCGCACGACCGAGGCCCGCTTCGCGCACATGATGAGCGTGCCGCACATCCTGCATACGACGCCCGAATCGCTCCCGCAGGTCGCTCCGTTCCTGTCAGCCGATGCCGAGCGCGCCGCCGCGTGGCGCACGCGCCTGGGGACGCAGGGCTTCAAGATCGGCATCACCTGGCAAGGCAATCCCTCCTATCGCAGGGACAAGGGCCGTTCGTTGCCGCTCGAGAGCTTCGCGCCGCTGGCCGAGATTCCTGCCGTCCGACTGATCTCGCTGCAGAAGCGGCCCGGCTCCGAACAGATCGCCGCCGTGGATTTTCGCGATCGGATTGAAACCCCGCTGCCGGATTCGCAAATCGACTCGAACGCCGTGCTCGACAGCGCCGCAGTGCTGGCGAACCTCGATCTCGTGGTGAGCTCCGACACGATGATTCCGCATTTGGCCGGCGCGCTCGGGCGTCCGACCTTCGTGGCGCTGCGGAACGTTCCCGACTGGCGCTGGCTCATCGGACGCGACGACTGCCCCTGGTATCCCAGCCTGCGCTTGTTTCGCCAGCCCGCGCCCGGCGACTGGACCAGCGTCTTCCACCGAATTGCCGAGGCGGTTCGGCAACTGGCCGCGGCTCGTAGCCCGGATGGAGCGTAGCGCAATCCGAGATCGGGCCATAATGCAAGCGACATCTACAACAACACCAACGGCGTTCTCATCGCGGCCGGCGCCCTCATCCAGAGCGACGGCACCAACAAGCATGGCAACAGCAACGGCGGGACGCAGGTGCCCAACGCAGGCTTCGCCCTGTATTGACGCGCGCCAAGGCTTGAATTTGGCAGTGTGGATCGACTGTCCGGCATTATGTGCAGCTAGCCTCGAGCGCAGATCGTCGGTCAGCCGACATACCTTTCTTCGGAAAAATCGACGCTCTGAAGGAGATAAACGTATTTCATCGGAATGAGCCCGTCTTCGCCCTGCGGGCTACGACGGGCAGCCTTCGCGGCTCCCCAGCCGTAGCGGCAAAGCCGCGAAGGCTGGCGGAGACGCAGGGATTCGAACCCTGGATACGGCTTTTGACCGTATAACGGTTTAGCAAACCGCCGCCTTCAGCCACTCGGCCACGTCTCCGGTCGCGGAAATCATTACAGAATCGCGTCTTTCGGGTCAAACAGGGGCAGCAAATCCAGCGAATCCAAGGTCCATTTGCGTGTTCCCGAAAGTGGTCACACCCCGCCCGGCCGGTCCCCTTGCGCGCGCTGATCGCCGCGGTGCTTTATGGTATTAGGTTGAACCATCCCCTTCTTTCAAAAGATCAACCGGACATCCGCAATGAACCGGAAAGAGCGACGAGCGGCGCGGGAATCCGGAAAAACCAGCCGCAGGGGGGCACCGGGGCCAAGGTCCGACAGCTGGATCGACCAACTGTGCACCTTGGGCGACCGCCACGCCCAAGCGAGACAGTTCGCCGAGGCAGAACGCTTCTATCGCCAGGTCCTTGCGATCGATCCCGAGCATGTCGTGACCTTGCATCGCCTGGGCTACATTGCGCACCAGGCCGGCCGCAATGACGAGGCGTTGGCTCTCCTCGCCCGCGCCATTGCCGCCAACGATCGCGTTCCGGAGCTGCATGTCAGCATCGCCGCGGTCTACCACGCCGTCGGGCGCCTGCAGGACTCCGCGGCCCACTGCGCCGCCGCCCTACGATTGCGGCCGGACTGCGCCGAGGCCCATTTGGAGCATGGCAACGTCCTTCTGGACCAAGGCCGGGTGGCCGAGGCCGAGTCTTGCTATCGTTCCGCCATTGCAGCACGACCGAATTATGCCGAGGCGCTGATCAACCTCGGCAACCTGCTCCACAAGATCGGGCAAACGGAGCAGGCGATCGAGGCGTGGCAACGCGCGCAGATGGCCGATGCCCGGCATCCGATGGCCGCAATGAACATCGGCGTCGCGCTGATCCAACAGGGCAAGCATCAGGAAGCGATCAGCCAGTTCCGGCGCGCGCTGGAGCTCGACCCGGACTACGTCGACGCGCTCTGCAACCTCGCCAAGGCCTACCTTGCGAGCGGAGACAATCATGCAGCGTTGCAGGCCATTTGCCGGGCGCTGGCGCGCGAGCAAACGCCCGACGCCAAGGCGGTCTTCGTCGACTGCTTCAGGCGCTTGCGGTTCAAGGCCGACGTCCCGCATCTGCGGGGCATGGTGGCGCAGGCCGTATCGGAGGCATGGTCGCGCGTTGAGGAGTATGTTTCCCCTGCCGCCGACCTCGCCAAACGCGCGCCGCTCATCGCCGATTGCATCGATCGCGTCGGCAAAGCATGGCCGAGGCGCCTCGCGGGAGACGAGTTGTGGCCCGCCTCGCAGCGGGAGGCGGTTTGCAGCGATCCTCTGCTCCGCGCCGTGATGGACTCTGCGCCGGTCGCGGACCTCGAACTGGAGCGGTTCTTGACCAGTTCATCAATGAATACGTCTATGCCGCGACCGGGGAAGAGCTCGGTCAGGCGGCGGCGCTGCAACAGTCGCTCCTGGCCGCGCTGACATCGCAGGCGAAGATTCCGGTTCTTTGGCCGGTGGCCGTCGCCGCATACTTTCCGCTGCATGCGTTGCCGGGCGTTCTCCCGCTGCTGGACGGAACATGGCCGCCCGCCGTGGCCGCTCTGCTGATCCAGCAAATCCGGGAGCCGCTGGAAGAGAGGAACCTGCGGACCACGATCCCGGCGCTCACCCCGATCGACGACGCCGTATCGCTCGCGGTCAAGGAGCAGTACGAGGAAAATCCCTTTCCGCGCTGGATCAAGATGCATGTCAGATTCGCCGCCCACACCCTCGATGGGGCCTTGCGCATGCTGTTTCCCTCGATCGCGTTGCAACCTGTCGCCGGCGAAGACGGCTGCGACATTCTCATCGCCGGCTGCGGCACCGGCCGGCAGGCGATCGACGCCGCGCAGCGATTCCATGGAGCGCGCGTGCTCGCCATCGATCTGAGCCTCGGCAGCCTGAGCTATGCCGAGCGAAAGACGCGCGAATTGGATCTGCGCAATGTCGAATATGCGCAGGCCGATATTTTGAAAATCGGATCGCTCGGGCGTGGCTTTGATCTCATCGAGGCAAGCGGCGTGCTGCACCACCTCGAAGACCCGTTCGCCGGCTGGCGTGCGCTCATCCCATTGTTGCGGCCGGGCGGGGTCATGTACCTCGGCCTCTACAGCGCGATCGGGCGGCGACGGCTTGCCGCCGCCCATGCGTTCGTGGCCGAGCGCGGCTATCGATCGACGGCCGATGACATTCGCCGGTTCCGGCAGGACTTTGCGGCGACCGACATCGACCCGCAGCTCAAGGATTTTTGGCAGTCGCTCGATTTCTTCAGCATGAGCGGATGCCGCGACCTGTTCTTCCACGTCCAAGAACACTGGCTCGACCTCGTGCGCATCAAAACGTTCCTCGACGACCATAACCTCAGGTTTCTCGGCTTCATCGACGACGCAGGAGAACTCCGGCAATTCCAGGCCAGGTTTCCGGGCGAACAGGCAGCAACGAACCTCGATCTTTGGCATGTGTTCGAGACGGAAAACCCCAACGCCTTTGCCAACATGTACCATTTTTACGTACAAAACGGCGCCAGAACCACGCCGGAAGACCGCCATATGAGAACTCACATCGGCGCGGGAGGCTTGCGATGAACCAGAAGGCGCGAGCCGCCCTCAAGCATGACAGGAGACTTGCCGTTCCCGCTCCGGCGTCCGCTCTGCCGCGGGAGATCGATGAATTGGCCGCGGAAGCGCGGCGACACTTCGATCGGCGCGATTTCGCGCCGGCCAAGAAACTCTGCAAGGATATCCTGGCGCGGGCGCCGTCGCACGTCGACAGTTTGAACCTGCTGGGTCTGATGGCGCAGGAATCCGCCCGCCACGCCAAGGCGGTGCGGTCCTTCAGCAAGGCAATCGCCGCCGATCCCCAGAACGCCGCCTGCCACTACAATATCGGCTCGTCGTACGAGGCCCTCAACGACCGGAACAAGGCGGCGGCGCATTTCAGGGAGGCGATCGCTCTGGGATTGAGCAGGAACTCGGCCGGCAAACTCGCCATGCAGCGCCCCGTGCTCGCTGCCTGCCTCGACCGCATCAAGGCTGCATGGCCCAGGCGGCCGAGCGCTGCGGAGCTGTTCGGCGCGCCCGGCATCGCCGCCGTCGCCAACGATATGTTTCTCTGTTGCGCGTTGGAAACCACCAGGCTCGACGGGCTCTCCGTGGAGAGGTTCCTGACCGATGTTCGCCATGCCCTGCTTCAAGTTGCGACCGACGCCGCGCCCACCTTCGGCGGAATCGAACCCGCGGTTCTCAACTTCTGTTCGGTCCTCGCGCAACAAAACTTCATCAACGAATACGTCTATGCGCAGAGCAACGAGGAAAGCCGGCAGGCGGCCGCCTTGCGCGACCTGCTGCAAGAAAAACTAAGCGTCGGAAGCAGCATTCCTCCGTTCCTGCTGGCGATCATCGCCGCCTACGGCCCGCTGCATACACTGCCGAACTCGGAATCGCTCATGCAAATGGAGTGGCCGAATGCTTTGGCCGGTCTGGTGCGCCAGCAGCTCATCGAACCGTTCGAGGAAGCACGCGACCGAAACGCCATTCCGGCACTCACCGCCATTGCGGACACATCGGCGCCGGTGCGGCGCATGTACGAAGAAAACCCATATCCTCGTTGGACCATCATCACAAAGGATGCCTTGCCGCTGTTCGGCGATTCCAAGCCGCACGACGCGGGCGGCGGCGACGCCGACCCGGTGGAAATCCTGATTCCCGGCTGCGGAACCGGCATCAAAGCGATCATCACCGCGCTGTGGTATCCGAACGCCAAGGTCCTTGCCGTCGACATCAGCTTGGCCAGCCTTGCCTATGCCCGCCGAAAAGCTCGCGAGGCGAACGTGCGCAATCTCGAATTTGCGCAGGCCGACATCATGAACCTGGGTTCGATCGGCCGAAGTTTCGACGCGATCGAGGCGATCGGAGTGCTGCACCACCTCGCCGATCCGCTGGCGGGCTGGCGTATCCTGCTGTCGCTGCTGCGCCCCGGCGGCGTGATGTGCGTCGGGCTCTACAGCGTCGCCGCCCGACAGGCCATCGCCGTCAACGCCGCCCGCGCTTTCGTGTCCGAGCACGGCTGTCGCCCGACGGCCGACGGCATCCGGGCGTGCCGCCAGGAGCTCCTTCGCCACGAATCCTTCCGCACGGAGTTCGACGCAATCTACGATTTCTTTTCCATGAGCGAATGCCGCGATCTGCTGTTCCATGTCATGGAGCACCAGTTCACGATTCCGCGGATCAAGGCCTTTATCGCCGAGCAGCGCCTTAGATTTCTCGGGTTCAATATCGACAAGGCCATTCGCGACAAGTTCCAACGCCAGTTTCCAGGCCCCGACGCCCTCGTCGACCTCGACCGGTGGGAACGCTTCGAGGCGGCCAACCCGCGGACGTTCCATCAAACGTACTTGTTCTACGTCCGCTCCCCTGGCTGACCGGGTAAATCGATTGCGATGAGCTAGTCGCTGCGCTCCGGAGCGATCGTGACATGGTCGGGGGGCAAGCCGCTGCGGTGGCGCTCCCAGATGGCAAGGAATGCCGCCTCGAGATTGCGCGTGAACCGCTTGGTGTCGAACAAGGCGGCGTTCCGCGCGGTCGGTCGCCAGTCGCAGCGCCAGGCGATAGTAGTCGTCGTAGGAGGTGGTGATCAGCTCCGGCAGCCCGGCCGCGGTCAACAGGCTGGCCGAAACCCGCGACGCGAAGGTTTCGCCCATCAAGGCGACGAGCGGAACGCCGGCCCACAGCATGTCGCTTGCCGTCGTATGCGATCCGTAGGGGAAGCAGTCGAGCGCCAGGTCGGCGCAGGCGAGGCGGGCGCGGTGCTCGGGCGGCGCGACCAGGGGGGCAAAGATGATCCGCTCAGGGGAGATGCCACGGCGCGCCGCCCTCGCCCGCAGCGCCTCCGCGGCGGCGGGTTCCGGCTGCAGCAACCAGAGGACGGAACGATCGGCCGCCTGGAGCAGCCCGAGCCAAAGCTCGAAAATCTCCGGCGTGAGCTTGAACATGTCGTTGAACGAACCGAACACGAACGCATCGTCGGCGAGGCCGTAGAATTGCCGGTCGAGCGTGGGCCCGACCGGCCGCTTGTCGTCGTTGGGCTGATAGGTGTCGGGGAGGCGAATGATCTTCTCGGAGAAATGCGCCTCGTGGCGTGGGGGGATCAGCACGGTGTCGGCGATGATGTAATCGATCCAGGGCGCGCCGAGCGTGCCCGGATAGCCGAGCCACTGGACCTGCAGGGACGCAGGCCTCGGAGCGAGCACCGCGGCGAGGCTGCCTTTCGTCCATCCCTTCAGGTCGACCAGGATGTCGACCTCGTCCTCGGCGATGCGGCGGGTGGCCTCCGGTTGCGGCCAGTCGCGGATGTCGACGATGCGGTCGAAGGCGTGCTCGAGCCGCCGGCGGTATTCATCTACCGCTGGAGGGGAGAAGTCATAGCCGACGACCTCGAACCGCTCCCGGTCCTGCGCCTCGATCATCCCGGCGATGAGGTGGGCGGTCGCATGGTCGCAGAAATCCCCGGAAAAATAGCCGACGCGCAACCGTATTCGCCCGTCACGACGGACTGCAGGAGGACGCACGGAAGGCGAGGCCGCGGTCATCACGAGCCGCGCGTATTTTTGCGCCGTCGCCAATTGCTCCGCCGGCGTCGCCTGCGGCAGGCTCAGCAGCAGCAAGGGCGCGGCGCCGTTGATCGGCGATTGCGGCTCGGCCACGCGGCGCGCCTCGCGCTCGAGCGATGCGGCAAAGTCCCAGTCGCACACGCGGCGGGCAGCATGGACCGCCCGCAGCGCGCGCAACGGATCCATCCTGAATTTCCGCGTCGCCTTGAAAATTCCTGTCACGTCGCCGCTGCGGCCGGCGTCTTCGAGCACGTCTGCCGCCAGGTCGAGAACATCGAGATCGCTTTCCGAGGCGCCCGATTCAATCTCGCCGACCGCATTCAGCGCCGCGTGAGCCGCGGCGACCGCTTCCTGCCGGCGGTTGGCGAGGCTCAAGACCACAGCGAGCTGGGCGTAGGCCGCAGGGTGAATACGGTCGAGCTCGATGGCGCGGCGAAAGCTTGCTTCCGCCGCGCCGAGCTTTCCGCTTTTCCGCAACAGCAGTCCAAGCTCGTAATGGGTTGCGGCCACGTCGGGATTGGCCGTCAGCGCAAAACGCAGGTGCTGTTCCGCCGGCACCGGCTCGTTCTGCCGCGCCAGCGTCCGGCCGAGCTCGAAATGAATCGCCGGGTTCCCGGGCTCGATGGCTAGAGCCCGCTCCAGGATGCTGCGCGCCTCGTCGTAGCGGCGGAGCGCGCCCAGGACCCCCCCGAGCGCAGTCAACGTGCCGGCCGAGCCGGGATTCAAGGCGAGCGACCGGCGCAGGCCTGCTTCCGCATCCGCGAACTGTCCGAGCTGGAAGTGGCAAAGAGCGAGATTGTCCCAGAACTGCGGCTCGTTGGACTGCCCGCGCACGGCCCGCTGCAGGAACGGCAGAGCTTCCGCATATCGCTGCTGCGAGGCGAGCGCGAGGCCGAGAAGCTCGCACAGGACCGGGTTGCCTGAAAATGACTTCAGAAAGATCCTGGCGCGGCGCTCCATGTCGGCGAAGCGGCCCATGCCGTGGAGCGCCAGCAACTCGTTGATCGAATCTTGGAGACCGTTCCCCATCGACCGCCCGGTGTCTACGCTCGGGTTGCAGCGGATCGGCCGCGTCTGCTCCTGCGCAAACCGGTATCGGCCGGGCGCGGCGCGGTCAAGACTCCGCAGCGGCCAGGAGGGATGCCATCGCCACCATCAAGCGACTTTGCTCGGCCCTCGTCGCGACGGAGGGCGCACCCGATCTGAGGATTGGCCGAGGTCGGCCTTCGCTAATGGGCCTTGAGCCAGGCCCGCGCCGCGCGCTGGGCCTCGGCGATCTCGGTCTCCGACATCTGGTCGGCGATCTCGCGGCGCAGACGGGTCGCGTCCTTGTTGCCGCGCATCGCCGCCAGATTGAACCACTTGTGCGCGGTGACATAGTCCATCGGAACGCTGCGCCCGATCGAATACATCATCCCGAGCTCGAAGAACGAGTCGGTGGCTGCGGGCGATTCGCCCAGCGCCGCATGGTCAACTTCACTGATCTCGAAACGAGCCATCTCCGCCTCTCCCCTCTCGCGCGCGCCCGTCGCACTGCGAACTTCGCGCGAGACAAAGCCCAGCCCCCGGGCCGAGCGCGGGGATCATGGGACGAAAATTTGAACGGTGTTTTAAAGGTCGCGATGAATTAGCTCTAAACGTCGCGAACACGAATGCAGCGCGCCGGCCGTTGTTAGGCGGCAAGTGCCGATGATATCGAGATATTCTTCCGCCGGTCAGCAAATGCTAACCTTCGCTCTTGGGACGGCCCTAACCATGTGCGAACATGACTTTGCCACTGCGGCAAAGAGAAAGAGAGGACATTCCATGACCATGAAGAGGCTTCACATCGCAACGATCACGGCCGCCGCGCTCGGCGCATCGCTGACCATGACGCTCGCGGCCGACCCCAGCGGCACCTGGCACACCGAGGGGGGCAAGGCCACGGTACGCATCGCGGGCTGCAGCGGCGGCGCCCTCTGCGGCACCATCGTCGCGCTCAAGGAGCCGAATGATCCGGCGACCGGCAGGCCGCAGACCGACAAGAACAACCCGGATGGCAGCCAGCGCAACCGACCGATGGTCGGCGTCCAGATCGTGCTCGGCATGAAGCCGAGCGGAACCGCAGACAAATGGACGGGGCAAGTCTACAACGCCGAGGACGGCAAGACCTATTCGGGCAGCCTCACCTTGCAGAACGCCAATACCCTCAAGCTCGAAGGCTGCGTCCTCGGCGGCCTCATCTGCAAGGCGCAGACCTGGACGCGGTAGCTGGAGGGCCGAAGGGAGCCTCGGCTGGGGCAAGAGGAAGAGCGCCCGGGTGACGGGCCCCGGTGCTCAAGTCCGCATGTAAGTCCGTGTGGGTAATGCGCAACGAAGGCTATGGATCGGCTCGCTCGGCTGGTCCCCGAGGACTTGGCCGCAACCGCCAGAGTGCCCCGCTGCCTGAACATCAAGGGCGTCGGCGAGGATACCCGAGGATCGAGCCCGGCGGCGGATGTTTCCACCATCGGCGAGGGGCGGAACCTGTCCGTCCCTCTGCTTCACCGCCCTCCCCCTTGCGGGGCGGATCGCGGCGAATGCTCGAACCTCTGTCTCGCCGACGCCCTCTGTCATCGACCGGAGCCGGGGGTGTCGAATGCGATCGCATTGCGCAAAACGTATTCGACTCCCGCCGGCCCGTGTGACCCAGTCATCGACATCATTGGAAGTCGAAGACTGTGAAGCGGCGTAGCCTACTTCTTCTTCCGGCGCTTCGTCTTCTTTGCGCCTTTCTTTGCCGCTGACTTCGTCGTCTTCTTTCGCTTCTTCGCCATTGCTGCCCTCCTAGCCATGATGGGATGGCGATGTCGGTACAGTGCCCGCGCGAATCGCGAGCACTGCATTCCGATTACTACAGCACGACGAAAAAAGCAGCGACTCCGCTTAATGAAGTGTGTATTGCCGCGCTCCACGCTACATCTTGCGTTCACACCTCGACATTCGACACGCGCCATGCCGCGCGCGACGAAACATTGCGCCGCATTGTGCATGATTTTTTTCGGCCTCTTGAAAATGCAGACAGTATATGGATTTTCAAGGACTCGTTTTGGGCAGAACCGATGATCGGCGTGACACGGCAATGATGAAATTGCCTCCGCGAAAAAATAGCCGAGGGCCATCGGGAACGACGATTCACCGTCCAAAATTTTTTTTCACAGTTTTGCTCGCCGAAGCGTTCCGAACACTCGAATCCGAGACGAATCGAGCGAATCACCCGCAAAGTGATTCGCTCGCGCGCGGAAGACGGACGGCCGAAGACAGACGACGGAGGACAGAACGGCGACGACAGACCCCTCAAATTTCTGTCGTCCGTCGTCCGTTGTCGGTCGTCCTTCAGAGTCCGAGTTTGCTCTTGAGCAGGTCGTTCACCGCCTGCGGGTTGGCCTTGCCGCCCGAGGCCCTCATCACCTGGCCGACGAACCAGCCGACGAGCGCCGGCTTGGCCGTCGCCTGCACGACCTTGTCGGGATTGCTGGCGATGATCTCATCGACCAATTTTTCGATCGCCGCGAGGTCGGTCACCTGCTTCATGCCGCGCGCCTCGACGATCGCCCGCGGGTCGCCGCCCTCGGTCCAGCAGATCTCGAATAAGTCCTTGGCAATCTTGCCGGAAATCGTGCCGGCGCCGATCAGATCGAGGATCGCGCCGAGCTGCGCCGCCGAGACCGGGGAGGCCGCGACCTCCTTGCCTTCCTTGTTGAGACGTCCGGCGAACTCGTTGATCACCCAGTTGGCCGCGGCCTTGGCGTCACGGCCCTTGGCCACCTCCTCGAAGAAGGCAGCCTGCTCGCGTTCGGCGATGAGCACGTTCGCGTCGTAGACGGAAAGGCCATAGTCGCGCATGAAGCGCGTCTTCTTCTCGTCAGGCAGTTCCGGGAGATGCGCCTTGAGGTTCTCGACCTCGGCTGGCGTCAGCTCGAGCGGCAACAGGTCAGGATCGGGAAAGTAGCGGTAGTCGTGTGCCTCCTCCTTGTTGCGCATGGAGCGCGTCTCCCCCTTGTTGGGGTCGAACAGGCGTGTCTCCTGGATGATCGTGCCGCCGTCCTCGATGACGCCGATCTGCCGGCGCGCCTCGTGCTCGATCGCCTGGCCGATGAATCGGATCGAGTTGACATTCTTGATCTCGCAACGGGTACCGAGCGGTTCGCCCGGTCGGCGCACCGACACATTCACGTCGGCACGCAGGTTCCCCTTCTCCATGTCGCCATCGCAGGTGCCGAGATAGCGCAGAATGGTGCGCAGCTTCGCCACGTAGGCCTTGGTCTCCTCGGCCGAGCGCAGGTCGGGCTTCGACACGATCTCCATGAGCGCGACGCCCGAGCGGGTGAGATCGACAAAGNCAAAGGACATCGTCGGATGCTGGTCGTGCAGCGATTTGCCGGCATCCTGCTCGAGATGGAGCCGCTCGATGCCGACCTTCACCGTCTCGCCATCGGGCATGTCGACCAGGACCTCGCCTTCGCCGACGATCGGCGATTTATATTGGCTGATCTGATAGCCCTGCGGCAGGTCGGGATAGAAATAGTTCTTCCGGTCGAACACCGATTTGAGGTTGATCTTGGCCTTGAGCCCGAGCCCGGTGCGCACCGCCTGCCTCACGCACTCCGCGTTGATCACGGGCAGCATGCCCGGCATCGCGGCATCGACCAGCGAAACGTGCGAGTTCGGCTCGCCGCCGAAGGCGGTCGAGGCGCCGGAGAAGAGCTTCGCCTGCGAGGTCACCTGGGCATGGACCTCAAGGCCGACGACCACTTCCCAGGCGCCGGTTGCGCCCTTGATGAGCTTTACGGGCTTGGTCTGAACATTCATGCGTCGGGCTACCTATCGCAGCGACCGGCAGGTGCATAGACTGGCGCCCAATAGCACGAAATTCGTCACGCGAGGACCACCATGAAAACCGCATCGATGATCGCCGCCGCGAGCACATTGCTGCTCTCAGGCATGGCCAACGCCGCTGAAATCAAGGTTCTCTCGACACAGGCCACCGAGGAGGCCTATCGCGAATTGGTGCCGCAGTTCGAAAGGGCGTCCGGGCACAAGGTCACGACGACCTTCACGGGAACGCTCGACGTGATGAAGCGGATCGCGGCCGGCGAGACCTACGACCTCATCATCATGGCCGGCCCGTCGATCGAAGAGCTCATCAAGGCCGGCAAGATCGTGTCCGGCAGCCGCGTCGATATCGCGAAATCGGGCGTGGGGGTCGCGGTGCGCAAGGGCGCGCCGAAACCCGACATCAGCACGGTCGAGGCGCTGAAGAAGACACTGCTGGCGGCCAAATCGATCGGCTATTCCACCGGCCCAAGCGGGATCTATCTCGTCAACATGTTCCGGAAGATGGGCATCGCCGACGAGGTCAAGGGCAAGCTGAAGCAGACCCCAACCGGCGTGTTTGTCGGCAGCATCATCGCCAACGGCGAAGCCGAGATCGGCTTCCAGCAGGTGAGCGAGCTGGTGCACTTCGCCGGCCTCGACTTCCTCGGCCCGCTGCCTGCGGACGTGCAGCAGATCACCGTGTTCTCGGGCGGCATCCGGGCTGGAGCAAAGGAGGCGGGCGCTGCAAAGGCGCTGCTCACGTTCATCACCGCGACGGCCGCCGCACCGGTGATCAAGAAGTACGGGCTGGAGCCCGGATAGGCTTCGAGTTTTCAGCGGAACATTCATCCACAGACGCCGGGGTAATGCCGCCCCGCGCCCATTCCGCTTGGTTCCTACCAGGCGACGTGCAGCCACCCCCGCTCTGCCATGTGGCAATGATCCGTCGGGGTGGAGGAACCCTACTCTGACGCAAGGCGTTGGCGGGATAGACCCCGAATCAGCGGAGGTTGCAATGACTGACAACAGGACACCGAATGGAAGGCTTGGTCTTCTCCTCGGCGCGCTGATCGGCGCCGCCGCCATTGCGTTCCTGCTCAACGGCGGCGAGCACTTCGGCAAGAAGACGATCAACAGCGACGCCGATCTTCCGCCGGTCATAACCTCACAGAACCCATAAGGCCGACGCCCAGGGGGGTGGTCAGCCGGTCAGCCTAGGTCGTCGGGCGTTCCTCCTCGCAGTAGCCTCGATCGGCGAGGGCTACCGCGAACCGCGCCACATTGTCGCGGCGCGCAGCCGAGACGCTGTGAGAGGTTCCCAACGCATGATCACCCGTCGCCGCATGGTCGGGGTGGCCGCCGCTTCGGCGCTCGCGCCCTGGCTCGTCAGCCGTGTCGCGCTCGGCCAGAGTTGGCCCAGCCGCTTCGTGCGCCTAATCGTGCCGTTCCCGCCGGGCGGGGGAACCGACGCCATCGCCCGCGTCGTCGCCGGGCGGCTCTCGGAACTCTGGGGCCAGCAGATGGTGATCGAGAACCGAGGCGGAGCCGCGACCAATATCGGCACCGAAGCGGTCGCCCGAGCCGAGCCGGATGGATACACGATGCTGCTCTGCTCGCTCAATCTCGCCGTGAACCGCTATCTCTTTCCTTCCCTCAGCTACGATCCGGTCGCCGATTTAGCGCCGGTGTCGTTGCTCTGCGACTATCCCAACGTCATGGCAGTGCCGATCTCCTCGCCGGCGAAATCGGTCACCGAATTCATTGCCTATGCCAAAGCCAACAGGGGCAAGATCACGTTTGCGTCCTCGGGTCACGGTACCTCGGTCCACCTCTCCGGCGA
>WNGR01012808.1_pt1 | contig 14915 bp, 12 predicted proteins | sample 5407581 | NCBI WGS metagenome assembly WNGR01 (sample SAMN13153383, study PRJNA577476) | soil metagenome | isolation source: 80 cm soil or saprolite under Garry oak tree replicate 2 | place: USA:California | collected 2016-06-15
ATTGGAACTGGGACAAGTTGCTTGAAGGTGTCCTTTCAGGTGTGGCATACTACCTGTATGGACACCTCCATGTCACATAATGAGCATTTGAAAGGCGGTAAATGAATGGCTGAGAACACTGTTTCGGGTACCACCGCCCCGCAAGCTGAACCTGAACCGGCAGAACCGGAGCAAGGAAGGCAAAGCTTCTGGTCCACTCTGGTCCATTTCTTTTTAAGAAGACGCGAGGCCAGTATAGTAATCATTGCCATTGCACTTCTCATCTATTTCCAATCCGCTAATTCGGATTTCCTCTCAACGGAGAGCGTCCGCACACTCTTTCAATACTTCGCAGCGACGGCTATCATCGCGGCCGGCGAAGTCATGCTGCTCATCTGCGGCGAAATCGACCTCTCGGTTGGCCAGGTCTTTGCGTTGGCTCCTTTCATCATGTATTTTGCCTACCAGGATGGGCTACCAATCTGGGTCGGTATCATTCTCGGTCTGCTCGTCAGCGCCTTCGTTGGACTGCTGAACGGCGTAATCACGGTGTTCCTACGGGTTCCTTCCTTCATTACCACGCTGGGAACGCTCTTCCTCTTGAACGGATTCACCCTGACAATTTCCAATGCGTTCCCCGTCCTCACCCCCCAATTGGGTACCCTCAACGAGGTGATGGGACACGGCGGCTATTCAGAGATTATCTGGGCTGTGGCCATTGTGATCGTGATGCAGATTATCCTGAGCTATACGCGCTGGGGACTATACACCGTCGCGGCTGGGGGAAATCTGCTCGGGGCCAGTGAGACTGGAGTCAACGTCAAGGCGATTAAGCTGAGCAACTTTATGCTGACCAGCTTGTTGGGCGGTTTCGCAGGCATCCTGGAGGCTTTCCGTATTCAATCCATCGATCCGCTAGCAGGGGGCACCGCTATCATGTTCGCAGCCGTGGCTGGAGCCGTCATCGGGGGAACCGCGCTCTCAGGTGGTTCAGGCACGATCGTGGGCGCTCTCCTGGGTACGCTGGTTATCTCCATTATTAAGGATGGCCTCACCTTCATAGGAGTCAACGCTAACACCTTTGACCTGATTCTTGGCGCTGCCATCCTGGTCGCGATGATCGTGAATGTTCGTCTTCAGGTATTGCGAGAGGCAGGTCGACAATGACAGAGACACCAACGACACAAGTAGCAGATACAGAAGTAGCAGATGTAGTACGTATTGAGCATATCGTCAAGCGCTTCGGCGCAGTGACTGCCCTGCGTGACGTGAGTTTGCATTTGAAACAGGGAGAGATACTGGGACTCCTGGGTGACAATGGGGCCGGCAAGTCAACCCTCATCAAGATTCTCACGGGTTTCCAGCAGCCGGATGACGGCCAGATTTTTATCAACGGGCAGGAGGTCAAACTCCGTTCGGTATCCTATGCCCGCTCGCTCGGCATCGAGACGGTGTATCAAGACCTGGCGCTCGTCAATGAGCTCAGCGTGTATCACAATTTGTTCCTCAAGAGAGAGATGCTATTCACACCTTCGCCTTTCCTCAACAACAGGAGCATGCGTAAGCAGGCTGCCGAATCCCTCAAGAAGATAGGGGTCAATATCCCCTCGGTTGATACCGAAGTTGCCAAGCTCTCCGGTGGTCAGCGACAGGCTATCGCCATTGCACGAGCTGTTTACTCAAATGCTAAAATTCTCTTGCTGGATGAGCCGCTCGCGGCAATGGGCGCGAAGGAGGGAACTCTCATTCTCGAACTCATACGCAACCTGAAAGCGATGGGAGAGGTCTCGATTATCATGATCGCGCACAACTATGCCCAGGTGCTTGAGATCTGCGACCGGATCAACATGCTCCAGCACGGTGCCATCACCCTGGATAAGCTTACCTCAGATACCTCATTAGAGGAACTGAACGAACTGGTGATGCGCGAGTACCGGATTGGGGCGGCGAGTTCTCATCAGTAGCTCCAATCAGGTTACTACTATAATAGTGCGCGTAGATGTGCTTCATTAGGATTCGTTTAGTTCTCTCTCTTCGATGCACATGGTAGTGGTATCAGCGATGTTGGCACGCCCAATCTCCTGATACCACTCTATGAATGCCCGTGTTTGTGTCTGTTCTTGTATGACTCGTATAATTACGTAGTGCCTCAGGTAGTTGTTTGTAAAACGTTACAATTCTTACCCCAACTAAGGAGGACAACCTATGGAAGACAACAACGTCACTAACAAGAAGTTCACCAGGCGCGGCTTCCTGGGTGGAACCGTCATTAGTGGCACTGCGCTCTCGCTCTCCGCGACCCTGGGAACTGCACTTCCAGCGTATGCGAGCGGGGCCAGCTCGACCGGCGACGGGTCGGAGGAGTCCCTGCCCTCGGGACGCCAGTTTGAGATCCGCCGTGGAGACAAGCGCGCGGTCATCACTGAAGTTGGAGCGGGGCTGCGCGTCTTCGAAGTCGGCGGGCGCGAGTTCCTCTTCACCTACGGTCAGAACGAGATGTCCATGTTCTCAGAGGGGCAGGTGTTGATTCCATTCCCGAACCGCATCGATCATGGAATGTATGTGTTCAATGGCGTGACGGAGCAGCTGCCATTGAGCGAACCTGCCAGGCAGAACGCCATCCACGGGCTTACCCGTTGGATGAACTGGAGTGCGGTCAGTCACGAGGACCAGCGCCTGGTCATGTCCCTCGTACTGCATGCTCAGGATGGCTACCCGTTCGTTCTCTCGCTGCGAGAGACTTACGAACTGACATCCGAAGGACTCAGGGTACAGACAAACGCAAGCAACATCGGGGCGACGCCGTTACCTTACGGGCTTGGCCACCATCCGTACCTTACCGTCGGTACCGACTTGATCAATCCTGATATTTTGCGGCTCCCCGCTCGGTCGTATTTTCTCACGAACAATCGACTCATACCTCTCCCGCCTCCCGTGAGCGTAGCTAGCACACCGTTCGATTTCCGCACGGCGCATGCTATTGACGGTGTCCAGATGGATACTGGCTTCACCGACCTGATCTTCGACTCGGACGGTTTCGCACGTGTCAAGCTGGCGGCGCCGGGAGGGAGCCCTCAGGTTACAGTGTTCATGGACTCTAATCACCAGTTCCTCCAGGTATTCACGGGAGATGCCCTGCCGGCATCTGCAGCGCGGCGTAGTATTGCCATCGAGCCTTACACGTGTGCGGCTAACGCATTCAACAACGGGCTTGGCCTGCGTGTGCTCCAGCCTGGAGAATCGTTCACCACCGTCTGGGGAATCGCAGTGTCGATTTAGTTTGCCAGGAGAGAGTGTTCGGGCTGCGCGTCCGGCGCTGCTCTCCCCGAACCCGTACATGCGCGCCAGCCGTTTGAGGTCTTACCATGAGCGAGGTAGAACATTTTCTGGCTGTCAAAAATAAATTGGGGGAAGGCCCTGTATGGAATCCGGCAGAGCAGGCATTGTACTGGGTTGATATTGAAAGCCACTGCTTTCACCGCTTGTATCCAACCACCGGCGCCCATGAAGTATTTCCTGTCGGTTTACCGATAGGAGCTTTGGCTTTGCGAGCCTCCGGTGGGCTGGTCATGGCGACGAAGCGCGGCTTTGCTTTTTGGGACTGGCAAAAGGGCCTCCATTTTATTGCAGATCCTGAAGCAGATAAACTTCATACACGCTTTAACGATGGAGCAGTTGACTGCCAGGGGCGTTTTTGGGCAGGAACAATGTGCGATCCCCCCGAGTCCTGTGACGAGCCTGGCGGGTGTCTTTACCGCCTTGATGCTGATGAGTCCATTTATACCATGGAAACAGGACTGACGATATCGAATGGGATCGGCTGGAGTCCTGATCACAAACTCATGTACCTCACCGATTCACCCCTGCGTATGATCTACGCCTATGATTTTGATGCTGTAACAGGCACTATCGAAAATCGAAGGCCCTTTATTCATACTCCTGCTGAGGAGGGTATTCCAGATGGTCTCGCGGTTGACAGCGAGGGTTTCATTTGGAGCGCGCGTTGGGGCGGGTGGAAGGTAACACGCTATGATCCTACGGGGAAAGTGGAACGAGAAATCCACCTGCCTGTACAATACCCTACCAGTTGTGCGTTTGGAGGGGAACACTTAGACCAGCTTTATATTACCTCCGCCTGGACTGCTCTGACCGAGGGACAAAAGCAGCAGCAACCATACGCAGGTGACCTTTTCCGGGTAAAGATGGACATTCAAGGGCTGGAACAGCCAAATTTTGCTGGATGAAGTTGTTTGACTGGAAGGCATACCCATGAAAGCGCTACAAATTACAGCCCCTGGTCAGGCCAGCCTCATTGAACTGGAGAAGCCGGCCATCGGGCCAGAGGATGTACTAATCCGCTCGCGCGCAGTAGGCATCTGTGGCAGCGATGTAGAACTGTACCGGGGCATCCGACCAGCAGGCTTTTATCGCTATCCGATCATTCCTGGTCATGAGTGGGCCGGTGAGATCGTTGCCGTCGGTGAGCGGGTGCGCACACTCTCGCCAGGAGAGAAAGTGGTATCAGAAGGTTTTCTGTTCTGCGGCACCTGCCGTAACTGTCGAACCGGTCTGACCAACCTGTGTGAGGCGGGTTACGACGAGATCGGCTTCACGCGCACCGGCGGATTGGCCGAGTATGTCGCGGTTCCGGCTCGGCTGGTGCATACGCTGCCAGACACGTGTTCGCTCGATGAAGCCGCGCTCCTGGAGCCTACCGCAGTGGTGGCACAGGCCTTTCTGCGGGTGCCTCCACAGGCGGGGATTACAGTAGCCGTAGTGGGAGACGGTAATATAGGCTTGCTGGCCGTGCAGGTAGCACGGCTATTCAGTCCTGCTTTCATCGTGCTTATGGGGTCTCGGGATGAGCGATTGGAAATGGCCCACCGCCTGGGCGCCACACATACCATCAATATAAGGCAGAGCAACCCCGAAGCGTTGATACAGTCGCTGACCGGGGGCAGAGGAGTAGACCTGGTATTCGAGGGCGGTACGCGTCCAGAAGGAGTCGAAACTGCCATCCGCCTGGCCCGACGGGGAGGCACGGTGTTGTTGGAGGGCATTGCAGGTTCGGGAGCGCATCTGAGCCTGGAGAGCGATATCTTTGTACTCAAGCACCTGGCGGTGTTCGGTATTTTTGGAGCCAGTTCTGCTGCCTGGACCTACGCGGTACAGATCTTCAACTCCGGCCTCTTGAACCTTGCCCCGCTCATCACGCATCGCTTTGCGCTGGCCGACTACCAGGCCGCACTAGACACGTTGATCGGTCGTCAATCAAAGACACTAAAAGTTCTGCTGATCCATCGGTAATGTAGGGTCTAATCAAACACCGGTTGAACCAGAGTGACATGTCACTCTGGTTCAACCGGTGTTTGATTTACTGCTGCAACCCACTCACCACGCGCGCATACTTCTCGGCGAGCGCCTGGGCCTGCTCGCTGGAGACGGACTCCGCGACGACGTGGAAGAGGGGGCGATCAGCATCGGGCAGCACCAGCACCCATTCTTTGCCGAGGTCGATCTTGATGCCGTCGATGGGCTTGGCGCGGCGTTCGCGGTACTGCTCGCTCAGGATACGCATCACTTTGCCCTTGTGTTCCCAGGGGCAATTGACGGTTGTGCGGCTCAGGTAGTAGGCCGGGAGGTCATCGACCACCTCCGAGAGACGCATGTCGAAGGTCGCCAGCAGTTCCAGCAGTTTGACGATTGCCAGCATGCCATCAAAGGCAGGTTGCAAGGCGGGGAATACGAAGCCGCCAACGCCGTCACCGACCAGCACCACTCCTTCGCGACCGGCCGCGGTCATCATGGCCTGCGCCAGCACTTTGGTATGCATGATCGTTCCGTCGTACCGCCTGGCGATGTGCTGTAGAGCGCTTGGAGCGGAGACAGGCGCGGCAACTGTACCATTGCGGTGCTTGCGCAGCAGCAGGCTGGTCATCACCGCCAGCATCTTCATGCCATCCAACACGCGGCCCCGGTCATCTACCACCGAGATACGCTCGCCGCCGGGATCAATACGAATACCCAGATCGTCGTTTAAGGTCGCGGTAATCGTGGCGAGCCGCTGCATATCTTTCTCGATTTCCTCGAGAGGGCGCGCGATGCGTGTTTCCTCCTGATTGGTGTTCAGCACAATCACTTCGCAGCCCAGACGATTGAAGATACCGGGCAGCAGTTGCAGGGTGCTGCCATTGGCGTAGTCCATCACGATCCGGAATTTACGGTGCTGGATCAGCGGCACATCAACGATTTTCATCATGCCATTAAGGTAGCGGTTAATGACATCCGCGTTTTCCAGGACTTCAATCGACCCCAGGTCATCCAGGTAGACACGGCGGAAGTCTTCGCGGAAGAAGAGATTTTCGATCTTGCGCTCGGTGGTTTTGTTGATGTCCGTGCCATTCTGATCAAAGAACTTGATATCCACAACTCTTTGATCGTGCGGGGATAGGCGCACATTCACACCACCAATAGCATCCGTGTTGCGCACATAGTAACGAGCCACCGGAATGGGTACCTGGTTGATATCTTCAACATTGACACCAGCCGAAGGCAGGCCCGCGATCACTGCGCGTTTAATCATGCGCGACGTGCGATGCGAGGAGTCGCGATTGATGCAGACCATGGAGCCCTTTGGAAGAATAGCGCCGTAGGCTGCGCCGAGTTTAGCAGCAAATTCAGGCGTCAGATCGACATTTACCAGGCCTGTCACTCCGAAACGGCTAAACAGGCCGCGTTTGCCCTGCGATCCCCAGATGATGCTGGTATTGACGACTGCCCCTGCCTCGATCTCTTTATCGGGCCAGATTTTGACGTTGGGTTGAACAATGGCTCCTTCTTGCACGATGGAGTTATCGCCAATCACCGAGCCTTCGAACATGACCGCTTTGCTTTTAATGCTGGTCGAAGAGCCGACAATCGCTCCGCGCAGCTCCGCGCGTTCGCCGATGAATGAGTTGTTCCATACAATGCTGCGATCAACCTGGGCACGCTCATCGATAATCGAATACTGGCCGATGGTGCTCGGACCATGAATAATGCTGCCCGATTTCACCTTGCAATCCTGGGCCAGGTAGATGGGGCCATATAACTGCGCGTCCGGCTCAATCTGCACCCCATCCTCGCACCATATATTGCCGCCAATGTTCTTCGCAGGTATATCCACGTCCACGCGATTCTGCAAAGCGTCAGCATTGGCGCGCATATACTCACTGAGACTGCCGACATCACACCAGTAGCCGTTGGACACGTAGCCGTAAATAGGATCACCCTTCCTCAACATGTACGGAAACAGTTCCTGGCTGAAATCGTAGGGCTTCTCTTTCTCGAAGTACGCGAAAATTTGGGGGTCGAGCACATAGATGCCCGTATTGATGGTGTCACTGAAGACCTCGCCCCAGCTTGGCTTCTCCAGGAACTGGGTAATATGGCCTTCCTCGTTGGTGATAATGACTCCATACTCCAGCGGATTCGGCACATGCGCCAGCGTCAGGGTGGCCAGCGCTTTCTTCTCCTGGTGATATTTGATAATATCGGTCAGGTTATAATCAGTCAGCGCATCGCCACTGATCACCAGAAATGGCTCGGTCAATTGTTCTTCCGCGTTCTTGACGCTGCCCGCCGTACCAAGCGGCACATCTTCGCGCGAGTAGGCGATTCGCATCCCGAACTGCGAACCATTGCCAAAATAGTCTTCAATATTACTCGCCAAATATTGAACGGTGACAATCACATCAGTGATACCGTGGCGTTTCAACAAATTGAGGATATGTTCCATGACTGGTTTCCCAGCAATCGGCACCATCGGTTTGGGGCGCCGAATCGTTAATGGTCGCAGCCTCGAACCTTCCCCTCCGGCCATAACAACCGCTTTCATGGAGAGGCCTCCTTAGTCATCAAATCAAATAGGTAGATAGAAAAATATGGGGGTGGCGCAGCTACTGCTACGCCGCCCCCATTGTACAACATAGAGAAAGAACACCGCAAGCTCACCCTTTGTCTCTTTGTCTCATCCCCACCGGTTACCAGTCGCTCAAGCGTCCATGTTCAACAAGCCAGCGCACAAAACGGTGATAATTCGTTTCGCGCGTCGCCTGCCACTCTTCATACTCTTCGCGCATCTGGATGAGCTTGCTAGCCTCTTCCACGGTAAAGCCCTCGTCCAGGAGGGCATCAATGAGCAGGTCCATATACTGCTGCATGCAACTTCCTCCTTTGCTTGTCCAATCAGGTCAACTGTCTACACCATTTGTCTGAAAGCTGCGTATGATACAACTTGATACAGCTTGTTGTAATAGAAAGGCGCCCTGGTAGGTAAGATTGGGCACAGACAAAACAGACAAAAGTGGGAGTCCATTAACAGGTAGCCAAAAACCTTCCCATCTTCCATCTTTTTCACATGCTACTATACATAGTATAGTATATAGTAGCAAATAATTCTAAGGGGAAGTGGTGTTGTTTTAGCACGGCTTTTCGGGCAGTTTTATGGTTATTTCTGCTACGAGCGTTGGATGGCCTTTCTGGGCTATTTCCCTATGACTCGTGATGAATAGCGTATTCAATTTCGCGCTGATGGTCATAATAATAACTGAGCGCGTCATAGACCTGTGCAAGGGTGAGGCGATGAATACTGGCGATTTCTTCGGGGTCTTTGCCAGATTGAAAGAGCAGAATGATATGACGCACACCTGTGCGAGTTCCCTCGACAACGTTTCATTGTTTACTTGCCAATTCACGCAATATTCACAATAAGGCAGAACCGTGAGATCGCGTCATCCAGCTTCAGAGGCCGCTTTAAGCGTAGTAGTGACAGCTGAGTCTAAACGAATTTTCATCAAAAGCTTGACAACGGGACAAATGCAAGGTATTATAATCGCAACGAAAGGAGGTGGTGTGTAATGGACCAACGTAGTCGCTGCACAGGCAGCGTGGTAGTTTCCCACACCTTCCAGATGAGAGGTGACCGGCGCTAGCCGGTTAAATATCACTGGTAGGAGAAATTTATTATCCCTACCTGTGCGGCGTTCCCCAGAGCGATGGCGATTATAGACCTGCCGTTGCTCTGGGGTTTTTATCCACAGTATCACACTTACTCAGTCTGTCATTCTTTCACCGCGTCGGCGGGTTAATGCCTATCTCTATACTACCGGCAAAACCACCTGGGCAAATCTTCTAATCGGGCCTATTTAAGACAGATTGGTTTACTTCTTCAATACCGATTCTCTAATTTGAGATAAGAATGGATAGTATGTTACAGAGCGCGCTCGATATCGAAGCGCTTGCGCGTCACCTGGATACTCAGTATTTTGGTCGTAGAGATCGGTTACTGTATTTACCAACAGTGAACTCGACAAACACGTTGGCAATGCAACTGGCCCACGAGCGGCCAGAAGAAGGGTTGGTGGTACTTACTGATAATCAAACCGCCGGAAAGGGCAGGCAGGGTCGTCGTTGGGTAGATGTGCCGGGATGCAATGTACTTTCATCCATAGTGCTCCTGCCAGTGTTTCCGCCGCATTTGCTTGTCATGATCGCCTCGCTCGCTGTCGTTGACGCAATCACCGCAACCTGTTCGGTGACGGCAACTATCAAATGGCCCAATGATGTTCTCATCGGAGATCGCAAAGTGGCTGGTATCCTGATTGAGACCAGCCATGATCCCACGGGGCGCCTGATAGCCGTCATCGGTACCGGCATCAATGTCAACGGGCGTATCGAGGAGGTAACTGAGCAACTGGCGGAACAAGCTCCATTTGTCGCCCGGGCGACAACGCTTGAGACGGTCTGTGGGCATACCGTTCAACGCGAAGCATTGATTGCCCACCTGTTGCAGCGTATCGAAAAAGACTATCTCGCGCTACAACAAGAGGCTGCAGGTGACTTGCCGGGAACAACACCTGCCTCTCGGTTGATTCGAGAGCAATGGCGAGGCCAGCTATCGACTCTAGGACGCGCTATTACGGTGCGTCAGGGGGAATCAATAATCAGCGGGGTTGCTGAAGACGTGGATGGCAACGGAGAGCTGTTACTCCGGCGCTATTCAGGTGAATTAGTGAATATTACCTGGGGGAGCGTGGAATATCCTGCCGGGTAAACAGCTATCAATTAAGATAGGTAAGGTTATGGAAGCCTGGTAGGATAAAGGAACCTATCAGACAAAGAAGGGAAGCAGAGATGGAAACACAATTCCTGACGGACGACGGACGACAACGCGCACTTACTCAGCTGGAGTTCCTGCGCACAGTCAAGCGCGCCGAGGTTGCCCAGTACCTTCATGAGGCGAAGGAATCGGGGGATGTCATCGATAATGCCGCTTATGAAGACGCAAAGAACGAGCAAGCACGCCTCGAGGGGCGTATTTTGGAACTGGAGCAGTTGCTTGCGACGGCGAAGCCCATTAGCAAGCTACTGACCGACGAGGTTTCTCTGGGTTCTATTGCGCACCTGCGCACTCCCGATGCACGAGAGTACCACTACACCATCGTTGGCGCATTTGAAGCTAAACCGACGGCAGGACTGATCTCCAATGAGTCTCCGGTGGGTAAAGCGCTGCTGGGCCACAAGGTAGGCGATCTGGTGATTGTCTCTACGCCTGGCGGTGTGAAAGAATATACCATCTACGAGATCGAGTAACCCCTTCCCAGGCAGTAACAGCAACCAATCGACCTGTGGCCTCTCAAAGCCACGGGTCTTTTTTTGCGTGCCGTGATAAGGCGATGACAAAAGCGAGAAAACGATGTTACAATGGTTTGCACAAATTTGTAGAAGAAAGAGGCACTTTATGACAGACGAACGAGCCGTGCGTTTACAACGGCTGCATATACTACGCGAAAAGGGCATCAACCCCTATCCCAACCGTGTGGAGCGCACACACACCATCGCCGAGGTCCTGCAACACTTTGACGAATGGCAGGGAGAAACGGGCGACTATATTCTGACCGGGCGAATTCGCCTTCTGCGTGAAATGGGCAAGGCAGCATTTGCCCAGATCGAAGATGGCACGGGGCGTATCCAGGTCTACTTCCGCATCAACGATCTTGGGGAAGAGGCGTACAAGACCGTCAAGCTGCTCGATCTTGGTGACTTTATACAGGTACGCGGCTTTCTTTTCAGGACGCGCACGGGAGAGCCTACTCTACACGCTCAAGCGTTTCACATACTCGCAAAGGGGCTGCGTCCCCTGCCGGAGAAGTATCACGGACTGGAAGATGTGGAGACTCGCCAGCGCAAGCGCTACCTGGACTTGATCGCCAATGGAGACGAGGCGCGCAACATCTTCATGATTCGCAGCCGTACCATCAGCGCCATGCGCCGTTACCTGGACGAACACGGCTTCATCGAAGTCGAGACGCCCATCCTGCAACCGCTCTATGGAGGCGCAACCGCACGCCCATTTATCACGCATCATAATACGCTTGACCGCGATTTCTACCTGCGTATCGCGGTTGAACTCTACCTCAAGCGTTTAATCGTGGGCGGGTTTGAACGGGTCTACGAAATTGGGCGTGATTTCCGCAATGAGGGCATAGACCGCACCCATAATCCCGAATTTACGATGATGGAGTGTTATCAAGCCTACGCCGATTACAACGACATCAGGGTACTGGTCGAGGAAATGGTCAGTTTTATTGCTCAGGAGGTGAAAGGCTCACCACGCATCACCTACCAGGGGACTGAGATTGATCTGACGCCGCCCTGGCCACGTATCCGCCTGCTGGATGCCATCGCGGAGTTTACCGGCATCGATGTTGAGCGTTTCCCCGACAAGGAGAGCCTCGCGGCTGAGATGCGCGCCCACGGCTACGAAGCCGATCCAAAACTCGGTCGTGGTCGCCTGATCGATGATCTCAAAGGCGCGATGTTCCGCAAGGGCATACCTGCGCTGAAGCAGGCTTTGTTCCTGACGGATTACCCCATCGATGTCTCGCCCCTGGCGAAGCAGCATACCGAGGTACCAGGGCTGACAGACCGCTTCCAGCCGTTTGTGGGTGGCCTGGAACTCGGCAACGCTTTCACGGAGTTGAACGACCCGCTCGATCAACGCGCCCGCTTTGAAGACCAGGTGCGCCAGCGCACCCAGGGCGATGAAGAAGCCCAGGTACTCGATGAAGATTTCCTGGAGGCGCTTGAAATTGGCATGCCCCCCACCGGCGGCCTGGGCATCGGTGTTGATCGCCTGGTAATGCTGATGGCCGATCAAGAGTCCATCCGCGATGTGATCTTGTTCCCGGCGATGCGCAAGACGGCGGAAGAACAGTAAGTGGAGGTATCTGTCAGGAAGACTCTTGCAGGAGACACGAGATGAAAAAGAAACGAACGGGCATTGTTACTCATGTCATGGTTGGACACGACAAACACACACTTGAAAGCAGGAGAGTACCGAGGGTGCAGGTTACATTTGAGGGATTCGTGGGCGATCAGCACGCGGGCTTGACGCGACGCTCAGATGTACGGGTTCCGCACTATCCACGCGGGACCATCATCCGCAACACGCGCCAGGTTTCCATGCTCTCTCTGGAGGAGATGGCGGACATCGCGGCGGCGCTGCAATTGCCCGAAGTCCTGCCCCAGTGGTTAGGGGGAAATCTAGCGTTTCAGGGCATACCAGATTTAACGATGCTTCCACCCTCGACGCGCATCTTTTTTCCTGATGATGCGGTGCTGGTCGTTGATGTTGAAAATATGCCTTGCACCGGACCTGGTGAAGTGCTTCAACTGAAGTATCCGGATATTCCTAAGCCGGTGCAGTCTTTCCCGAAAGCTGCGATGCATAAACGCGGGCTGGTGGGGTGGGTGGAACGACCGGGGTACATCAACGAGGGCGATGAGGTCACTATTCTACTCCCGCCGCCTGTTACCTACAGCTACTGAGAACGCCCAAAAATGCTTGACAATAGCCCATGCTAATGCTATAGTTGCTCTTGTCAGCAAGGGCGCTTAGCTCAGTGGGAGAGCGCTTCGTTCACACGTGCGCCGTATGAGGCGTGCAGTTCGCAGTCACGACAGAACGTGATACCACTGGTGTCAAAAGTGGATAAAGCGGCGACTTACCTAGAGGGGAAACCCAAAGGGGACAATAGCATGTCGCTACAAAGGCGGAAAGGCATAGGTACCTAATCCTTGTCCGTCAGCTAAGCTGTATATGGTTAAGCCTGCATTGGTTGAACCCCATCCGAGCGATCTAGCGAAGGTTCTACGCCATCACGGTACTATAGGGCGTATGCGGCGTTTCGGTACAAACGGTGTGAGTGTGCCGAAAGACACCACGTCGCAGCGATGCCGCATTGGGCGGTAACCGGAGAGTGGGGAACCTAAGTACAGCGCGAGCGAATTGCATGAGACTACGGGATCACCTAACCCGCGAGAGCGGTACGGTGACAGAGCACCCATAGTACCTAGTAGGAACGCCTATACAAAGCGGGACGAAAGGGAAGGGGTGTAGAAGGTACCACCGCCGGTCTATCAAGGTTGCGATGGATGTCGCACAAGACCAACGGTAGACCGTCGGCTAGGAAGCCCTAGCGACTGTAGGTTTGTAAGGAGGGATTTGTAGAGCGTTAGTCAGAAACATCAGGAGGACAACACAACTGGTGTAAAAGATCAATAGGAGACCCACATGCAGGATGCGGGTAACTTGAAGAGTCTGGAAAGATTAGAAGTTATCCGTAAGCTCAACGGCGAAAACCGTGAGTGGGTTAACGACGATCTTTACAGACTGATGCTCAGGAAGGACATGTATGTCCTGGCGTATGAGCGTCTGAAATCAAACCCGGGGAACATGACCCCCGGAACGGACGACGAAACGCTAGACGGGTTCTCTGAGGAAGAAATCGACAAGATCATCGAACAGATGAGAAACGAGAGCTACCGATGCAGGCCCGTTCGTGAGTCGTTCATCCCAAAGGCAAACGGGAAGCTCAGGAGACTGGGTATACCCTGCCCCAGGGACAAGATTGTACAGGAGGTAGTGCGAATAATCCTGGAGGCCGTCTACGACTCGCCTCACGGCGCGTACTTCTCCGATTGCAGTCACGGTTTCAGGCGTTCCAAATCCTGTCACAGTGCGGTGAGGGAAATCCAGAAAAAGTGGTCAGGCATGATCTGGCTCATAGAGGGCGATATAAAGTCCTGCTTCGACGACATTGACCACCACAAGCTGGTTGATGTCCTGAGAAAGAAGATCAAAGATGAACGGTTTCTATCGCTCATCTGGAAATTCTTAAAGGCGGGATACCTCGACCTCGAACGCGCAAGACATGACTCACTGGCTGGAACCCCACAGGGAGGCATAGCAAGCCCGATACTCAGCAATATCTATCTGAACGAGCTCGACGAATTCGTGGAGCAGATACGGGTAGAGCTAGAGCAGGGCAAGGAACGCAGACCCAACCTTGAGTACAAGCGTATTGAAGCCCGACGGTACAGGCTGGCGAAAGCTGGCAAGGCCGACACCAGGGAATTCAAGAGGTTGGGTAAGCAGATGCGGAGTCTCCCATCGCTGGACACACGCGACCCAAACTTTGTCAGAGTCAGGTATGTGCGCTACGCCGACGACTGGCTAATCGGGGTGATCGGCAGTCATGAACTGGCGGAGGAAATCAAGGACAGGGTTGGTGAGTTCCTAAAGGACAAACTAGCCTTGACCCTAAGCCAGGAAAAGACCAAAATCACCAACGCCAGAACGGAGGAAGCCGAGTTCTTGGGGTACAGAATTCGGAAGGGCAGAGGAAGGGATACCCAAAAGGTCACGGTATCCACTAACGGTTCTGGAAGGCAGTTCAAGCGACGGTCAACCGGAATGGAAGTGGTGCTAAAGGCTCCGATGGACAAGCTGATAAAACGGCTCGCTCAAAAGGGCTTCTGTGACGGAAAGGGAAACCCGAAGCACAAGGCAGGGTGGACGGTGTTGGATGAAGACCAGATAGTGAGCTTGTATT
>WNGR01019270.1_pt1 | contig 14915 bp, 15 predicted proteins | sample 5407581 | NCBI WGS metagenome assembly WNGR01 (sample SAMN13153383, study PRJNA577476) | soil metagenome | isolation source: 80 cm soil or saprolite under Garry oak tree replicate 2 | place: USA:California | collected 2016-06-15
GGCCACGCTGGCCGGCAAGCACTACCAGGTCGACGGCGCCATCGGCCGGCCGCTGCCGATCCAGCAGGGCGGCATCCCGCTGTGGATCGCCGGCGGCGGCGAGCGCAAGACCCTGCGCATCGCCGCCCAGTACGCCCAGTACACCAACTTCGCCGGGAGCCCCGAGGAATTCCAGCACAAGTCGGACATCCTGGCCGAGCACTGCACGGACGTCGGCACCGATTTCGGCGCGATCACCCGCTCCGCCAACTACTCCGTCGTGATCGGCACGACCGAGAAGGAGGTGCAGGACCGGCTGGCGTCGATTCGATCGCGCTACGAGTCGGTGCTGACCCCCGAACTGGCCGAGCGGTCCGTCGACTCACTCGCGAAGAGCCCGCTGGCCGGCACGCCGGAGCAGATCGTCGAGCGGTTGCGCGAGATGAACGACCTCGGCATGACCTACACCATCGTGTACTTCGCCGAGGCCGCGTACGACCACTCCGGCATCGAACTGTTCGCCAAGGAGGTCGTACCGGCCCTGGCGTGAGCTAGGCGGACATCCTTCGGTGCAGGTCGTAGCCACCGTTGGCCCGGACCGCGCTGCGGCGGCCGTGCCGGCGGTGGCTGGCCGGTTGGCGTCGCGCGACGGCATCCTGAGCCGTTCCGTTCGGGTTGTCCATGCGTTCGTGGTGTTCGGCCAGAATCGCGTCCAACGTGCCCTGGGCGTGCCGCAACCGAATCACGGCGAAGGTAACGACAACGACGAATAGCGCCGCGCCCGGAATCAACCAGATCATTGTGCTGTGCCCTCTCCTGCCCCTGCCTTGGTGCACGTTCTATCGAGGCAGGGACCCCGGTCGCAACGGGTGGTGACGGCAGACTTCGTTGCCCCCTGGGGATCCCGAACGGAGCAGTTGATCTTGCAAATTGCACCTGTCGCAGGTCAACAGACTCAAAATCAAATACGGCCCGTAACCGGGCAGGCCAAAGGATCACTCGTTCGGACTAATGGCTCCCTAGTCAGCCCGGCCAAAAACATGACATAAAGACGACATTGTCGGGGCAGAATTCCACGTCGCAATTTCAATCCCCTACAGACTGGGGAACGGGTGCCGACTTGCCACCTGACCTGCTCGTTCTTACCATGGGATGAGACACAGGCCGGCTGTGTCGCAGGCATGCCGGATGGGGGCGCACATGTCCGTGGCCCAACGACCGGCCCTCGGCTGGTTTCTCACCGAGCCGATGCGTGGCGTCCTGACGTTCTCCACCCTCCCGTTCGCGGCTCGCTGGCTGCGCCGGGCGCCGAAGGGCGACGGCCACGGCGTGCTCGCGCTGCCCGGCCTGCTGGCCGACGACCTGAGCACCGGCACGCTGCGCGCGTTCCTGACCGGCCTCGGCTACGCCGTGCGCGGCTGGGGCCTCGGCCGCAACGTCGGCCCGACCGACGCCGTCGTCGCCGGCATGCCGGGCATGCTGAGCAGCCTGGCCGCCACGGCCGGCGGGCCAACTGGCCCGCGAGCACCCCGACCTGGTCCGCCAGGTGATCACTCTGGGCAGCCCGTTCGGCCTGGTCGACGACCGGCAGAGCAGGGCGGACGGCGCGTTCCGGCGCCGCGCCCGGCTGCACGTCGACCCGGCCCGGCTGCCCACCCGCGAGCAGCTGCGCCAACCGGTGCCGGTGCCCTCCACCGCCATCTACTCCCGGTCCGACGGCATCGTCGACTGGCACGCCTGCGTCGACCCGGCCGACGCCACGCACCAGAACGTCGAGGTGCGGTGCGGTCATCTCGGGTTCGGCGTGGACGCCGGTACACTGTGGACGATCGCGGACCGCCTCGCCCAGCCGCCCGGCGCGTGCACGCCGTTCCGCCCGCCGGACGGCGCCCGCGCCTGGTTTCCGCAGTGACGACGGCGGCCCCGTGGACGTTCGCCCAGGAGTGGGGTGGGCGCGGCTGGGTGACCGATCTGGCCGGCCCGGTGCACTGGGTCGAGTTCGGCGAACGCACCGACACCACGCCGATCGTGTTCGTGCACGGCCTCGGCGGCTCGCACCTGAACTGGGTCCTGGTCGGCCAGGCGTTGACCCGCGATCGCCGGGCGTTCGCCCTTGACCTGCGTGGTTTCGGCCTCACACCGGGCTTTCCGCGCGACACGACCGTGCCGGGCAACGTGCGGTTACTGGACACATTCCTGCGTGAGGTGGTCGGCGCACCGGCGATACTCGTGGGCAACTCGATGGGCGGCCTCATCTCGGCAACGCACGCCGCCGCCCGACCGGGCATGGTCGCCGGACTGGTACTGGTCGATCCGGCGCTGCCGCCGCCGGTCCGCCGGCCGGATCCGGCCGTGGCCGGCATGTTCATGACGTACCTGGTACCAGGGCTCGGCGAGTTCGCGATGCGCGCGATGCAGTCGCGGTCGACGCCGGAACAGGCGGTCCGGCGGGTCATCAACCTGTGCTTCGCCGATCCGAGCCGGCTGGACCCTCGGATGCTGGCCGCGGCGACCGAACTGGTCACGGCGCGCGCCGTGTTGCGCGGCAAGGAAGAGTCGTTCCTGCGGGCCACCCGGTCGCTGATGTGGCAACTGGCGCGACCGGACCGGATCCGCACCATGCTGCGCCGCATCGACTTGCCGGTCCTGCTGATCAGCGGCGAGGCGGACCGGCTCGTGCCGGTCGCGGCGGCACACGCGGCGGCCGCGGCGAATCCGGCCTGGGACACCGTGTTCCTGCCCGGTGTCGGGCACACGCCGCAGCTGGAAACACCGGACCTGGTCGCCGACGCCGTCACGGGCTGGCTGGCCAGGACCATGATCAAAACTGGACAATGAGGCGCGCCATGCAACAACTCACCGGACTCGACGCGGCGTTCCTGGCACTGGAGACGGCCAACTCCACCGGCCATGTCGGCGGCGTCTGCCTGCTGGATCCGACCGACGCGCCACGGCCACTGGACCTGGCCGCCCTCACCGACGTGCTCGCGCAACGACTGCCGCTGGTGCCGGTGCTGCGCAGACGGCTGCTGGAGGTGCCGCTCGGGCTGGACCAGCCGTACTGGGTGGACGACGCCGATTTCGATCTGGAGTACCACATTCGCGAGCTGGCGCTGCCCGGTCCCGGTTCGGAGGCGCAGCTCACCGAGCAGGTGGCGCGGCTGCACGCCCGCCCGCTGGACCGGCGCCGGCCGCTGTGGGAGATGTACCTGATCACGGGTTTGGCCGACGGCCGGGTCGCGGTCTACACGAAGGTGCACCACGCCGCGATCGACGGCGTGTCCGGCGCGGAACTGCTGACCGTCCTGCTGGACCTGTCGCCGGACGGCCGGCCACTGCCGGCCGAGACCACATACACCCCGGCACCGCCGCCGAATCGGGCCGCGCTGGCCGTGCGCGCGGCGGCCCGGCTGGCGTGGCGGCCGGTGCAGACCGTGCGCCTGTCCGGTGAGTTCATCCGGGTGGTGCCGACGCTCGCGCCGGTGATCAGTGCGTTCGTCGGCGGGATGCTGGGGCTGAACCGGGGCGATGGCAGCGTGATCCCGTCGTCGCCGAGCCGGGCGCCCGCGACGCCGTTCAACCGGCCGATCACACCGCACCGCAGGGTCGCGTTCCGCAGTGTGAGCCTGGACGACGTCAAGTTGGTGAAGCGGGCGTTCGGGGTGTCGGTCAACGACGTGGTGATGGCGATGTGCGCGGGCGCGCTGCGCACGTGGCTGATCGACCACGACGCGCTGCCCGCCGGCCCGCTCAACGCGATGATCCCGGTGTCGGTGCGCGACGAGTCCGGCAAGGGCGCGCTGGGCAACAAGGTGTCCGCGATGCTCGCCACGGTCCCCACCCACCTGGACGACCCGGTGCAGCGGCTCGCGGTGGTGCACGAGGCGACGAAGATCGCCAAGTCGCAGCAGGCGGTGATCCCGCAGGGCTTGGTGGACAACATCTCCGACTTCGCCCCGCCCGCGCTGGTCGCCCGTGCCGCGCGGGTGGTGTTCGCGACCGGTGTGCTGCACCGGCTGCCGCCGTTCAACCTGTGCATCTCCAACGTGCCCGGCCCGAACATCCCGGTCTACCTGGCGGGTGCGCGGCTGCTGGCGCAGTACCCGGTGTCGGTGGTCACCGACGGGCAGGGCTTGAACATCACGCTGGTCGGTTACCTCGGCTAGCTGCACTTCGGCCTCGTGGCGTGTCGGGAGTTGGTGCCCGATATCGACGCGCTGGCCGGTTACCTGGTGGACGAACTGGACCTGTTGTTGAAAGCAGCCGCCGTCAAGACCGGATAGAGCCATGGCGATCGAAGACGTGGTCATCGTCGTACCGCAGGGTGTCGCCGCGCCGCGATCGGTGCCGGCGGACATCTTCACCGCCGCGGTCGACTCCTACGTGGCCGGCCAGCAACTGGACATGCGCGCGCTGGCCCGACGGCTCGGTGTCAGCAGGGCCACGCTGTACCGGCGGGCCGGCAACCGGGAGCGCCTGCTGGACGAGGTCATGTGGTGGCGGTCCCGGCACGCTCTGGTCGACGTGCTGCACCGCACGGCTCACCTGTCCGGCGTGCGACGGATCGTGGCCGCGATCGGCGGCGTGCTGCGCGCGATCGAACGGGACCGTCCACTGCGGACGTTCCTGGAAACCGACCCCGAGTCGGCGATGCGCATCCTCACCGGCACCAGGAGCACCGTCCAGCAGGGCACGACCAGCGCGCTGGCACGCGTGATCGACCTGGAGATCGAGCGCGGCCACTTCGCCGCCGGCCTTGATACGCCGACGCTGGCCTACGCGATCGTCCGCATCACGGAAGGTTTTCTGTACCCGGACATCATCGCTGATCGGACGCCGGATATCGAGCGGGCGATCACGATCATCGAGGCGCTGTTGCGCGGTCTGGACACCACTGCCCCGCGTTAGTTCCAGGGCAGCGCGGCACGTTGTGCCCAGTATTCGTCGGGCAGCTGGGCGAGCTTCTTCAATTCGTCGAGTTCCGCCGTGGTGAGGCTGATGTCCTGTGCATTTACGTTGGATCGTAGTTGCGGCACGCTCACCGGGCCGACCAGGACCGTGTCCGCCCAAGGTTGGGCCAGCGCGGCCGCCAGCGCGATCGCGTCCGGGCCGACTTCGTGCTGTTTCGCCAGCTTGGTGACCAGCTCCGGCGGCTCCACGGCCAGTCGGCCGTTAGCCAGCACCTCCTTGACCAGGACGTGGGCTCCGTTGCGGTGTGCCTCAGCCAAAGCCGGGCCGACCGACGTCTCCAGCGGACTCCACGTCGACTGCACGGCCGTGAACAGCGGTTTCCCGTGCACCGTCAACGCAAGGGCCTTGCGGATGGTCTCGGCCTGTGCCGGGCCGGACGTGGAGAAGCCTGTTCTGATTCCGCTGGCGGCGAGGTCGGCGAGCAGGGCTTCGTCGGTGAACAGCGGGCTGTCCACGGTCAGCGAGTGGACCTGGTAGAGGGCGAGCCGGTCGCCGAGCAGTTCGCGGGTCTGGGCGAGTTGGGTGCGAAATCGGTCACGGCTGTGTTCCTTGACCTCGTGCACCTTGGCGTCCAAGCGCCAGTCGCCGACGTAGGCGTAACCCCACTTGCTGGACACGGTCACGTCGGGATGGTCGCGGCTGTCGAGCCAGCCGGCCAGGAACTCCTCGGCCAGGCCGTAGGAGCGGGCCACATCGACCCAGCGAATACCGGCGTCGTAGGCGGCGTCGAGCACGGCCCAACTCGCCGCACGCAGCTCGTCCACGGTCCGGTGAGCCGGCAGCGCGTCCGTTCGGCCGAGGTTGATGTACGCGGGCCGCCCCAGCGCCGCGAGCCCGATGCCCAGCGCGGTCACGACAACTCGATCACGGTCATACCCGGCGACTGTGTCCGGCCCATGTTCGCCAGCGCCGCACCCGCGTCGGCGAGCCCGATGACGTCGCCGACCAGCAGATCCGGCCGCAACGTCCCGTCCGCGACCATGGACAGCATCGCCGGGTACTCATGCGCGGCCATGCCGTGCGACCCGTAGATCTCCAGTTCCTGAGCGATCACCACGTCCATCGGCAGCGGCGGCGTGGCCTCGGCACCGTGCAACAGCCCGACCTGTACATGCCGCCCCCGCCGCCGAAGACACCGGACGGAAGCCACCGCCGCAGCCGCCGACCCGACCGCGTCGACGGACACGTGCGCCCCACCGCCGGTGATCGCGCGAACGGCAGCGTCGTGACCCGCGGCGACCACGGCCTCCGCCCCCAGCTCACTGGCCCGCCGCAGCGAAGCGTCCGCCACGTCCAAGGCCACCACCCGGGCACCGAGCGCCACCCCGATCATCACCGCCGACAGCCCGACACCACCGCAGCCGTGCACGGCCAGCCAGTCACCAGCCCCGAGCCGCCCATGCACCGTCAACGCCCGAAACGCCGTGGCGAACCGGCAGCCCAGCGACGCCGCTGCCACGAACCCCACCGAATCCGGCAGCGCCACCAGGTTCACGTCGGCGGCTTGAATCGCCACCCGCTCGGCGAACGACCCCGGCCCGGTGAATCCCGGCTGTGTCTGATCCGGGCATACCTGCATGTCGCCGTTCCGGCAGAACTCACAAAAACCACAACCACACACAAACGGCACCGTAACCCGGTCCCCGACCCGCCACCGCGTGACGCCGGCCCCCACCTCGGCGACGGTGCCCGCCAGTTCGTGGCCCGGGATATGTGGCAGCGCAACGATTTCGTGCCCCTGCCAGGCATGCCAGTCCGACCGGCACACGCCGGTGGCGCCCACTGCCAGCACCACCCCACCATCGGGACAGCCCGGTTCGGCCACGTCGGTCAACGTCGGTATGGCCAGATACCGCTCAAAGACAACCGCCTTCACCCGCAGAATCTATCGTGACACCATGCACGACACCGAACCCGTTCGTGGCCTGATGGATGTGCGGTGGATCCACGGTTCCGCCGGCGATCCGCCGATCCAGGTACACGCCCACGACCCGCACACGTTCATACTTCGGCAGAGCAAAGCCGTGCATTACGAAGCGCCGTTCCTGTACCTGTTCCTCGGCGACGATCGCGCGCTGCTGCTGGACACCGGCGCCACTCCGGCGCCGGAGGAGTTCCCGCTGCGCGACACGATCGACGCCCTGCTGGCGCCCGGCTACGAACTGGTCGTGGCGCACACCCACGCGCACGGCGACCACATCGCGGGCGACCCGCAGTTCGCCGACCGCCCCGCGACCACCGTCGTAGGGCCCGATCTGGCCGCTGTCCAGGCGTTCTTCGGGTTCGCGGACTGGCCGACCGAGATCACCACATTCGACCTGGGCGGACGGGTACTGGAGATCACCGGCATCCCCGGCCACCATGAAACGTCCATCGCCGTATACGACCCGTGGACCGGTTTCCTGCTCACAGGCGACACGGTCTACCCAGGCCGCCTGTACGTAAGCGATTTCCCGACGTTCCTGGCGAGCCTGGACCACCTGGTGACCTTCGCGGCGGACCGGCCGGTCACCCACGTCATGGGCTGCCACATCGAAATGTCCCGCAGCCCCGGTCGCGACTACCCGATCGGCACCACTTACCAACCCGACGAGCCGCCGCTGCACATGACCGTGGCGCAACTACGGGCAGTACGCGACGCCGCGATGTCGGTCGCCGACCGCCCAGGAATACACGTCTTCAACGACTTCATCATCTACAATGGCGCCTCATGATTACCGCCATGCACACGTTGGTCTACGCCGACGACGCCGAGGCCGCCCGCGCGTTCTTCCGCGACGTCCTGGGCTGGCCGCACGTGGATGCCGGCGGCGGCTGGCTGATCTTCCGCGCCGGTCCGTCCGAGCTCGGGGTGCACCCGACCGGCGACATCGGCCAGCACCACGAAATCACCCTGATGTGTGACGACATCGAGCAGACGGTCACCGAACTCGAGGCCAAGGGCGTCAAGTTCACCCGAGAAATCCGGGACGAGGGCTTCGGCCGAGCCACCACGTTCGTGGTGCCCGGCGCCGGCGACATGCTCCTTTACCAGCCCCGCCACGAAGTCGCCCACGATCTCTGACCGCTGATTGTCCTTGGCCGGCCGGTGCGCAACGATCGGTGCCCATGACGGTCGTAACCGAGTTGGAGCTGCCCGAGTTCGACTACCTGGCCGGCGATCTCGCCGGCGACGTCTACCACCAACGACTGGCCGACGTGCACGCCCAGGGTTGGCTGGCCCGCTCGCCGTTGGCGGTCGTGGTGCTGGACCGGGAGGCGGGCGAGTTCTTCCTGCGGTCTCGGCTGACCACGTTCCCGGGTCGCCAGTTGGCCCAGTTCTTCGGCATCACCGGCGGCCGTCTCGCCGACCACATCGACGCGAACATCCTCAACGTCAACGGCGAGGCCCACCGGCGGCTACGCGGCCTGGTCGGACCGGCGTTCACGCCACGTCGAACTGGATACAGAAACAATTCGACATCCAGGCGCTGGCCAACGAACTACCCGGGATCGAGAAAGCCCTCGACGAAGCATACGACTACGTGGAGGCACTACTGCGCGATCGCCGCGCGCACCCGGCCGACGACCTGGTGAGCAACCTGCTGGCCGCCGAGGATGCCGGCGAACGGTTGTCCCACAACGAATGCGTGGACCTGGTCCTGAACGTGCTGGCCGGCGGCGTGGACACCACGCAAAGTCAATTGGCGCACGGAATGCACCTGTTCGCCGACCACCCGGAACAATGGGCATTGCTGTCGGCAGACCCGGACCTGGCACCCAAGGCGGTATCGGAGATCCTCCGAATGGAACCGATCACACCGTTCACCGCGAGAATCTGCACCGAAGACCTGGAATACCGAGGCGTGACCTTCCCGGCCAATACGATAGTGGCAATCTGCGCGGAACGCGCCAACAGAGAGGCCGATGAGACGTTCGACATCACCGTCGACCGGGACGCCCGCCTGCTGACCTTCGGCGCGGGCGCCCACTACTGTCTCGGCGCGAACCTGGCCCGAGCCGAACTCGAAGAGGCGTTGCGGTTCCTGGCCGAACGCCTACCCGACCTGGCCCTCGACGGCCCGCCACAGGCGACCGGCGTCGAAGGCATCTACGGCATGCGCGCCCTGCCGATCCGGTGGTGACCACATAGTGAAACAGCAGGGTCGGCGAGGCACGATGGAAGAAACAGCGGCGGAGAGGACAGGCGATGAGCATCAGCGTCGTGGGCACCGATCAGGATTTCGCCCAGCAGTGGCAGGCGTGGCACGACAACCGTGAGCGCGACCTGGCCGACCCGTACGGCTGGCTGGCGCTGGTCTCGCTCGACTGGCTCTCCGAAACGCCCCGCCGGTACGCGGACCTGCCCGGTCTGTGGTGGCAGGACGACGAAGCCGCCTACCTCGACCCGCAGGGCGCCGACCTGACCCACGAGGGCACACCGGTCACGGACGTCTGCCGGTTCGAACTGGTCAACAGTGGGTTGGGCACCCGGGTGCGGGCCGGTGACGTGGAGATCGAGGTCGCGCGGCGGTCCGGCTACCTGATCCGCGTCCACGACCCGAAAGCACCGGTCCTGCACGCGTTCCACGGCGTGCCCAGCTACCAGCCGGACGCGGCCTGGGTGCTGCGTGGCACGTTCGAGGCGTTCCCGGAGCCCCGGCCGACGACGGTGGGCGCTGTGGTCGAAGGCCTCAGCCACGTCTACATCGCGCCCGGTCTCGTGCATTTCGAGCACGACGGCACGCGGCACACGGTGACCGCGTTCAACGGCAGGACCGAGGGCAGCCTGAGCATCCTGTTCACGGACGCCACCAGCGGTGTCACGACGTACCCGGCGAACCGGTCGCTGTCCGTGGCCCACCCGGCCGACGACGGCACCGTGGTGCTCGACTTCAACCGGGCGTTGAACCTGCCGTGCGCGTTCACCGACCACGCCACCTGCCCGCTTCCGCCCGCCGGAAACCACTTGGCGTTCCAGGTGACCGCAGGCGAGCTGAACCCCTACGAGCGGTCAGAGGGCGCGACGACGACGTGAAGACACCACCCCCGTGTTGAAGCCGGCCAGGTGCAAACCGCCGGCGAACCGGGCGTGCTCGATCTTGACGCAGCGGTCCATCACCACGTTGAGGCCCTGGTCGGCGGTGTGCTGAGCGGCGGCTTCGTGCCGGATGCCCAGTTGCAGCCACATCGTGCGGGCACCGGACTTGACGATCTCATCGGCCACGTCCGGGATGTCGGCGGCCCGCCGGAACACCGACACCAGGTCGGGCTGGTGCGGCAGGTCCGCCAGCGACGGGTAGACCGGCCGGCCGAGCAGCGTGGACAGGCGCGGGTTCACGAACGTCACGTCGAAACCGGTGGCCGACAACAGGTAGGTGGCGACGAAGAAGCTGGGCCGTGCCGGGTTGTCCGACGCGCCGACCAACGTGACGGCCTTGGTGTCCCGCAGGATCCGCTGCCGGTCCAGCGCCGAGGGATTCGTCCAGTTCATGACTGCTTCACCGCTTCCGCCAGTGCCTGGTCCAGATCCCACACGATGTCGTCGACGTCCTCCAGCCCGACGGACAGCCGGATCAGGTCCGGCGTGACACCGCCGGAGACCAGTTGTTCGTCGGTCAGCTGCCGGTGCGTCGTGGACGCGGGATGGATCACCAGCGTACGGACGTCACCGACATTGGCCAGGTGACTGCACAGCGCGACCGACTCGACGAACCGCTCCCCCGCCGCCCGGCCGCCGCGCACGCCGAACGAGAACACCGCGCCCGGCCCCAGCGGCAGGTAGCGGTTGGCCCGATCGTGGTGCGGGTGGTCGGGCAGACCGGCGTAGCTGACCCAGGACACGCGTGGGTCGGCGGCCAGCCAGGTCGCGACATCGCGCGCGTTGCCGACGTGGTCGTCCATCCGCTGCGGCAATGTCTCGACGCCCTGTAGCAGAAGGAAAGCCGAGTGCGGCGACAGGACGGGGCCGATGTCGCGCAGTTGTTCGGCGCGCAGCCGGGTGCAGAACGCGTACTCGCCGAAGTTCTCCCAGTATTTCAGGCCGCCGTAGCTGGGCTGGGCCTCCGTCATTCGCGGGAAGTTGCCGTTACCCCAGTCGAACCGGCCGGACTCGACCACGATGCCGCCGAGTGTGGTGCCGTGGCCGCCGAGGAACTTGGTCGCCGAGTGCAGCACGATGTCCGCGCCGTGCTCCAGCGGCCGACACAGATACGGGGTGGCGAGCGTCGCGTCAACGACGAGCGGGATTCCGTTGGCCCTGGCCAGATCGGCCAACCCCGCCAGGTCGGCGATGTTGCCGGACGGGTTGCCGATCACCTCGGTGTAGATCAGCTTGGTACGCGGCGTGATCGCGGCCGCGTAGGCGTCGACGCCATCCTCGGTGACGAACGTGGTGTCCACGCCGAAGCGCCGCAACGTGCCGTCCAGTTGGGTGACGGTGCCGCCGTAGAGGCCGGCCGCGGACACGATGTGATCACCCGACTCGGCCAGCGCGGCGAACGTGAGGAACTCGGCGGCCTGCCCACTCGCGGTGGCGACCGCGCCGATCCCGCCCTCCAGGCTGGCGATGCGTTCCTCGAACGCGGCGACCGTCGGGTTGCCGATGCGGCTGTAGATGTTGCCGTACTTCTGCAGCGCGAACAGGTTCGCCGCGTCCGCGGCGTCCTCGAAGACGAAGCTGGTGGTCTGGTAGATGGGCACCGCACGGGCACCCGTCTCCGGGTCGGGGGTGCCGCCGGCGTGCAGCGCCCTGGTGCGAAAGCCCCACGTTCGATCGGTCATACCCCTGATTCTGTCGTGGTCGGCGTCCGGTTGCGGAACAGGTCCAGCACCGGGCAGTGCGCATCGACCGAACGGCGTAGTTCCGCGTAGCGCTCGGCGGTCCCTCCCAATGCGCGAGTCGAACGTCAGTTCGATAGACTGTGGGGGTGCTAGCGCGCTATCGCTTCCGGATCGAACCGTCCCTGGTTCAGCGGTCGATGTTGGCGCGTACGTTCGGGTGCTGTCGGGTGGTGTTCAACGATGCCCTGCGCGTCCGCGATACCGCGTACAAGTCGGGGGAGAGGCTGTCTCCGACCGAGGTGCAGCGGCGGGTGATCACACAGGCCAAGACCCGCGCCGAGCGTGGCTGGTTGGCCGAGGTCGCGTCGGTGGCGTTGGTGCAGTCGGTGCGGGACGCACACTGCGCCTACCAGAATTTCTTCGACTCGCTGGTGAAGCGCCGTAAAGGCCGAAAGGTAGGACGTCCCCGGTTCAAGTCGCGCAAGGACCCCCGGCAGTCTTTCCGGCTCACCCGCAACGGATTCAGCATCCGGCCCAACGGGCGGTTGTATGTGGCGAAGGTCGGGGATATGAAAGTCCGCTGGTCGCGGGCTCTGCCCTCGGAGCCTTCGTCGGTCACGATCATCCGAGAGCCGGACGGGCACTACTACGCCAGCTTCGTGGTCGAGGTCGCCCCGACGCCGTTGCCGGTTGCGGCGCGGGCGGTTGGTGTCGACCTGGGTATCGCGAGGTTGGCGACTTGTGTGGACACGACGGGTGCCCGTCGGGATATCGCGAACCCGAGGCACCTGGTGGGCAAACTGCGCAAGTTGGCCCGGTTGGAGCGGGCCACAAGCACGCCCTCCCGTTGGTCCGCGACAACCAAGCGGTCTACGTGGAGGATCTGAACGTCGTCGGGATGATGTGCAATCGGCGGTTGGCGAGGGCGATTCAGGATGCCGGCTGGGCGCAGTTCGTGCGGCTGATCGAGGAGAAAGCCCAGAAGTATGGGCGCATTGTGCACAGGGTGTCGCGGTGGCTGCCCTCGTCCAAGACGTGCTCGGCGTGCGGGTACGTGATGGGCGAGATGCCGTTGCGGGTCCGTATCTGGGTGTGTCCGGGTTGCGGCACGGTGCATGACCGAGACGACAATGCCGCAGTCAATATTCTCGCCGCCGGGCAGGCGGAGAGGCTAAACGCCTGTGGAGCCAGGGTAAGACCTCCTTGCGGGGGCACCGGGTGATGAAGCAGGAAGCACCCCAGCCGCGGCCTAGCCGCGCGGGAATCCTCGCCCATCAGGGCGAAGAGTATGTCAAATCGGTGAGTGACATGCCGCCGCTGTCGGTATCAGTAGTTCGGTGCGGACACGTCCGGCCATTGGGGTGTCCAGACCAGACCGGGGTCGATCAGGGGCCAGTCGCCGAACAGGGCGGCGACCTCGGCGCGGCTGCGGAACACGCCTGGGTTGGTGGCTTGTTCCTCGTAGTCGGCGCGGACCCGCTCGGCTGCCTGCCGTGCCTTCTCCGGTAGTGCCTCGCCGGTGGCGTGGGAGAGCACCAGGAACGATCCGGGCACGAGCCGGTCCTGCAGCCAACGGACGGCACGCATCGGGTCGCGGTCGTCCGGCACGAAGTGCAGCATCGCGACCAGGAGCAGCCCGACCGGCTCGGCTGGGTCGATCAAGCCCGTGTTCGACACCTGGTGCCACAGTTCGGCGGTGTCCAGGAGGTCGGCCCACAGGGCGGCGTGCCGGGCGGGGTCGCCTTCCTTGCGCAGCAACAACTGTGAATGCGACTGNGACGCCGACCAGGTGCCGGACGGCTCGTTGCAGGAACGAGCGGTTCTCCCTGGCGATCAGCGGCATGTCCGGATATCGGGCGATTTGTGCCTTTCCGAACTCGCGGTCGGCCGCGAAGTTGCAGGCGCCGCCGAGGTAGTAGTCGTACACCCGGGCTTCGGAGGGCCGGTTGAGGCTGTTGCGCAGCGACTCGCCGAAGGCCGCGTTGTCGCTGTCGGCCACCACGGCGTCACTCCTGTCGGTCCCGGTCCCCAGAGCGATCTTTCTACTCGTTCGCCGGTTCCGGAACAAGTGTTGTCAGACAGGTGTACTCAGCCGTCGCGTCACGTGAACCAGGCATGGGTCTTCTTCTTGGTGACCTTGGGCCATATCTCGTCGAATTGTCGTTGTGCTTCGGCCGCTCTCGCTTCTTCCTTGCCGTACAGCAGGCCGAAAGTGAATCCGTTCTCGCCGGCCAGGTGTGCTCGGATGCCGAGGTCGCGCAGCATCGCGCGGGTGACCACGCTGTCCTGGTGTTCGCCGAGCACCTTGGTGACCGCCTTGGCCCGTTGGCGGGTGCGGTCGGCGGGCTTGCCGATCGCCGGTACGGCTACCTCGGTGGCGTAACGCAGCTGCTTGACCGCCTTGCGGGCGCTGTGCAGGGCCTCGTCTCTGTCCGGTGCGGCTTCGGCCTCGCTGACGCGGCCGGTCACCTTGCGGTAGACCCGATCTACGTGCTTCGAGAGTTCCTTGCGTGCCTTGCGGTTGGCGCGCAGGCGCAGTGGCGGGGAGAGTCGCAGCCGGTCCAGGTCGTCCAGTAGGCGCAGGTAACGTTTGGTGCCCAACGTCCGGTATACGGCGCGGTGGGCGTCGGCGCGAGCGGGGGCGAACTCGCGGGTCAGTCGGGCTTCGACCGGGCCGATCACCAGTTCTGGTGGGAGCTCGTGTGCGGCGCGTTGGCAGCGTTCGTCCAGGACCTCCAGGTCGCGGGCTGGGGCCAGGCGGCTGGCGAGCCATTTCAGCTCGTCGCGGAGCTGCTGGACGCGGGGTCGGTCCAGCAGCTTTCGGTAGACGCGTAGGGTGCCGCGGATGCGTCGGATCGCTACCCGCATCTGGTGTACGGCGTCCTCCGTGTCGCGGCGGGTCAGCATGTCGTTGCGTAGCAGCGTGTCGACCTGGGTGCGTAGGTAGTTGACCAGTTCGTCGCCCGCGGTGTCGCCTCTTTCGCGGTTGGTGTCTGGTTGTAGGACGTGGGCCAGTTTCGAGTCGTGCGGGGACGGTCGTAGGCCGGCTTTGCGTAATGCCCGGTCGGCGCGGTTGAGCACGTCGGTGTCGGCGGCTTCGAGTTCGACCTCGTGCCACTTGCGGACACCGGAGTGGTCGGTGAGGTTCTCGGCCTCGACTCGGTCGTCGGCCAACTCGGCCAGTGGCGTCCCGGATCTGCCGA
>WNGR01005162.1_pt1 | contig 14913 bp, 21 predicted proteins | sample 5407581 | NCBI WGS metagenome assembly WNGR01 (sample SAMN13153383, study PRJNA577476) | soil metagenome | isolation source: 80 cm soil or saprolite under Garry oak tree replicate 2 | place: USA:California | collected 2016-06-15
GTTGAACCAGCAGTGTCTAAGTAGTCAGATCAGTGCAGGGGAGTTTGGAGATGATTTTTGAACCAACCTGAACTTTCTATGCTCCAATGTTTTTTGCTCCACCACCCGATGTCGGCTGGCCCATGAAATATGGAAGAATCTTTGACATTGGCCAACGTCGGCTGCCCATGAGTCATGGGAGAATCTCACCGTCGGCTCACCCATGAATCATGTAAGCCATCACTGATCCATGGCTGGCTGCCAGTCTAATGACACCCCACCCTGTTCTGATTCCAAAGTTAAGAAGTTCCGGATTGCACCTGCGTGTTCTCCCACAAGTATGACAGTGGTCTCATCCCAGGCTCTGAGAAGAACATAACCGTCACTGAGGTCAATTGCACCTCAGGGTAAACTGTAGGTATATAGCTCTAGATCAGGAAACATCATGTGCAGTGCCAAAATCTGTGAATGGCATAGACCGCAGTTTGCCAAGTTCATGTAAGGGTTCAATGGCTGCTTAATCTCCTCTCCTAGGTTGCCAATAGTACACTTCAAGGTCCACTGAGATGAATAGATGCCAGGTCCTAGCCAAATAGCATCTGGAGCAAGATGAGAAGACCATGGATGCTCTGCCAACAGAAGTGGAGATGCAAGACCATTCAATGATAATAAATTGCTTTGTATTCTTCAGTAAAGTCGAGGACAAGTCGATGGGCATCTTCAACCTGGGAAGCAGAGATGGCACGCTGCTGGAGGAGCTGAACTGCAGACACCAGCTTACAGAAGTTTGACCAGTAGAGCCATGGAAGAACATTGTAGAGTAGTGCAGGACAGAGGCCAAATAGGTAGATAAGAAACTCCCAGGCCTTGTACCCACTGGAGATCTTCTCTGTGGGATTCCTGGGAGGGCAATCAAAAGACCCAGGTAAGTATGGATGGCAGCATGCTACATCCTGGCTGTGTGATTTCCAAGTGTCCCCAATGAGTACAACCCAGTCCCAGAGACCCTTTGAGTTGTTCTTGTCACAATCTATGGTTCCACACCAGAGACTTATAAGTAAGTCAGGAATATTGATTGCGATGATGTGCATGTGGTTGATAGCCAAGCACCCAGGGAGCCTGGATGAGTATCTCTGATCTAGACCCAGAAAGATACTCTGTTTACACAAGCCAGTCTCTTTCTGAGTCTGTCTAAACTGCACATCAGTATGGCACTTACAGAGTTGGTCCAGATTTGCATGGTATAAGCCAGGAGATGCCCTGGGAAGTTGAAAGGTGTCAATGTTGTCATGACTGCACCCAGGAAGATCATAGTTAAGGGGCTTGAGAAGCACAGGGTAATAGTGCAGACCTCTGGGCTTGTGCCATCCTTTCAGCCCACAGTATTCTTGACACCTGAATGCGCCATGATGACCAACTTGTCCATGAAGCGCAGCCAGCCCAGGTCCATTGGCAGTCCCTAAGAAGAAGAACGGTCACGATGTAAAGACATGCCCCATTTGGCAATCCCAGATGCGTAGACCATCTCTCTGCAGCACAGAAAGATGATGAAGCCCAGTATATACGAATGAATCCAGATTCTTGGGTTTGTTGGGACTGGGAATAAAACTGCCAGGAAGGATGTATTTTTTTTTGTACTGTAAATTGGGTGCTAGATCCAGCAGAACCCAGATATAGATTCAGCAGTCTGACTGCTTGCTTTGATACAGTTGCATGTGTCATGATCCAAACACTTCAGGTCATCGGACTTGTATCACCACAGTATGTCTTCTTATCTTGACGCTTCCATATGTTCCCCTTGTTCCCTTTATCATTGTGCATTGCCTTGACTGTCTTATCTGTGATAACACACTGTTCGACCCATTTCGACTGTGTTTACTTGTGTCTCGTCTTGTGTTCTCAACTTTGGTATTTCCCAGTATATAAACCCTGTGCATGCATAGTAACTAGCCAGACTTGGCTTCATTTGTAATCTAGCAAACTTGCCTTCGAACCCTCGAGTGTGAACCGTACATCCTCTTCTTGTGAACCATCTCCCTCAGACTCTTCTAGAGTCAAACCCTCCATCAAAGTCTTTGCAGTTGTACTATAACAACACCACACTCAGCTGAGACTTAGCACACCTGCAACTAGGTGTAGAGAGGTGTTTTCACACCTTGGACAAGAAGTCCTCCTTGCTAAGTTGTTGTGCACTTTGTGCATAACATTTTGGACACACTTGTACATTGTAGCAACAAGACAATAGATGTCTTCACTCTTACACTTGTGTGATACTGCCCTTCAGGCCACCTTAAACCCTTGAACTTAGTTTGCGTCCCTGCTAGGATGTAACATAAGCAAAGTCTTCTCTACCAGAACACACCAAACCCAGACACTCTATGGAGATACACAGAACCCAGAGATAAAGACCAGGGCAACATAGTTGGATGATGATTCACTCCTGACACCAGTGGATGCATCAGTCATCCCCAGGCAACACAGACACACATAAACCCCAAACTACAAAGTCGACCACAACTGTGGCAAGCATCAGTGTCAACCTTGAACCAGACGACAACTGGACCATAGTAACAACCAGAGAATGAGATGACCTACCAGCACACATAAAGAGTTCTTCATTAGGACAAGGTGCTATTTGGTCCACAGAACCACAGAACAGACCACCCAGTTACAAGTGTAACATCTCAGGAACCCTACGAGCAGTAGAGTTCATCAATGATGCCTGGTACCTCCTTGCATACTCCAACCTCTATGGAGCCTATAGGACCAGAGCAAGAGATCATGCCCCTAGACAAAACAGATATGGATTAGGGTGGTGGACAGATGAAGAATTGATCCAACAAAGCTTACCCCCAACACAACCACCAGCCACCACTGAACCACCACAACCGATATTTAGAAACCCCAGCGGAACATACAGAGCACCACAAGAATCCTCTAGTGAAGAGGAGCCTGAACAAAGATCTGTGGAAGACCCAGAGTCGGACACAGATAGCCACCACACAGCCCACTCATCACACTCGACCCATTCAGTTCCCCAAATCACTGTATCACTCCCACAACCCATAGTCTTTCTTCCCACACCACAGAACCCCCCAGAACCACCCCAGATCATTCAGCCACTGCCACCAAACCCAATATCACCACTACCCCCAATGTCAGCTATCAACGCCACCACAGGGGGAGTGAGTGGCACTGGTGGAACCACAGGAACACCCCAGAATGGAGGAGGACTAAAAGGGATCTCCCCTATGCCCTTCACCAGAGATAGGAGCCAAAGTGCCCAATTCAAAAGAGAGATGCTCCACTTTATCAAACTCAATAGTGAGCATGAATTGATCAAAGAATATTACTCCCAAATCCTATACTGCCTTACCTTGTTCAGAGGACAGTCAGTCATGATGTGGGTAAACAAAGTAGAGGATGCAATGGAAAGAGAACTTGTAGACACAACCAATACCCTCACAAAGAAGAGTGAAGAATTGTGGAAGACCTTTCTTGACACATTTGATCAGGATTGAACAGACACCCTCAATAAAGAGAAGGCCTATCAGCAGCTCATCAATCTTAGGATGCAGCCAGGCCAATTGGATGAATATATCCTCACCTTTGAAAGACTGGCAGGAGTCACTGGCTGGGACAAAGATGCCCCAGGAACATAGAATTCTTCAAGAAAGGACTCCCCCCAGGCTTGTATCGAGCTTGCCTAATGAGGGAGACAATTCCCCAGAACATGGTGGAGTGGCAAAAGACAGCCAGAACAGAAACCCAGCACTTCAAGCTCATCACTATTGGACCAGGGGCCAGAAACCCTGGGCCCACCCAGAACACGGGACACAATCACCCCAAAGCACAAGACCCCAATGCCATGGATGTTGATGCCACCACTTCCTTCCCTTTCAAGAAGCTTTCTGATGAAGAACACAAACAATACATGAAGGAAGGAAGGTGTTTTAAGTGCCACCAACAAGGCCACATAGTCAAAGAGTGCACACATTCCCCACCCACCAAACCACAGACACAGGCAAGAGCCACAGACACCAAGAAGGTGGAGGCTGAAGAAGCCCCACCTTACACCCCAGAAGTGAGCTTGTCCAGGGTGGCTACCACCACCACTGAAGATAAAGTTCACCAAGCACATAACCTCATCCAGTTGATGAATGAAGAAGAGAAGAGGTGTTACTAGGCCTTAGACCAGGATTTTTGCGATGCCAACCTGTGAGAGCTGACAGGGAAGCATGTTCGATGTACAGCATTCACGATAGTGCCATGACAATCAAAGTGATCGTTTGTCTTTACTACAAAGAAGCTCGTGCCAATGTACTCCTAGACAGTGGAGCCACAGACAACCTTATTGACCAAGACCTGATAAAGAAACTGGGACTGGGAACAACACCAGTGAAACTGCCAAGAATAGTCTGAAATGTGGATGGGTCACTAAACAAAGATGGCACCATCACGGAAACATGCCAGTTATGGATAAAGAGAGGAGACAAAGAAACTGCCTTCCAATTCTTCATCACAAACCTCAGAGAAGATAGAATGATCTTTGGTTATCCATGGTTTGAACATGAAAACCCAGAGATCGATTGGAAAACACAAGAACTGAAAGGAGAACCAGTGACCATCCTAACAGGAGGATATCACTTCAGACGGAAGCGACACCAAGAAGTGAAAGTAGCTGTAGCAGCCACCTTCAACCCAGTAGAAAACACGCCAATCCCAGAAGAATACCAACAACATCAAAAGGTGTTCTCAGACAAGGAAGCCCAATGCTTCCCCCCCAAAAGAGAGGAGGACTTCCCCATCAAACTCAGACCAGATGCCCCACAGAAAATCAACTGCAAGATATATCCTCTTACCCCCAAAGAAGATGAATCACTGAAAGTGTACATCAAAGAAAACCTGGCCAAAGGGTACATCTATGAAGGAAACTCCCCTTACACATCATCCTTCTTCTTCAGGAAGAAGACAGATGGGGGGCTCCACCCCATCATAGATTACAGACCCCTAAATGCTTGGACTGTAAAAGACACATATCCATTATCCCTCATCTCAGATATCTTAACCAATCTCAGTGGCAAGAAAGTATTCTCCAAGTTCAATATATGATGGGGGTACCACAACATCAGAATAAAAGAAGAGGACCAACTCAAAGTGGCTTTCAAAACACCAAGGGGACTGTTCATCCCCAGGGTGATGACTTTTGGGCTCACCAACACCCCAGCCACCTTTGCTAGAACCATGGGCCACATCCTTCGTCCACTGATGGACACACACCCAAAAGAGTTGCTTGTGTATATGGATGATGTCCTCATAGCAACAGAGGAAGACCTCCCCAGACACAGGAAGATCATGCACACCTTCCTGGAGATATGTGAAGATGAATCTTATTTTCTAAAAGTGTCCAAATGTGTCTTCAAGCAAAACAAGATCAGCTACTTAGGAATAGTAATTGATAGTTCCCAGATTAAGATTGACCCAAGAAAGGTCGAGGGGATCAAAGATTGGCCAAGAGAGGTCAAGACACTGAAAGGGGCAAGAAGCATCCTAGAAACCTTGAGTTACCAGCACCCTTTCATTCCCTTCTTTGCCCACCATGCCAAACCCATCACAGACACAATAAAAACCACTGATGGCCCCTTCAGATGGATAAAAGAAGCAGGAGAGGCATTGGAAAAATTAATCACCCTCATCTGTGAAGACCCTGTCCTGTGTCAGCCTGATATGGATAAGCCCTTCAAGCTAGAAGTGGATGCCTCCACTTTTGCCATAGGAGCAATCTTAACATAAAGAGATATGAGGAACAAGCCACAAGCAGTGGGCTATTTCTTGAAAGCCTTCACTGCAGCAGAACAAAACTATGATATCCATGATAGAGAACTTTTAGTGGTGTTATGGGGCCTAGAACACTGGAGACACCTCCTCATGGGATCCCCACATGAAATAAAAGTGTTTACAGACCACAAAAACCTTGAATACTACCACCACCCACAATGAATCAATAGGAGAGTGGCCTGATACATCCCAAGACTGGTGGACTATCATTGCCAACTGATCCACAAGCCAGGAACACAGAACCATGCAGACACCCTCTCTAGATGCCCAGATCACACAAATGAGGAAGAAGATAACACCAATATCACAGTCCTCGCCCCAGAAGTGTTTGCCAATGCAGCCTTGTCAATCTGCATTGATGACAGGGTCATGGCACAACAACTACTACACCAAGACACACTGGAAGAGTGGGCAGCACCCTATCAGCTTGTGAAATCAGGAAAGTACTGGTGGAAAGACACAAAACTAGTGGTTGTGGACAACACTGCACTGAGGAGGGGGGTAATTTCCCTGTATCACAATCTAAAGACAGCTGGACACCCTGGAATTACAAAAATGGTCTGGCTGGTATCACAAGACTTTTGGTGGCCAGACATGAAACTAGATATTTCTGCCTATGTACAAGGTTGTGCCACATGTCAGGCAAACAAAAACTTCCCTGGAAACCCAAAGCCACCACTATTCCCAATAAAGACAAAGAGAACACCCTCCCCTTTGAAACATTCACCCTAGATTTCATCACAAAATTACCAGAGTCAGATGGCTATGACACTATCCTCACAATCGTAGACCATGACTGTTCCAAGGCAGCCTTCTTCATTCCATGCAAAGAAACAATAGATGCGAAGGGGGTAGCAGCACTCCTTGCCAAAACACTCTTTCCACACTATGGACTCCCTAGACAAGTAATCTCAGACAGAGATGCTCAAATTACAGCAAAGTTAATCAAAGAATGGTGCAACACCCTAGGTATTGAACAGAACATCAGCACAGCGTACCATCCACAAACCAATGGACAATCTGAAAGAGCAAACCTGTGGGTAGAACAATACCTCTGAATGTTCATCAACCACCAACAAAACAACTGGGCGGACTTATTACCACTAGCCCAGTACACGCACAACTCATGGCCAAGTGCCACCACAAAAAAGACACCCTATGAACTAATTCTGGGGTATACTCCAGAGATGCACCAGCCACAACACACAGGCAACATGCCTAAGACAAAAGAAAGGCTGGAACAAATTCTAGAAGCAAGAAGAGCGGCCCAGGCAGCCATCACACATGCTCAATCACAATACAAAGACTCCCCTTGTTTCAAACCATACTCAGAAGGAGACAAAGTGTGGCTTGATGCCAGAAACTTGAAAATGATGCACCCCACTTTCAAGTTAGCTCCAAAAAGATATGGCCCCTTCCCCATTACAAGAAAAATCTTGGCAACTACCTATGCCCTGAAATTTCCACCACAGTGGTGCATCCACCCAGTGTTTCATGCTTTGCTCCTGATGCCATACAAAGAGACACCCATACATGGAACAAACTTCCCAGAACCTCCCCCTGATCTGATAGAAGGAGAACCAGAGTGGGAAGTAGATCAAATAGTAAACACAAGACGCTATCGGAATCAAACCCAATTCCTAATTAAGTGGAAAGGATACTCCGATGCCCATAACAGTTGGGAACCAGAAAAAAACCTTAATGCCACAGAACTTGTAGGGGAATACTACAAGCACAACCCCAGAAGTGTGGGAGCAGAAGAATGGATAAAATGAAAAGAAATATCCATTCACTCCATCACCATCCACCTCCCCACTCCCCACACCATTACAACCATGCCCTCTTATAACTCATCCACAGAAAGACTTGTTGCCAGAGCAATGGCAAGAGGATTGTACTCTGAAACTACCACAGAGTCCCCAGAAAGCTCAGTGTCCCCAGAAGCAATGAAGGAAGACCACCAACCACACCCTCCCACCCCAGAACACGACTTCACAGTAGAGATGGTCATCGCAAACCTAGTCAATGCAGCAGTGATCAGATCCCCTTCCCCTGACAAACCAGCCCCTCCTAGCATCCACCCAGACTTTGCCAGTATTGTCAATACAAAAAGAGGAGACGTCTTGCACCCCCCTGAATCAGCCACCACCCATCCAAACACCCCTGTCATACACTGACATGTTTCCACCCTTGAACGACCCACTACCACTCCCCCAGACCCCAGAGCAGCCCATGCCATGCTCACAATACTTGTCCATGACCCAGTCATGGACAACTACCCCATCAACTACAAAGACCCCCCCACTTGTGATGACTACCCTATCGAACTGGGTAGAGATGTTGACCTAGCAAATCTGCATCCCAGAGTGGGTTACTGGCTGAACAACCCCTTTGGTGGCCACTACTTCCCCTTCTCCATCCCCAATGACGAAGACCCAGGGGCCTTCAAAAGAATGGGGGCTCACTATGTCTGCCTCTCAGATGATAAAGAATCCCTTATTGGAATGCTGGGTAGAGGTTACCCCACCTATGGGCTTCCCCTATACCTGCTAGAGCATGTTGATGAAGGGGACTACAACCCCCCTCCTCCCCTCTCTCTCAAACAACTCAAGAACTTCTCTCCTGACTCCCCCCTCATCCCAAAGATCCAAGAAGTCTTGGAGTACCTCTGAGACCACAGACTAACTGCAGAAGTAGCTAGGATGAAGCGGTTACTAAGGAACCAGAAGGTGTTGAGGGAACAAGTGGTGGCCCTCTACAAGACTGCTGAACCCCTAGAGTGTCATCTCTTGGAGGTGGACATGCAGCTCACCAGTGTGAGATGACAACTCCAGAGCCACCAGGCGTACTTGAAGATCTCTAGTACTTGGCTGTGCCTTCACCCCCCTCCTATCCACACCGACACCCACCCCTTCCATGTGGAACCCATCCCCCCCCCTCACCACCTAGCCCTCCCCAAACTACAAGACAAACCCAAAGGCCACACTCCTTCATCGACCAAGAAGAAGTCCAAGAAGAAGAGGGGGCCCAAGAAGAACAAAGGTGGAAAGCTTTGTCTTCAGTGCTCCTCTGAGCTACACCTCTCCTTCAACTGTCCACAAAAGAATCGTTACTGCTGGCGATGCAATGCTACTGACCACTGGCCCAAGGATTGTCTTTGGCCTGGCACTAGTGAGACAAACAGGTGGTGCAGCAAATGCCTCAAATCTGGCAGCCATAATGAAATTGACTGCCCCATCTACAAGCTATGCTGAACCTGTGGCAAGAGAGGCCCTTTTGGTTTCTTCCAGACCCACCACTGCAAGAACTCCTCATCAGGAGAAGAGGGCAACAACCCCAACACTGATGTCTACGATCTCATTAACCCTGAAGCACTCTAGGGAGAGTGGACATTGGGAGGGGCTCATGTCATGATCCGAATGCTTCAGGTCATCAGACTTGTATCACCACAGTATGTCTTCTTATCTTGACGCTTCCATATGTTCCCCTTGTTCCCTTTATCATTGTGCATTGCCTTGACTGTCTTATCTGTGATAACACACTGTTCGACCCATTTTGACTGTGTTTACTTGTGTCTTGTCTTGTGTTCTCAACTTTGGTATTTCCCAGTATATAAACCCTGTGCATGCATAGTAAGAAGCCAGACTTGGCTTCGTTTGTAATCTAGCAAACTTGCCTTTGAACCCTCGAGTGTGAACCGTACATCCTCTTCTTGTGAACCATCTCCCTCAGACTCTTCTAGAGTCAAACCCTCCCATCAAAGTCTTTGCAGTTGTACTATAACAATGCCACACTCAGCTGAGACTTAGCACACCTGCAACTAGGTGTAGAGAGGTGTTTTCACACCTTGGACAAGAGGTCCTCCTTGCTAAGTTGTTGTGCACTTTGTGCATAACATTTTGGACACACTTGTACATTGTAGCAACAAGACAATAGATGTCTTCACTCTTACACTTGTGTGATACTGCCCTTTAGGCCACCTTGAACCCTTGAACTTAGTTCGCGTCCTTGCTAGGATGTAACAGCGTGCCATCGATTGAAAGCATTAGTACAGTATCATTAGCTGTGAGGTCACCACACAGTGCTGCATTGAGCAGGATGAAACTGCAGTACATGTCGTCATAAGTATAAATGGAACCACCAGCACACAGCCTCACAAGTAAGGGATCCATTGCTTAACACCTATGGCCCATGTTCCACATGCTTTTGCATGACTGATACTAAGACTGTATCTGTGGTCCCACAGGCATCATAAGCACCTTGTTACATCCTGAGACCATTCTATTTAATTTTCTGATATTTACAGACTCTTTCTCATATGACTCATGGTGAGCACCGCATTGTCTCAGGCAACTCATCTACTATATGGATTCATGACTCGTGGCTCTACTGTATGTGACCTATTGTCCATGTGACGACTATTGTTCATGTGATGGCTATTGTTCTCGTGACTCATTGTTCTCGTGACTCATTGTTCTTGTGACTCATTGTTCTCATGACAACTATTGTTGTCGTGACTCTTATTGCCTGCATGACTCTATTGTTCTATAGTAGTATAAATACTGTTCATCTCTGGCCCTACAGCCTTAGACTTGACTTCTTGTATCCTATGGTACAGAACAACAGAGCCTTTTGATCCATTCATCCCCTGTCTGATCTGTTCAAAGTATTCCTCTCATTCTTGATGAACTCGAGGGTTACTACTTCTCATTAGGAACTGTCTAAGTCCTTGTTGGACTTAGCACTCAGAAACCACATGTGACCTACCTTATTGTTTTGTCAGTTGGACTAGTGACATTTGCCCAAGTCAGGTGATCATCCCTGCCATGATGTAACACACCTGCTTTTGAGGCACAGGCATGAGTTTGTTCCCCTGAGTGACAGTCTCATACTGCACCAAAGAACACTCAGGGCACATGTGAAGTTCCAAGAATGGCCCAGCAAATGCTACACAAGACTCATAGCACATGTCAGTCATAACAGGGATCACTCCAGTTAGCTCAGTGATCATTCATTTGATGCGATCATATGACAGAGTCTGTGTGCCAGGAGTGTACTCTCTGACAGAGCAAACACTCTCATAACTTGCTTGAGAGCCAGGTATAGTCCCTAAGAAAAGCTTCAGACTTAATCTTAAGTCCCTGTCAATGTTGATAGGCTTGGTGAAAGGGGACTGCAAGCACTCACGAACATCAGCAGGAATAGGATTGTTGTCTAAGGATGCAACTGAAAGACCATTAATAAAATCTGTAGCAATATGAAGTGCCTCAAGATGGGGCACAATGTTATCTAGGTTCCAGTCATTTGGGCTGCCAGGAAGATCATCAGGTTGTGCATCAGGCCCAGGATATGTGCTCCCATCCCCTTGTTGGTTATCGTCATCATCCAAGGGAGGGCTATGTGAACATTGGGCATCCCAATCAGCATCATGAGAACCCTCCTGTGCAGTCAAGAGGGGGTCTGTGTTGCCATAGCCAGTTTCATGATGAGGGGCCTTGTCACCCCCATCTGTGTCCAGAGCCCCCATCTGTGGTGATTCCTGGGGTTCCTGATCTGATGGGTCTGGTACCATGTTGTCATCTTGTGTAGGATACATACTCTCATCTTTGCATGGGTGGTTGTCAAGAGGCTGCTCCCTTGGAGCCCTGTCATCTGAGTTTAGTCAAGCGTGCTTCCCATTTGCTGTTGTATGTGAGCATGGCCCAGTCCCCCCAAGGTAAGCTGATGGTCCTGGCATCTGATAGCCACCAGTGCCAGTGGATGACATAGATGCTACTGATACACACAAAAGCCAGTGAGTACGAGAGCTGCAGATCAGGTGATATGCTCAACCTATGATGATCAAGCTCATAATACTTTGCATGGGCATAAAATGTTGTCTTTGAGACAGGGCGAAGTATCTTGCAGTATCTTGAGTTGAGCATCTGCATTTGTAGGGCCTTGCTTGTAAGTCACATGATGTTGGCATCTGGTCGACCCTAAGTAGAGCAAGAGTTGGAAAGAGATATGGCGTCAAGAGCTAGCCAGAAGTACCAAGCGCATCTAGTAAGGGAGCATCAGGAAAACCCCTTATTTACTTTTCCACCTTTTTCAGTGCTTTTCCATGCTTTTCAGTGAAAAAGCAAAAAAAGCAAAAAAAAGCAATCCCCTCTACTTTTTTTGTACTTGTCAAACTGCTAAGAAAAAGCACAAGAAAAGCAGACAACCAAATGTCCAAAAATGGACAAAAGAAATGTCCAAAAATGGATAAAAACAGACCAAACAGGCCAAAATGGATAAAATTGGGACCAAAACCTCCACAAATAGAACAAAAAAGGACCAAAAGGGACCAAAAGAGACCAAATATCCAATGTTCTTCCAGAAAAAAGCATAAAAAGCACAGGAAAAGTACAGGGGATTGCTTGTCACAAGTAGTCAGTACTTTTCAAAGAGAGTACTTTTTTTGCTAAGAAAAGTAGGAAAAAGCATGAAAAGCATGGAAAAGTAAATGAGGGGTTTTCCTGATGGAGGTCAATGGGTTCGGATAGCAGTCCAGAGCAAAAGGGCCAGGGATACACAGCATGAGAAGGAGAGATTGATAACTTGACGCTTGTAGCCAGACAGGTTTTAGCCCATAGAAGAGAACAACTCTGTAAAAATCATAGTATTCACATATTCACACTCACAACAATGAGAGCAACACCATGAAAATGTGTTGCAGACACAGTCGTATTTAGGAATATTCACTCGCATTGAATAATCTGGATCTCTGCACAATATAGTTCAAGTGGAATCTACACAATTCATTCACCACACAATCACTTCAATTGCACTCAACCCCATCCCTTTTCATTTACCAGGATTCTCACTGGGTTTGAGTACTGGAGAAATGGTGAAAATGGACTGGACTGTGGAAAGTGCATGGAAAGTCAAGACTTGTGGGAAGTCCATTGGTTATGTCAATAAGTTCGGATTAAGTGAATTAAATATATTGTTGATTACATATGATTCTCCTCAAATCGAATACAACATTAATCCATCAGCAAAAAACCAGGGGAATTGTCAGCAATTATAAGAAATTATAATTGCTGTGAGCAATGCAATTGGATCCCAGATTGGCAATCAACAAAGTTGATTACCATGGTATGTTAAATTTTGAAATTCCTGGCAATCAAAGACAGTTCTTCCTGTGAGTTGTGGGCACTAATAATTAATTATACAGATTTCAAGTACTTCTATGTCTTGCAAAAGGGGGCTCCTAATAATATAATTTGATGTAATCAATTATAAACATTTGCAAATTTCTGATCAGAAAAATTACAATGCACTGCACTGATTATATATTTGTTTCTAACCTTATCATTCCCTATTAGTCTTATCTTTCTTGCATTCATCAATTATTCAAGTACTAATTACTATTATTGAGATATTTTGTTTTGATCTTACAAGTCTTACAGAGAGGTATATTATTTATAAAGTGCTCTACCATGGATTTAAACACACATCCCAATATAGGTGCCAACTTGATGATCTGTCCAAGGCGTTACCACTAGGCCAAGAGACTGACACTGCTCAGTTAAAATAACTCCTCTATAGAGTATGGCGGTAATCCTCTGGGGTCATTGACAGAAATTGTAAGCACTTACAATAGGGCTATGAGACTTATGCAGAAATTGCAAGTGCTTACAATGGGGCTGTGAGACTTATGCAGAAATTATAAGTGCTTACAAATTAACTGTGTTTGGCCTAGTGTTGCCACAGCTCAGCTCAAAATGGCTGAGCCAGCTGAGCCAAGCCATTTTGAGCCAAGCTGAGCCAAGAATAGGTTCATGACCAAAACTGGCTCAGCTTGGGCTCATGAGCCAGCTGAGCTGGGCTGAGCCATGGCTTGATTAGGCCATATCCTGATTAGGCAGGCAGCTCAGGCACAGCTGGAGCTGGGCATGCACAGTGCTTCACTGTGTGCAAAGCAGAGTTTTCGGCCTAATAAAACTCAAGAAAACTCTGTGAGGTGTTAACCACTTATCAGAATTTATTTTATCGAAAAACTTTGAAAAAAAAAGTTTAAGTTTTATTTGGGCTACTGGGCTGCCACTAAAAAAGAGGTAAACTCTTTTTTGGTGGCAGCCCAGTAGCCCAAATAAAATTTAAACTTTTTTTTTCAAAGTTTTTTGATAATATAAACTCTGATAAGTGGTTAACACCTCACAGAGTTTTCTATGGGTTTTATTTGACTGAAAACTCTGCTTATTTGACTGAAAACTCTGCTTTGCACACAGTGCTTGTAATTCTGCAGACACATGTGACATCTGTGGGAGGACTATTTCAGGGTCCGCCATCCCAAAACTCAGCACATCCGAAGTCCTGGAATTTTTGATCATTCCCACAGGCTGGTCTGCTTAATACTGTTTCTCTGCTCTAGATTCAAACTCCACTTTCTTTTTATTTTTTTTTGTCTTTCATAATTTATTTCCAATGCTCCAATAAAAACAAATGAAAATAACACATAAATAACGTGTCTCCATTTTGGGAGGAGGGACAAACAACACCCTCTTCCTGCACCCCCTTTGCTGCACCCTCCTTTGTCCTCCCCTTGTTTTTGCTTACCTTGTCCACACCCCCCCTCGCCCTTTGTAAACGACATCTGCCACCCACTCATTGCCACACCCCTGCCTCATGCATGCCCCCTCCAGTTGGTGCGTCCCCCTCCTTGCATGCACCCCCTCGCATTGCCCCCCTTTCCATGTGTGCACGGAACTTCTGCCTACCCTCCCCCAGGTTTCCATTTGTGGCCCCCCTCCTTTGTGTGCAGATGGGCATGCGAACTGGGGGCACAAAGTAAGGTGGTGCGTAAACAGTGTTCTGCCCTGTTGCCACACATCCCTGCCTTGTGCATGCCCCCATCCTGTTGGTGAGCCTCCTCCCCCTCCCCTTGCTTGTGCAACCCCTTGGTTTACCTGCGTACCCCCTCCCTGTAACGCCACGGCTGGCGTTATCGTGCGACGTGCGTTCGAGTCTGAGTTCTTCGTAGAGTGAAGTCGGATCAGGACTTCAGTTCGATGATGCACAAGTACCAAGTCGAGCTGTGTTCAAGACGGGTGTGAGAGGAAATGCCAA
>WNGR01006266.1_pt1 | contig 14912 bp, 17 predicted proteins | sample 5407581 | NCBI WGS metagenome assembly WNGR01 (sample SAMN13153383, study PRJNA577476) | soil metagenome | isolation source: 80 cm soil or saprolite under Garry oak tree replicate 2 | place: USA:California | collected 2016-06-15
CAGAGCTTCAACAGAAAGAGGATGACTTAGTAGAACGAATCCGAGAAGCCAAACACGAACCTGTGGGTAGCACGCGTCATCCGATTATCGGCTCGCAGAGGAGAGAATTACCTTCTCTACAAAGCAGCCTGAGCGACGTCCGCCGCGAAAAAGCCGATGTGAAGCAGCAACTAGAGCAACTGCAACATTAGCCGAAAGATCGCGTAAGTTTCATGCGTGTGAAGGGAAATCATCCTCTGACAATCTCAGCAAAGCCGGTTGGCGTTGGGGCTGTGTTTCAGCGGTCGATTCGGACGGGCGAACGATCTTCGTTGCCGACGCGCATCGCGGCGACGGTCAACGCTTCATTGCGCGTGCGGATGAAAGATTGGCTGGTTTCGTGGAACTCGAATCGGCAATTCGCGCGCGTGCAAGCCAGTTGCTTATTTAGGAGCGGCGCTTTGTCAGCGCATGTAGCAAATATCCCACTGGAAACAGCGTGAGACCAAGAACAGCACTCCAGAAATCGAGATAGTGACCAACGCTGTGTGGGCGACCCAATTCATCAAAGGAAACAGGTCAAGTGCTTCGGAGAGATGAGTGAGCACCACTATCGCGAGAAATCCTGAGCCGAGTAGTTGTAAGAAAGAGGCCACAGTCTTTGCACTGAAGAAAAGGGCTGCCGATCCAGCAAACAGCATGCACACCGGCACCAACGCAAGCAGGGCTATCTGCAATGTGGCATCAACCTTCACATTCTTCACCACTCTTTGAACTCGCCCGTGTGCTTGTGTGTCTCGATCACGTTGCCCGCTTTGTCGTAAACGCGAATCACAGTGCGATATGAGCGGCTGGGCGAAACTTTGCGTAGTCGATTGCGTTGCTAACCGCATCCGGCTCGGCATACCAAAAGCGACCGAACGGCGGCACATCGGAAATTAGATCGACGCCGCGATAATCTTTGCGTCGTCGGACTTCGTAAACGTGTTGTGAATTGGTCGTCACGTCGGCCAGCGGTTAGCTGGAGCGGTAATAATGTACTCGGCTCAGGGAGCCAAGCGTGTATTTTGCTGCCGCCGTAATGATATTCTGTCGCTTTGGTGCGACGAAACGAAATTAATCTGCTTGCGGATATGCACGACTACAAATACGGGGCTATTGCATGGACGGCACTGCGAGATCGGACGTGGAATTTGAAAGATTTTCGTTCCGAGTGCCTGCGTCCAATTGCGCTAGCGTTTCTGACAAACCTCACGCGAACGTCTCGGTTTGCTCTGATGCCCGCGCACCTTGCCTTATTGGCCCGGAATGACCAGCTATGGAGGGATTATATCGATACGACGCTCGGTCGCTCGATAAATCCAGAGTCCAAAAAATATTCTCCTCGGGAGTTTTCCAACCAAGAAGTCGAGCTGATACGACCTTTATTGGAAAAATATTCTGGGCTTCCAGATTCTGAGTCGAAAGAACTAATTCAAAACGTGGGCATCGCATTTGTAGAAGACAATCTTAAACGTGACAACGACATGCGTGAAAGCATGACGGCCGTACTTTCAACGATAGTGTTGGAGTCTTGGACGGCGTTTGAAATGCTTGCCTCTGATTTGTGGGTAGCGGCGATCAATAAAGGGCCGCGAGAATTAGCATCTCGCGTGATGATGTCAAAACGCTGGCTGAAATCTGACGATCAACTTACGCCGGAAAAGGTTTACCACCTTGAACACGATCCACGCACACAATTAGGTTCTTTTTTGCTAGAGATCGGTCGGGTATCTTTTTCAAAACTGAATTATATCCTGCGGTATTATTCGGACGCCTTCGGCAAGGATGTAGAAGAGGTCTTTGAAGAAGTTGAGGGAGGTTACATCTTCGCTCTCTCGGCATTTCGTAACGCGTTGATTCATAACGCTGGCAAGACGGACAAACATTTTGTAAACAGAATCGCCCGCTTTTCAGAATTTCGTTCAATCGTACCTAATGAGGTTCTGATGCTAGACGGAGAAGTCGTACGCAAATTACATAACAGCGCGATCGTACTCGGATGGAAACTCATCGGGTTTGTCGATGATGTCCTTACACCACGTTAACGATGAGATTCACAACGGAACGCTACGAGCCTCGTGTTCGCGTTGCAAGGCGCTTCCGCTCTCTTGAGCCTTTCGGCAACTGTTTTAAAGCTTGGTCAATGCGTCTTTAGCTGGCAATACAGCGCGGAAGCTGCAACTTTTGTCGAGCAAAAAATTAATCGTGAACGATCCGCGGTTCTGGTTTTTCCAGCTGCAATTGTGCGCTTACCCGTTGAATTTGCGATGCCTGCTGTTTCAGATTCGCAGTGAGGGAGTCTATTTGCTTTTGTTGCCGCGCAATTACTGTCTGGAATTTAGTGACTGTTTCGCGGAAGATTTCGTCCTGTTGCGCGATCTTTGTTTCCTGCGCCTCCACCCTCCGGTGTTGTTTGAGAAACTCGTTGAGCAGCATCGCATTCACCGCCTCATAGCGAACAGTGTAAGCGTGGCCTGCCCTGTCGCGCGCCACCAAATCGGGATCGACCTTTTCCACCTCTTCCGCCACAAGACCAAACTGTGGGAGACGTTTCGGATCAATCTCCTGCGTGTAACGGAACGAGACTGGCTTCAGTCCGAAGATTGCTTCACTGCTCTTGCCCATTGATTTGATATCCGTCTTAAAACGCTCGGACGAAGGCGCGACGCCAAGCTGACCATCCCCATTTACAACCACGGCCGTGCCTATGACCGCTGTTCCACTGATGCCGGCGATGTAGGTTGTCACCTGATAGCCAGGGTTGCCGATGCGAATAGTGTTGGCCTCGCCAGCCACGCCGCTGTTCCCGATGTCAATGTTGTAATCGCCCGTGGTAAGCAGGTCCCCGGCATCGAAGCCCAATGCAATGTTGTAGCTGCCGATCGTATTATCCTGAAGCGCATTGGTCCCCACGGCCGTGTTGACGGAGCCGGTGGTGTTGGTGTAAAGCGCATTATAACCTGCAGCCGTGTTGCCGTCGCTATTGCTGTTATAGAGCGCAGAATATCCAATCGCCGTATTGAGTGAGCTCGTCGTGTCCGAGAACAGCGCACTGTAACCTATGGCCGTGTTATTCAGGCCAGTCGTAAGATGGTCCAGCGCTCCATTACCGTCGGCGGTGTTGCCGTTCCCCAAATCCGATTGCCACGCCCCAGGCGGCGACGATGGCTGACCCGTGGCCTGAAGCTGCGGTGATAGACACAACGGCGCCGCCAGGACCGCCGCGAACAACATCACGCTGAATCTGCTTTGAGAGGCTGCTTGGATTTTTGAATTTGCGGTTTTGGATTCGTTTGTTTTATGCATGGTGAGTTTCGTTGATGTGAGCGCACTATTTACTTCAATTTGTGATAATGACAACTGGTCTCGAATTCGATTGTTTTAAACAGATATCCGTATCCTCGTCTGAAAACTTGTCATGTACGAGGCCGCTAGAACGCTCGGAGTCGTAAAGCCGCTGTCTTGATCCTGCCGAGCCGTCCGAAGAACTAATGCGTTCTCTTCTTACCCACCGCGACATGATTAAATCACCGGGCGCTTTATTGCGAGATGGAAAAGCTGTCAGCGCCTTTATTTCGATAATCAGCCAATGGCGCCCGCTAAACGGGGAGCCATCCAAAACTGCGAATTGAATAGCTAACGAAACCGATTTGCCTTGCCAAGTTGGCGGTATTTTCCCACACTCTGCGTATTATGAAAACGACAACTCTCTCATTAGGAAATTCGATGAATCGCTCGCGTGTGCAGCGCGGCTTATTTCTTATTCCGTTTATGCTCACCTGTTTTGCGCTTTCACCCGGGGTGCAAGCGCGGCCAGTTGGGACGTCAGCTCTTGAAGGCGTTGTGAAGGACCCGACCGGACGCCCGATCAAAGGCGCCGATGTCCGGATTGAAGCGAAAAATTTTTCTAAGATTGCTAAGACCGATGCCAGCGGTCACTACATCTCCAGTGGCTTGGCCGTTGGCACTTATAAAGTCACTCTCGTTGTCAATGGATCAGTCAAAGCGTCAATCCCAAACGCCAAGACGCAGTTTGGCAAACCCACTCAACTCAACTTCGATCTAGCCGCACAGGTGGCGTCGGCTACGAAACACATACACTCGGTTTGGTGTCCCAACGAGACGGGAACGCTTATCGGCGGCACGGGTCGATGGATCGATGTTGATGATAACGGCAATATCGTCAGCAACACCGGAGTTAAAAGCACCACCGGATTTAGCAGTCTTGAGAAAGTCAGTTTACAATGGGAGGCGGCACCAAGATACAATGGGCCGACGCACCAAAAACCTGCCAAACTTGGCGGTCAGTGACTTGGCGAAAGAATCGTCGCGCCCCGAGGAAGTAGCAAAATCGGTAGTGATGATTGACTCGATCGCATTGACTGAGCTATAGCCGTGGCGCTGTGTCGACGCGTTTTCACTGACCAAAGTTGGCCCCATCGCCTTTCGCTGGTAGGCCGAGCCGGCATGTTTTCATGCGTTACGGGCGTTGACACGACAACCATCTCTACAGAGAATCGCGAACTTCCACTAGCCAAAATCTATGAAAACTCCTCGCTCGATTATTCTTTCTTCCGCACTTTTGATCCTCGCTCTAATGCTGGTCTCTTGCGCGAGCGAATCCGACACAACCAGGACCACACCTCCACCTCCCCCGGAGCCCACTATGGGAGGCTTCTCCCCCTATTGATAGCAGCCGCGCCGTTTTCGGGCGCAAAAATGAACTCACCACACCCTTGAACGCGCCCGATTGCTCGTCCTCCCAATCACGTTGCCCGCTTCATCGTAAACGCGAATTACCGCATGATGTTAGCGGCTGTAGAACTTCGCGTAGCGGATTCCGAGAAGATACAGATAAGTTCAGAGCGTTCGTAAATCGTCTAGAGCGCTTCAGTTTGCTTGCGCACCTTTTCCTTTACCTCGGAATAAGAGGGGTCTGAAATTTTATCGAGGAAAGATAACGCTTCAGCTTTCTTGTGCTGCTTCAGGCTGACCCGCGCGAGCTGCAAGTAGGCGAAGTTCCGGTCCGTGGAGAGCTCGAGGTAATGCTGCCAGGCGACTTGCGCCTCTTTCCAATCGGGATTCGGCATCCCATAAAACGTTTCCGCGTAAGCGCGCGCGTATTCGAGATCCATCGGTGCAAGCCGGCTCGCTTCATGAAATTCGAACAGGGCGCGTTGCAACAATTCCGCGGAATCGATCTTCCAGGCCGCAGTCAGATCACTGCGGAGGACGAATTCGACGTTCGCGAGGTCAAAATGATAATCGGGATTGTCCCTTTCGGAGCGAACCGCCAAAAGAAACTCCTCCGCCGCTTCGGGGACAAGACCCATCCTGAGGTACGCACCGCCTAACGAGTTCGCCGTTTCGGCATTGGCTGGCTCCAGCCCTTGCGCGATGCGCCAATGTTCAACGGCTGCTTCCGCCTTCCCGTTTTTCCAGAGAAATGCGGCAAGTGCGTTTTGCGCTGGGACAGACTGCGGATTGTCCCGGACGAGTCGATAGTAGATTTGCTCCACACGCAAACGCTGTTCGGCCGTGACCTTGGGATTCGCGAGCGCCTTCGCTGCTTCATCGGCCGCTTTGATTTCTATCCACGTTTTTACCGACGCACCGGTGGATTGCGCACCCGCGAGCACAGGCGTAAAGAGCAAAATGAAGAGCGTTGCGGCAACCCTCTTGCAATTACTCCAGTTGCTCAAGGCGCCACGACCTTCTGGCATAAGTTCTCCAAAAATACGCGCGGTCGATTTACATCCCATTTCTTGGGGTCGGATCGACTGTCCATGGTGCTTGGGCTCTAACGAAACTATCTGCGGAATTTTCTCAATATTACCGTGAGCAGATACCCGGCGCGAGAAGAAAAGCGAACTGACCACTCTTTGAAATCCCCCGCGCGCTTATGCGTCTCGATCACATTGCTTCATCCTAAACGCGGATCACAGCATTCGTGTGAGCGGCTGAACAGCTTCGCATCGCTTGGCTTGTGCGCTCTACGATCGCCTCTGTCGGCGTATCGCAGACCACTATATTTGTTTGAGACATAGGCTCACGGTAGCGGGCCGCGCATCAAAGTGATTTTGGGTGGGACTAAACGCTCTAGCAGAACGGACTTGCCTGTGGAGAGCTTTGGGGTTGACAAGCTCGTGCTCCACTTGGAAAGTCAAAACTCATTTTTACCATGCTCGCTCCGCAACTTACTCCATTTCCGCTCGCAGGCAGCGCGCCGATCATTCTTCAATTCCCAACAGAAGCATCCCACCCCGTTGGTTCCTTGCGCCATATGACGACTCAACTTCTCCAGGAAGCAGCCCAGGTGATCCCGAATACGCAACTTCTGATCAACGTTGTCTCCAAGCGCGTGCGTCAGCTCGGTTTGGGACATCGGCCAATGGTGGAAACGACGCTGCGAATGTCGCTGACCGACATTGCGCTCAAGGAAATCATCGCGGGCAAATTGACTTACGAGTCGCTCGAAGGCTCATCGGACGGCGCTTAGCTTATTGAGCGGGGTTCCAGCCTGTCTGCAATATGGCGGCTGAGTCGATTATCAATCGCAAGGCGCTCCGCGATTATCATGTACTCGAGCGCTATGAAGCTGGCATCGAGCTCAAAGGTAGCGAGGTCAAATCCGTTCGCGCGGGTAAGGCAAACATCAACGATGCATTCGCGCGCGTCGAAAACAGGGAAGCCTTTCTCTACAACGCCCACATTCAGCCTTATGAGAAAGCCAGTCACGAAATTTTACCCGCAAAACGCGTTCGTAAATTGCTGTTGCATCGACAAGAGATCGACAAACTTTACGGCGAGACGCAGGTAAAGGGCCGAGCACTTGTTGTCTTGAAGCTTTACTGGAAGAACGGAAAGCTAAAGGCCGAGCTTGGGGTCGGCCAGGGCAAATTGGCGCGCGACAAACGCGCAGACTTGAAAAAGCGGGCGATCGATCGCGAGACAGCGCGTGAAGTCGCCCGTTTCCATCGCAAACACGGTTGATTAGGGAGCAAAGGCTGCGGTTTGTCCTCCGCCGCAGCTTGCCGGGAGGCCTCCCGTGCTAGACCTTAATTTACTGAAATGAATGCTCGCGTTTTGCTGCTCGCAGGCGCCCTCCTCTTTGTTGCATGGGCGATTGCGCGCGTGATCCGAACACACCGCTTTTCCTTACGGGACAAAGTCGTTCTCATCACAGGTGGATCACGCGGACTTGGACTCGTGCTTGCGCGGCAAATTTGCGCAGACGGCGGCAAGGTTGCGCTGATTGCTCGCGACGCTGACGAACTCTCACGTGCAAAAGCTGATCTCGTCCGCCGCGGCGGCGAAGTGCTTACGGTTCAATGCGACCTGCTGGACGCTGCGCAGATTCCATCAGCAGCCCGGCAAGTTATCGATCGCCTGGGCAAGATCGACATCTTAATCAATAACGCCGGCATTATCGAGGTCGGCCCGCATGAGCATATGACCCGTGAAGATTTCGAACGCGCCATGCAATTGCATTTTTGGGCTCCCTTCGAATTGGTTTCGCAGATTCTTCCCGAAATGCGCATGTGGGGTGGGGGACGAATCGTCAATATTTCTTCCATCGGCGGCAAAATGGCGGTGCCGCACCTCGCGCCGTACAGCGCAAGCAAATTTGCGCTCACTGGGTTTTCTGATGCGCTTCGCGCCGAACTCGCGCGCGACAATATTTATGTGACAACCGTTGCGCCGGGGATGATGCGCACCGGCTCCCATATAAATGCAAGATTCAAAGGCAAACGCGATGTTGAGTTCGCCTGGTTCGCCGCTTCAGCCGGAGCGCCGTTGATCTCCATGAACGCGGAGCGCGCGGCGCGTAAGATTCTCGCCGCCTGCCGCCGTGGTCAGCCATCGCTTACGCTTACGTTCGCCGCGCGCGCGGCAATCGTTGGAAATGTGCTCTTTCCGAATCTTACCGGTTATTTGATGAAGTTGGTCAATCGATTTCTTCCCGGAGCCGGCGACGAGGAAGGCAATCAATCACGGGCCGGCTCGCAGCTCTGCCGATTGACCCCGAAATGGCTGACGCGTCTGGCCGATCGCGCAACAAAGAGAAACAACGAAGAGCCTGTCACGAACAGACGATAAGCCGGCGTTAAAATAGGGGCGCCCATCCTGTGACCAAACGCCTTTTCGTCGCTATCGACTTGCCAGAATCAACGCGCCAATTTCTTGCAGATCTTGAGCCAAAGATTCGCGGTGTGCGTTGGACCGAAGCCGGCCAAATGCATCTGACGCTCGGTTTCTTCGGCGACGTTTCAGAAGCAGTCGATCTTGCGCTCTGCGAAAAACTTGACGCCATTGAATTTGGCGCGTTTTTTCTACCGATCACTGGCATCGGCGCATTTCCGCGAAAAGGCCCACCGAAGATTATTTGGATCGGTGTCGGCAAAGCGCATCCGCATCTGTTCCAAGTCCACAAGCGCGTGCAAGAGGCTGCCCTTGCCGTAGGCATCGAGCCAGAGCTTCGCCCATGGCATCCGCACATTACCATTGCGCGTTGCCGCGATGTCGCGCCGCAATCGCTGCGAAATTTTCTAAAAGCGAATGAGGATCTTGATGCCGGAATGATCCGCGTCGACACATTTCATCTTTACTCGAGCAAGCTGACCCCTGCCGGCCCAATACACACGCGCGAGCTTAGTGTGTCAGCTAAGTGAACCTCGCTTCCAGATTCGTGAATCGGGGTCGAATTAACGATGCAACTAGCCACGATTCTCGATTTAACGATTCATGATTCTCGATCACAATCCTTTGCTCGAGAGCGGCGCGGCTACGTGCTCGAGCGATCGACGCTCGGCCGCAACGCCGATCCATGCCTCAACCAATGCGCCAAAAACCATGAGTACAGCCGCGAGCAGATATCCCGTGAATAATGCCGTGCTCGATCCCGTACCGATGATCCATCCGAACAGCACCGGCGCGCCGACTCCCCCTACCAGCGTTCCAATCGCGTAGAAAATTGCTATCGCCAGTGCGCGGATTTCCAACGGAAAAATTTCGCTCACAGTCAGGTAAGCCGAGCTCGCAGCTGCCGAGGCGACGAAAAAAATAATCGTCCAAGCCAGTGTCTGCGTTTGTGCGGTCAGCAGCCCTGCCTGAAAAAGCCAGCCGGTCAGCGCGAGGAGAATGCCAGCCAGACCATAGGTGACAGCGATCATTTTTTTCCGGCCAATTGTGTCAAACAAATGCCCGAGCAACACCGGGCCGAGCACATTTCCCAGCGCGAAGGGCAAGAGATAGCCGCCCACATTTTGCTCGGGCACCTTGTAAAATCGCATCAGAACCAGCGCGTAAGTGAAGAAGATCGCGTTATAGAAGAAAGCCTGTGTCAGCATCAGCACAAAACCGAGGAACGAACGCCGGCGATGTTCGTGTACGATCGCGTCCCAAATTTCCTGCCACGGCGTGTGTGTACGTGTACGAATGCGTGTGGGCCACGCGTCGCTATAGCCGCGGGCGGCGACCGCGGTCGCATGTGACCCCAGGATTTTTTGCTCGACTTCCCCGACGATCTCTTCCGCCTCGGGGTTGCGACCATGAATCATCAACCAGCGCGGACTCTCCGGAATCCAGCGGCGAAAGAAAATCACAATGAGGCCCAGCGTCGCGCCGATTCCAAAAGCGCATCGCCATCCCAGCCAGACTGGCACCCTGCGCGGATCAAGCAGTACAAGCGTGGCGGCTGCGCCCATGGCGGCGCCAACCCAGTATGAGCCATTGATAATCAAATCAACTCGGCCGCGCACCCGCGCCGGAATCAATTCGTCAATCGCGGAATTGATCGCTGCGTATTCACCGCCAATGCCCGCGCCGGTCACCGCGCGAAAGAATGCGTAACTCCAGAAGTTCCAAGAGAAAGCGGACAGCGCTGTTCCGATGAGATAAACCGCCACAGTAATGAAAAACAATTTCTTGCGGCCAAACCGGTCGGTCCCATAACCGAAAAGCAGCGCGCCCACCACCGCGCCTGCGAGATAGCAAGTCGCGCTCGCGCCGACTCGGGCCGGCGTTAATCCGAGTGTTTCGTGGAGCGTTAAAATCCCGCCCAATGCTCCGGCCAGTGTAACTTCCAGACCGTCGAGAATCCAGGTCGCGCCGAGCGAAACCACGATCAGCCAGTGCCAACTACTCCATGGCATCCGATCCAGCCGCGCCGGCACGTAGGATTCGATCGTTTCGCCATTTGCCATTGTCCCAGTCTTTCACGCAAAGAAACGCGCGACGCAAAATGTGATTTTCGCTTAACGAATCAAAAGCTCAGCGAACACTTTAGCTGTTCGTAACGTGCCGGGTGTGCGCTAGTCCACCACTTCGATCGAATCGCCTTTGTGCAGCATGCCTTCTACCATGACCGCACCGTAAACACCGGCCATGCCTTCGTGAGCTTGCGCTACCTTTTTCAGTATTGCCGGTGTTTTCTCTCCAGTATCGGGATCGAGTGTGATCATCACGCAGCGCGGATCGCGTTCCAGAATCGTGACCATCACTTTCGGTCCGATCCGCAAAGATCGGCCCACAAACTCATTCTCGGCGAAGCCTTGGGCGGATGTTAAATCGACATAAACGTTTGCTCGGAAGCGGCGCTTATCCAACTGCATGCCAGTCTCGTCGGCCAATTGTCGTGCCGATTGCAAACTAAAGATCGACACTGGGCGGCAATCGGTCAGGGCGCGCTCCGATCGCATTAATGCGAGCTGATGCTTTTCGTCAAGGTCGGCGCGGAGCATTTCGATCAGAGCGGGATCATCAATCGCGAGTGTTCGCCCTTCCGGAGTTTCAACGTCGATCATTAGCTCTGAAGGATCGGCCGAGACGGGATTCGCGCCCATTTTCTCCGCTTCGGTCAAGTTGATGGGCCGCGCCGCTTTGTCGGGATTGCGGAAGTGCGGACGATATTGCAGAAGTCTTCGCTGCTCGCGGGCCGTTAAATACGGGAATCCCGTGGGACTCGCTGAGCTTTTGAAGGCAAAGAGGCGATCGCCATAAACTCCGGAGAAACCTGCAAAAGCTTCATCCAACTCCTGGCCACGCATGCTCTTGACGGGGTAACGCCAAAGGCTGTCCACCTTTCCGATGATGCTCATGTCTTAGATTTCCTTCTTTGATATGAGTAGCAGTCAATCCGATTACGATTTGCCAATTACGATGTCGCCGTAGGTGCTGTTAACGATTGCCTTCAACTCCGCCTGCTCGGCAGCGGGGACCTTGAACTTGTCGAGCGCCTGCTGCAAGTCATCCATGAACGCCTCCCATTCTTTAGGCGTGATGTTCAGGTGTTCGTGAGACTCACGCATCGGGCGTCCCGTATATTTCTGCGGGCCGCCCGCAGCCCAGCCGACCATTTCGGTAACGAGGTACTTAAAGCCGGCTGGCGGAACCTTGTGATGCGCTTCATTCACCGCTGGGTTGGCGTTTAGACGGGGATCGGTCATGACGCGGTCGATAAGGTCATCGACCACGGTCGCGATGCTGTAAATTCCGCCAAGGCGTTCATAGAGGGAAGGTTGATTTGTTTGTGTTGGCATAGGTTGATGGGTGACGGGGTTTAACGGTTCATGGGCGATGAAATGACTACTGGTTTAGATCAGTGCGGTTCATCAGCGTATTCGCTGGCAAAGAGGAATCAAGAACCTTACGTGCGCTCTCAACACCCGCTACGGGCAGCTTAGCTGCATCGATCAATCCGATCTGAACCAGCACCGATGCCTGATCCCAGTAAATGTGCTCGTGAGCCAATTTGCCCTCTCTAAATCGAACGATAGCCACTAGGGGAACCTCGACCCGCTTTCCCGTGGGCGCGACACCTGGCAACATCCAATCCATCCGGATGCTGTGAGTAAATTTGAACACCATTTCGTCCACTAATTGGTCTTCGCCAATCGTTCGCGAGACGGGCGTCATTTCAGTGTCCGGTGGCATCTGCGGAATGAACCGCTTTGAATAGAACTCCCGCAGTTGATCCCGTCCGACACCGCCGGTCAGCACTGGTATGTGATTTACGTAGGCGTCTTCGACCATCGTGGCGAGCGTGTCCTCGGTATTGCGAGTGGAGAATTCATGCTGCACATGCTCTTCCCAGAGCTGGTGTAAAGTTTCCTGAGCAGGGGTAAGCTTCGTGTGTGCGTCTGTCTGCTTGGGATTGGCCATGATCCCTCCATTTCTTTATTTTTCTCTCCCAACGCCTAACTTGACCGGGCCACGAGAACAGGATACGGACGTTCGCATTTAAGACGAACATTTTTGCTCTGATCCCATTGGGGGTACCGACCGTGCTTCCCCAAAATTCATATGCTTGCCGCGCTTGCGCCATCATCCTGCGCGAGATCGACATCACGCAATGTGGGTCGCGGCGTTAAAAACACCGTCGCGCAGAGAAATACGAACACTGCCGCAGCGCCCGTCCATTCCCAAAAACCCAGATGCCAGAATACGGAGTGTCGTAGGGCGCTGCGGATCGGAATCGCCCAGGAGGGCTTCAGTTGCGTAAGCAGGAGCAGAGACTCGCTAAAGAAAATACCGCCCAAGGGCAACAGCGTCACTAAAGACCAGGTCCAAAACAAAGGCGCCTTGAAGAGGCCTCGCGCGCAGCCTTTCCAAGCACCCCAGCAGCCAGCTAGCATGCCGATTGCGATGAATCCCGCTGCGGAGCGGGCCACGAATTCGTGCGCTGCGGCACAATAAAGCACGCGCAAATCAATGCAATAATTCCCGCCACAAGAGCTCCGCTCGTTACGCGCGCCGCGCGCGGCGAGGCGATTTCCAAATTGCGGCGCAAATATCTAGCGAACGGCAACATCAGCACCGCTGCAAAGACAATTCCGCAAGCCGGCAGCCAGTGATGGCTGGGATTATCCCGCGGCGAGAGCAGATTCGAAATGACGCGGTAACGCCAATCATAATTTCTTGGGAACATCCACGCGCTCAGTCCGAGCGTTCCGAAAAACGAAAGAAAAATCAGCGCCAGCAACACGGCCAGCACTGATTTGCGATAAAGCATCGTGCAAAACCTCGCACGCGACAGAACCGCTCGCAATAAGCCACTGCTGAGACGGACACGCCATGCCAGTTTACGGACTCTCTAACTTTACAAGGACATGACGCCGGAAAGTTTGTGCTGCCCGCCGACGGCAAGGGATTTCACGAGATATCGCAAACGCATGGGCCTAACGAGATTAAGATCAGCCACCGCGAGTCCACACCAACTAGCTAGGCAGGTAAAAGGTGGATGGCTAACAGTCACAAGATGGAACGCAGGCTGGCTCGCGGTTGGCTGACGGTATGGGTTTAGGCGTGGGTGAAGTTGAGCTGGACGGGAGGCGGGGCCGGAGCTTTCGATTGTCTTCCGATGGGACTGGCAAACGACAGAACCAAACAACGGAAGCGCAATACCGGCAGGGACTCGAGCGATGCAGTGGGGTAAATCCCCGATTGAAGGCTGAGTGAGTCCTGACGGAATGAACCCTCGTGGAGGTGCCGCAGTTTTTACAGCGCGGCAGCCCCGGATGTCTGCGTCTGAGGTATTCGTCGGGAGCCCGGCCGCGCCTTGCGTCCAGCAAAAGAGCAACAACATACAAAAAGAAAGGAACCAAAAAACATGAACCGAAGCAACCACAGAGTGGTTGGACTAGATGTACATCCGGACAGTTTTGCCGGAGCGATTCTGGAGGGAAGCGATCCGTGGCAGGCGCGGGTAAAAAGCACTTCGACGCGGGTGGCCCTGCGGCTTTTGGAAAAATGGGCGCTGCGTCACACGAGAGAGAGTGATTGCCTGGTCCTGGAATCCAGCGCCAACGCTTTTGCCGTGGCCGAACGGCTGGGCAGGTTGAAAAGAAAGGTGCTGATCCTGGACAGTCACCGGGCCGGCAAAGTGGGCCAGAGCTACTGTGCGACCGATCGGGTGGATGCGATCAAGATCGCGCGCATTTATTTAAGCGCGCTCTCACCCATCGTGTGGCAGCCCGATCAAAAGACGCGAGAGCGCCGTGAGGTCTTTAGCGCCTACCAGGCGGTGGTGAAGGAAGGGACCCGACTCAAGCAACAGATCAAGTCGATGCTCAATGAACATTGCGTGCGGCTGGAGAAGGGCTTCCGTTTAAGTCATCCCACGGCGATTGAGCGGCTGCTCCAGCGGCGAAAATGGACCGAAGCGCAAAAAATGCTATTGGAGCAACTCCACGCTGGACTGGTCGGAGCGCGCTCTCGACGTCAGCAACTGCGCCGCTACATGGCGAGAGAGATCCTGGCGGAAAAAGAACTGCTTCGGCTCACGCGGCTCTGCGGCATTAATCTGATTACTCTCTATGGATTGATCGCGGCCATTGGCGATATCAACCGCTTTGCCAACAGCAGAAAGCTCGTCGCTTACCTCGGACTCAACCCCAGCGTGTGCCAAAGCGGAGAGTGGGAAGGAGCCACCGCGCTCAAACGCCATGGCCGCGGCGCGATCCGCGCGCTGCTGATCCAATCGGCCAAGAAACTCCTCCAGGTCAACAACCCGCTGCAAAAGTGGGGCCTGGCCATTGCCCTGCGCCGCGGCCGCAACAAAGCCGCCGTGGCCGTGGCGCGCAAACTGTGCGTGGCGGTGTGGCACGTGATGCAAGGCCACGTCATCGGCGCGATCGAGCGATTAGACACCCTCCACGCCAAACTGCACAAACTGGCTACCGATCTGGGCGTGCCCGCGATCAAAGCCCTTGGCTATGAAACCAAAGAAGCCTTCGTGCAGAAGAAGCTTTATCTCTTACAGAGCTACCCATGAAAACAAATGCCCACACAAAATTGGGGAACCACGGTTCCCCAAACCCCTCCTCTAAGGGGAACAGAACCCATGAAAACACAAGCAATGACAATGAACTTGACCTAACCACATGTCTGCA
>WNGR01006902.1_pt1 | contig 14909 bp, 15 predicted proteins | sample 5407581 | NCBI WGS metagenome assembly WNGR01 (sample SAMN13153383, study PRJNA577476) | soil metagenome | isolation source: 80 cm soil or saprolite under Garry oak tree replicate 2 | place: USA:California | collected 2016-06-15
AGGATTTAGACATGGCCTGTGGACATGGCAACTTGCTAACTTTAGGGTGTTGTACCAGCTGGCACCAGCTGGCACCAGCTGGCCCCAGCTGGCCCCAGCTGGTCCAAGGTGGGTCAAGCAACCCGTTAAAACACTGATGCGATAGTCCTGTACCGGGTGTAGTTTTCCGTCTTTCTTCTTTATAAAGAAGAACGGGGATGAATATGGGGATTTTGATGGTCGGATGTACCCCTTCTCTAATTGTTCTTTGATGAATTTGTTGGATAAGCAATCTGTCACATAGTTGATATGAGTCTGAAACCAACACCCTGTACTCAGGGCCATATAGCTCAGTGGTTAGAGCACCCAGTATATAACTGGGAGGTCCTGGGTTCAAACCCCAGTCTGGTCATTGTTTCCCCATTGGGCCATTTCCCCATTGGGTTGTTGAGGTCCCACGAATTCAACAGAATTCTCGCAGGCTATCTTCTTCTCCTCGAGCCATGGGATATATCTTGCAGTCCATGGCTTTTGGTGCGTCAGGAAGGAGATCAATTGCGTGATCCCATGTTCTTTCTGGTGGAAATCGATGAGATTCTTGTTCATTGAATCTTTTGGCATGTCTTCGATACTCTTCAGGCACCATTTTTTCGAAGGTTTTTGGAGTTTTGTCCATGGCCTTCTGTGCCAGCTCTGACGCTGTCGTTGTTTTTCGTAAATAGGCATATGGTTCTTCTTCTATTTGGATTATTCCTTCCCATTCTTCTTCTGTGGTCTTTGTTGTGGCCACGTGCATTTCTTCTGGTTTGATGCTTGATATTACCACCAGTTGACACATTTTATCCAGGGTTGCGTCCTTCCAATGGATTATAGGTTCGAAGGCGGTCAACCAAGGATATCCCAGTATCACTTCGTCTTTCCCCAGGTTTGTTATAAGGAATTGAAGGGTTTTTGTTTCCGTTCTGGTATGTACTTGCAGATCGGTAAAGTGACTGATAGCGCCGTCTTGGTTGTGGGTTCCATCTACATTCCAGATCTTGATAGGGGTTTCTACCAGGAGATATCTGATTTTGAGTTGGTGGAGCAGATTCTTGGAAATGAAGTTGTCGGTTGCTCCCGAGTCGACAAGGACTTCTCTTTCAGCTGTCGCATGTGCAGATTCAAATAAAACTGGAATTCGCATGGATTGATATCTGCTATTGTACACGCTAAGTCATAATGCCCTAGCCCAGGCTGTGGGGTTTAGGCATTGAGAAAATCCTTTTTGCCAAATAGTTCGTCTGTGAAGCAATCTCAAACTTCTTCTGATTCCGAGTGGAGGGTTGCAATGAGTGCTTGTGCCTTTTGGGCTGCACTTACTGGTCCTTGTGTTTGGACGGTGACGACAGGGGTATTAGATGTGGATGTTTCTGCGACTCTGGCATGTTTCTGTGGACAGAATCTGGCAATGTGTCCCTTTTGATTACACTGGAAACAGAGTCCACTTTGGATCCTTTGTTGTTTTTCTTCATCCGTAAACGTGGCGCATGCCCTGGTGCGTCCAATGTCCATAGCATTGGGGTTTTGATTGTTAAGCGCGTTCCTCCATTGGGGCTTTGTGGCTCCTCCTCTTCTGTCATTTCCCTTGACTCTTTCTTTCAGGAATATATATTCCTGTTGGTGTGTTTGCACTGATCTTGTCCAATCGTTCCACATGACTGGGTGATCAAACTTGACGCAGTTGGCCACTAATTTGAATGGTAGGGCCCTTTGGAAAATGTCCAGGGTTGCTTCGCTGTTTAAGTTGTACCCTGCTTTCTTTGCAGTGGTGGCAAATTGGGCTATAAAGCCATCAAGGTCATCGCCCTTCATTTTAAGGTCCCTAATATTGTGTTGGGCCTTCTGTTTTTCCGCTGTGTTGGTGTATGCTTGGCGGAACCTGGTTTCAATGGTGGCCCATAGGTTTTCTTCGGTGTGGGGCACTCCTCCTGTGACTTGGTCTATGAGCCACTGGGCTTGTTCTTCGACCCAATCATTAACAAGGGGTCCTCTTATATATGACAAGAACATCATGCTTCTTTGGTACGGGATGGTGAGTTGTTCCACATGTGGGTTCATTCCTCTGTAGAGGAGGAAGTTGAGTAGGAAGGATTTGCTTTCCTCCCTGTCTCCGTGGAATTCCTTTGGTGGGTTTCCTCCCAATTTTCCTGTGAGTGTGGGTGGGCCTGCAGGGGTGCCACCTCCGCCACCTCCTCCACCTCCACCACCACCTCCTCCACCTCCACCGCCACCTCCGCCACCACCACCACTGCCGCCACCACTGCTGCCACCACTGCCACTGCTGCCACCGCCGCCACTGCCACCACCACTGCCACTGCCGCCACCGCCGCCACCGCTGCCTAGGGGAATGGTTTGGATTGTAAGCCCGCTTCCGCTGGTAGTTGTGGGTGCAGTTGTGGTGGTTTGTGCTTGCGTACTAGTCATGGCGTAAGGTGTAAATATGTGTGGGGTGGGTGTAGCTTGTTTGCTTTTTTCTGTAGGGTCTTTGGTATCTGCCAATTCTCCTTCTGATGAGTCAACATCTATTCCATGTGCAGGTTTGATTCTATAGGGTCCTAGACCATATTCAAGTGGGGCTGGTTCGGTTGTATACCAGCTTCCTGTCTTGTTGTCATAATCGATTAAAGACCAAAGCCATTTGTCTTCAAGGAAGTGGATGGGGAGATATCCTTGAAGGTTTTTGTCAAATACATAGTACCCTTCTTGGTCACTGAAGCTTTTGTAGACCACTGTTCCTTTGATGTTATCGGGGAGGTCGTCTTCTGTGCTTCGTTTGATGAGTTCTGTTGAATTCGTGGGACCTCAACAACCTGATGGGGAAATGGCCCAATGGGGAAACATGCCCCAAAGGGGAAACATGGCCCAAAGGGGAAACAGCCCAAAGGGGAAAGTGTGGGTCCACACTAGAAAATGACCAGACTGGGGTTTGAACCCAGGACCTCCCGGTTATATCTGACTGGAATGTCGCTCTTGCTCTGCTCGTTGAAGCCACGGTGGAAAGAGACTTGACTTAGTGTAATGCCACGACTGGCGTTATCATGTGATGTGCGTTCAGAGTCTGGTTCTTCGTAGAGTGAAACCGTATCAGGGTTTCAGTTTGGTGATGCACAAGTACTGAGTCAAGCTTTGCTCAAGACCAGTGTGAGAGGGGAATGCTAAGTCAAGTCAATGCTCAAGACTAGCAGGTGCAAGACAAATGTCGAAGGTCCGCGTCGGGGTATGCAAGGCAAAATATGTAGGCCTGTGTCGTGTGAGAGACTAAGTCGAAGGTCCTCAATGGAGCTATACCCAAGGCTCCCATCTGGTTCTGGAGACTATGTCGTGATTGTGGAAGAAGTCAAGTCTACCATACAAGCTAGGTAGACTAGGACTTATATACTAATACAGTATGTTTGTGTTGAACAAACATATGACACTATCCTAGTCAGTATGAGTCATGATGACATAGGTGGAGTGAGTAAGTATGAGTCAGCATGCGTCATAGTGACATCAGTAATGATGTCATATGGAACGATCTGTAAGCTATAAGTCATGGATCTTGAGTCAGGATGAATCATGGGGTTCTTGGCACGTGTAAGGTAATGAGTCATGGAGAAGATGAAGTAAGTGAACATGTCCGGGTCATAACAAATGGTGGAGGCGATGCAGTGTATTACTGGGGTATTTGGATGGGTGGTGGCTGATTCTGGGGGTCGCAAGACACTTCCCTCTTCTGTGGAGATAACACTGGGGAAGTCTGGGTGGATGCTGGGGGGGTCGGACTTCTCAGAGGAAGGGGGTCCAGTCATTGCCACATTGACTAGGTTGGTGATGACCATCTCCACAGCGGTGTCCTGTTCTGGGGAGAAAGGGAGTGGTTGGTAGTCTTCCTCCATTACTTCCGGGGACATTGAACTTTCTGGGGATTTAGTGGAGGTTTCTGAGTAAGACCCTCTTGCCATGGCTCTGGCAACAAGTCTTTCAGTGGATGAGTCTCGAGAGGGCATGGTAGTGATGTGAGGAGTGGGGAGGTGGGTGGTGATGGAGTGAACGGATATTTCTTTGCATTTTATCCATTCTTTTGCTCCCACACTCCTAGGGTTGCGCTTGTAGTATTCTCTTACAAGTTCTGTGGTGTTAAGGTTCTTTTCTGGTTCCCAACTGTTATGGGCATCGGAATATCCTTTCCACTTGATTAGGAATTGGGTTTGATTCCGATAACATCTCGTGTTCACTATTTGTTCCACTTCCCACTCTGGTTCTCCTTCTATCAGATCAGAAGGGGGTTCTGGGAAATTCGTTCCATGTATGGGTGTTTCTTTGTATGGCATTAGAAGTGAGGCATGGAACACCGGGTGGATGCGCCACTGTGGTGGCAGTTTTAGGGCATAGGTGGTTACTGAGATTCTTTTTGTGATGGGGAAAGGGCCATATCTTTTTGGGGCTAACTTGAAAGTGGGGTGCGTCGTTTTCAAGTTCCTGGCATCAAGCCACACCTTGTCTCCTTCTGAGTACGGTTGGAAGCGAGGGGAGTCTTTGTACTGTGATTGGGCATGTGTGATGGCTGCCTGGGCCACCCTCCTGGCTTCTAAGATCTGTTCCAGCCTTTCTTTTGTTTCAGGCATGTTGCCTGTGCGCTGTGGCTGGTGCATCTTTGGGGTATACCCTAGAATGAGTTCGTAGGGTGTCTTTTTTGTAGTGGCACTTGGCCATGAGTTGTGCATGTATTGAGCTAGTGGCAGTAAATCTGCCCAGTTGTCTTGTTGGTGGTTGATGAACATCCGAAGGTACTGTTCTACCCATTGGTTCACTCTTTCTGATTGTCCATCAGTCTGGGGGTGATATGCTGTACTGATATTTTGTTCGATGTCCAAGGTGTCACACCATTCTTTGATCAGTTTAGCTGTGAGCTGGGTGTCTCTGTCCAAGATCACTTGTCTAGGGAGTCCATAGTGGGGAAAGAGTGTTTTGGCAAGGAGTGCTGCCACCCCTTTCGCGTCTATGGTTTCCTTACATGGGATGAAGAAGGCTGCCTTGGAGCAGTCGTGATCTACAATTGTAAGGATGGTGTCATAGCTGTCTGATTCTGGTAGTTTCGTGATGAAGTCTAGGGTGATTGTTTCAAAGGGGAGGGTGTTCTCCTTTGTCTTGATAGGGAATGATGGTGGCTTCGGGTTTCCAGGGAAGTTTTTGTTTGCTTGGCATGTGGCGCAGCCTTGCACATAAGTGGAAATGTCTAGTTTCATGTCTGGCCACCAGAAGTCTTGTGATACCAGCCAGACCATCTTCGTGATTCCAGGGTGTCCAGCTGTCTTTAGATCGTGATACAGGGAAATTACCCCCCTCCTCAGCGCAGTGTTGTCCACAACCACTAGTTTTGTGTCCTTCCACCAGTACTTTCCTGATTTCACAAGCTGGTAGGGTGTCGCCCACTCTTCTAGAGTGTCTTGGTGTAGCAGTTGTTGTGCCATGACTCTATCATCTATGCGGATCAATAGGGCAGCATTGGCAAATACTTCTGGGGTGAGGACTGTGACATTGGCGTTGTCTTCTTCTCCATTGGTGTGGTCTGGTCATCTGGAAAGGGAGTCTGCGTGGTTCTGTGTTCCTGGTTTGTGGATCAGTTGATAGTGATAGTCTGCCAGTCTGGGGATATATCGGGCCACTCTCCTATTGATTCATTGGGGGTGACGGTAGTATTCGAGGTTCTTGTGGTCTGTGAACACTTTTATTTCGTGTGGGGACCCCATGAGGAGGTGTCTCCAGTGTTCTAGGCCCCACAGCACTGCCAGGAGCTCTCTGTCATGGATATCATAGTTTCTTTCTGCTGCTGTGAAAGCTTTCAAGAAGTAACCCACTGCTTGTGGTTTGCCTTGCACATCTCTTTGTGTTAGGATTGCCCCTATGGCGAAAGCAGAGGCATCTACTTCCAGCTCAAAGGGTTTGTCCATATTGGGCTGGCACAGGACGGGGTCTTCACAGATAAGGGTAATCAATTTTTCTAGTGCTTCTCCCGCTTCTTTTGTCCATCTGAAGGGACCATCAGTGGTTTTTATCGTGTCTGTGATGGGTTTGGCGTGGTGGGCGAAGAAGGGGATGAAGGGGTGCTGGTAACTTAGAGTTCCCAAGACGCTTCTTGCTCCTTTCAGTGTCTTGACCTCTCTTGGCCAATCTTTGATTCCCTCAACCTTTCTTGGGTCGATCTTGATCTGGGAGCCATCGATTACTATTCCCAGATAACTGATCTTATTTTGTTCAAAGACACATTTGGACACTTTGAGAAAATAAGATTCATCTTTGCATATCTCTAGAAATGCATGTACGATCTTCCTGTGTCTGGGGAGGTCTTCCTCTGTCGCTATGAGGATGTCGTCCATATACACAAATAATTCTTTTGGGTGTGTGTCCATGAGTGGATGGAGGATGCGGCTCATTGTCCTGGCAAAGGTGGCTGGGGCGTTGGTGAGACCAAAAGTCATGACTCTAGGGATGAATAGCCCTCTAGGTGTTTTGAAGGCCACCTTGAGCTGATCTTCTTCTTTTATTCTGATGTTATGGTAGCCCCATCTTATGTCGAACTTGGAAAACACCTTCTTTCCACTAAGGTTTGTTAAGATGTTGGAGATGAGAGGCAGCGGGTATGTGTCTTTTACAGTCCAAGCATTCAGGGGTCTTTTTCCTGAAGAAGAAGGAGGACGCATAAGGGGAGCTCCCCTTATAGATGTATCCTTTGGCCAGGTTCTCTTCAATGTACGCTTTTAGAGATTCATCTTCTTTGGGGGTGAGGGGGTATATTTTGCAATTAATTTTCTGTGGGGCATCTGGTCTAAGTTTGATAGGGAAATCCTCCTCTCTTTCTGGGGGGAAGCGTTGTGCCTCTTCATCCAAGAATACCTTTTGATGTCGTTGGTATTCTTCTGGGATCAGTGTATCTTTTACTGGGTCAAAGGTAGCCACTACAGCTACCTTTGCTTCTTGGTGTCGCTTTTGTCTAAAGCGATATCCACCTGTTAGGATTGCCACTGGCTCTCCCTTCAGTTCTTGTGCTCTCCAGTCGATCTCTGGGTTTTCATGTTCGAACCAAGGGTACCCAAAGATCATTCTGTCTTCTCCGAGGCTCGTGATGAAGAATTGAAAGGCAGTTTCTTTGTCTCCTCTTTTTATCCATAACTGGCACGTTTCTGTGATAGTGCCATCTTTGTTTAACAACCCATCCACGTTTTGGACAAGTCTTGGTGGTTTTACTGGTGTTGTTCCTAGTCCCAGTTTCTTTATTAGGTTTTGATCGATGAGGTTGTCTGTGGCTCCACTGTCCAGGAGCACATTGGCACAAGCTTCTTTATAGTAAAGGTGAACGATCACTTTGATTGTCATGGCACTATTGTGAATACTGTACATTGAACACGCCTCCCTGTCAGCTCTCACAGGTCTGCATCACAAAAATCCTGATCTAAGGCATAGTAGTGCCTCTTTTCTTCTTCACTCATCGATTGGATGAGGTTATGTGCTTGGCAAACTTTATCCTCTGTAGTGGTGGTGTTCCTCCAGCGCCACTAGTCCCCCCTGTGGTGGCGTTGATGGCTGACATTGGGGGTGGTGGTGGGATTGGGTTTAGTGGCAGTGGCTGAGTGATATGGGGTGGTTCTGGAGGGTTCTGTGGAGCAGATAGAAGGTCTGTTGGTTGTGGGGGTGGTACAGTGTTTCGTGGGACTGAGTGGTTCAAGTGTGATGAGTGGGCTGTGTGGTGACTATCTGTGTCTGATTCTGAGTCTTCCTCAGATTCTTGTCTGGGCTCCTCTTCGCTAGAGGATTCTTGTGGTACTCTGTATGTCCCACTGGGGTTGCAAGATACTGGTTGTGGTGGTTCTGGAGTGGTGGGTGGTAGTGGTGGTGGAAAACTTTGTTGTACTAGTTCTTTGTCAGTCCACCAGCCTAATCCATATCTGTTTTGTCTGGGGGCACAATCTCTTGCTCTGGTTCTGTAAGCACCGTAAAGGGCTGAATATGCAAGGAGGTACCAGGCGTCATTGATGAACTCTACTGCTTGTAGGGTTCCAGAGACATTACACTTGTAACTTGGTGGTCTGCTCTGTGGTTCTGTGGACCAGACAGCACCTCATCCTAATGAAGAACTCTTTATGTGTGCTGGTAGGTCATCTTGTCTTCTGACTGTTACTACAGTCCAATTGTCATCTGGTTCAAGGGTGACACTAAGGCTCGCCACAGTTGTGGTCGTCATTCAGGGTTTCCATGTTTCTGTGTTGCCTGGGGATGGCTGATGCGTCCACTGGTGTCAGTAGTGGATCATTGCCCAACTCTGGTCTTTGTCTTTGTGGTTCTGTATATCTCCGTAGAGTGTCTGGGTTCGGTGTGTCTTGGTAAGGAAGACTTGGCTTATGTTATGTCCTAGCAGGGACGCAACTTAAGTTCAAGGGTTCGTTGTAGCCCAAAGGGCAGTATCACACAATGTCAGAGTGAAGATGTCTATTGTCTTATTGCTACGATGTACAAAGGTGTCCAAAGTGTTATGCACAGAGTGCACAACAACTTAGCAATTAAGACTTTCATCCAAGGTGCCGAAGCACTTCTCTGCACCTAGTTGCTGGTGCGCTAAGTCTCAGCTGAGTGTGGCATTGTTATAGTACAACTGCAAAGACTTCGATAGGAGGGTTCGGTTCTAGAAGAACCTGAGGGAGATGGTTCACAAGGAGAGGATGAGATGGTTGCACACTTGAGGATTCAAAGGCAAGTTTGCTAGATTACAAACGAAGCCAAGTCTGGCTTCGTACTATGTGTACACAGGGTTTATATACTAAGACAAGGCAAAGATCCGTACACAAGTTAGGACACAGGTAAACACAGTCAAAACGGGTCAAGCAGTGTGTTATCATAGATAAGACAGCTGGGGGCAATGCACAGACAAAAGCAGAACAAAGGGAACACAAGGAAAAGGTCAAGATAAGAAGACATACTGTGATGGTACAAGTCCCATGACCCGAAGCATCTGGATTATGACATGCGCCATCTTCTTTGAAGGAGGTTAATCTGGTGGTCAGTTGGAGACCTGTACCTGGGAAGTGGAAGCAAGGGAGGGAGGGGGAGTGTGTTGCCATCTGGTTCTTCTCTTCATCTCATTTCTACCTCTGCCCAATGTCTCTCCTGGCCCATAGGCCCCTGAGCTGCGAGCACCCTCCAGGCTGCTGAAAGCTCAGGGGAGCCAGTCTCTGTGTCATGCGTTCCAAGGGTGTTTGAGGGACTGCCCCCTCTGCCTATTTGGCAACTCGAATCCATGCCATCTCCTATGGAGGAGGTTAATCTGGTGGTCAGTTGGAGACCTGTACCCAGGAAGCAGAAGCAAGGGAGGGGGGGAGAGGTGCGGGATCGTAGCCATGGCCCTTGTGCGACACGCGTAGACTTCATCCTGATTTCGCTTCCCATTCCCATTCCCACCTTCCAGTGTTGTGCTCTGCCGAAGCTTGCAGTCTGTGCTGTGAGCTTGAGCATCTGCATAACATGTAGCACCTCACTGAAGCTCATGGTATTGATACTGTGCAGCTTGAGCATGTGTGCTCCTGGTTACACTCCTTTTTTATTTTATTTCTATTTCTCTCCTTCGCATTCCTCAGTACTGGTCCCTAGCCCACTTTAAAACCTGGCAAGAACAACTTGCCATCACCATTGCGACCAGTAGCAAATGTGCAATTTTGGGCTTGACTCCGCCAGCATTTCTCCTGATCCCATGGGTCCCTGAGCTGCGAGTTCTCTCCAGGCTGCTGAAGGCTCAGGGGAGCTGGTCTCTGTGCCACGCGTTCCCAGGGTGTGAGAGGGACTGCCCCCTCTGTCTATTTGGCAACTTGCACGCTGCGTCGTCTCTTATGGAGGAGGTCATTCTGATGGTCAGTTGGAGACCTGTACCTGGGAAGTGGAAGCAAGGGAGGGGGGAGGAGGTCCTGAGTCATACCCATGGCCCTTGTAAGGTATGCACTTCGTCCTATTTCGCCTCCCATTCGTTTTCCCACCTTCCAGTGTTGTGCTCTGCCAAAGCTTGCAGTCTGTACTGTGAGCTTGAGCATCTGCATAACATGTAGTGCCTTGCCAAAGCTCATGGTCTTGAAACTGTGTGGCTTGAGCATGTGTGCTCCTGGTTGTTGTGCCCCTTTTTCTTTTTCTCTCCTTCACATCCTACAGTACCAATTCCTATCTCACTTTTAACATCTGTCAAAGAGGACAGCTTGCCATCACTGTTGCAACTGGTAGCAAATGCACAATCTTGGGTTCCACTCCCCTAATGTCTCTCCTGTCTGGCCTATGTGCCCCTGAGCCGTGGGCCCATATTAATTCCCAGACTGCATAATTGATCTCCTAACCCATGTATTGTGTGACACTTTTCAGTGAAGTTATTGTCACCATGTTTCAGTCCTTCCCTGCCCACCCCAGATGGTTGAGCTCAACTTGCTCGACTACCTGTATAACCTCAGCTCCAGTGCTTGTCATCATCAATACGACACAAACGTGCCTGGGAGAGCCCACACATACAAGCGCAGTTTCAATCATATTGTATAGTTTGCTCTTCTGCTGGGTGTCTAACCTTACATAAGCATTGTCTCATACTGACTCTTGCTCTCTTTGCTCTTCTTCAGTACTGTCACACACTTGCACTTATGGCTGGATTTTATCTGCCATGTGCTGCATGTCTCCCTCCTGTAGCTGTCTTCCTGCACCTCTGTCGGCTGCTGTACAGTGTCATGTCATCACTCAATGCCCCACCTTTGACAAGGTCTGAGAAACACCTAAATCGTAAACATGGACAAGCATCCTGCTCTCTACTGATTTTTTTTTGGTTTGGATTTCTAAATGTTATCCTCACCCTTCCTGTTTTCGATACCAGACACGAGAGAACTCAGTCAACAATGACAGCTCATTTCTGAGCTTAACAAAGGGTTTGTCAGCTCTGCCTTGCTCATCTTATGACTGATTTTTTTTGGTAGAGTCTCTTGCATGACGGGCTACGTTCTGACAAAATGAGGATGTGGCCCTCCTTTCTGTTTCTTTCGGTTGAAGGAGAATCAGCATGGCGTGAACACAATCAACGCTTATGATAGATCAATCAATGTTTGCGATGACAGTGTGAAAAGGAACAATCACAGATTGAGAAAGAACAACACGACACCAGTTGTCTTCCTCAACACATAGAAATAAATAACACAGTCCAGCAGTTTCTCATCTTCCTCCTGTAGTTGTTCACCCCATCGTTCATAACAGGTTGTGTGGTTACTCAACACTGGCGTTCAACGCGTGATTGAAGACCATGAGTACCACAACCCCGAGGACTCCTCACACTGACTTGACTGCACATGTAAAAGTTGGACATTGCCTCTCCAACTGCAACCACATCCAATGAGTACATCAAGGAAACATTCTTCACTTCCAACACGCTGTCAGAACATGTAAGACGTCATCTCAATCAACATTCTCCCTACCCGTGCCCTACATCCTTACCTTTCTTCCATCTCCTTGTCCCCTTCCCCTCCTGCACTCATCTCTAACACATCAGCAATGGGAAATGTAGCCCTGTTCTGCCTTCGGTTTACCCTGATTAGTCTGTTCGCTTGGTTTATTTCTCTGCAGTTTGTGACGCAGCGATACACAAGTATGGCTACTTTCTTTGGTGACAGTCTGCAGGTCTTATTGTTTACACAAATGGGGGAGAAACATTTTGGCACACTCTCTGTCTATTTCACCTGACACCAATGAGACAAAAGACTGCATTGCATGCCAATGAGAGGCCCACATAAAAAGAAATGGGTCTGTACGGAATAAATATATTTTCAATGTCCTTTGCAGGCAGACAAACTTGAATGCATACATGACATTATCTTACCATCCAATTTTCACATGTCTGAAAGCTTTGATGAATGACATGATGATGGCCCAATGGGGCCATCATAAATCACCAGTTTCTGTAAATTGTAACTGGGCCCACAATCGTTCAGATTCATCTTCATCTTGCATCACGTTTCTAGATCTCCCAACGCTTCCTGGGTGTAAACCTGCTCACAGAGAATGTCTTGCTTCACAGTATGTCGACGACCTTCTCTTCCAGCCATCCCACTAACCCCCTACATCATCTAGGTCCATCCCACCAAATGTCAATAATACAATACCCGTCACTTTGACACTTGAACATTGTCCTTCCCCATTGGAGGAAACATTGGGAAAAACCTCCCCTGTTAATTAGCACTAATTAGCGCAAATTTACAATTCCTCAGTGCATTTAATGGGTTTAACACCAATTTATACAGGATTTACAGGGTAGGTTTTTCCCGATGCAAGCCGCCCAAAGTACACACGTTCCCACTTGAAGAAATCTAGGAGCATGGAGGGATCTCTAACCACAGTACAATATGAATGCCTCATCACTTGAACCTTGCACCAGCTTGGTACCACAATTCTCAATTGTGAGTGTGAAATACAGTGATGTGAAACCAGGAATTCTCACCTGAGTGGGGCTCACTAATGGGGAATGTGCCGAAATGGCTGCTGATTATGAAACCATTGTATTGGATATGGTGGATGAAAAGAGAGAACAATAGCACCACATACTGCACATCCAACCCAGTGATGACCCCATCCCCTGCACAGATGAGTCTTCTGGTTCCACCAGAAGCGCACACCAGGCAACAAGATCACCAACTATGAGGAGGGCATCTAGAAGATCTTTGCCTTTGCCTCTGTCGAGCCCTTCTGGTCACTCTGGATGCACCTGCACCTGCACCCACCCTTGGCCCTCCTCCCCACGACCAACTACCTCCTCTTCTGCCTGAGCATCCGCCACCCCATCTTGGAGGACCCACTCAACCTCCCTGGTGGCAAGTAGATCCTCCACCTCCACAAGGGTGTCATGGACTGCGTATGGGAGGATCTCGCCCTTGCACTCATTGGTGACCAGTTTGCCACTGTCTGTTGCCACACGAGGACACATGGCTTGATATATGCAGGTGCACAATCAGTGTGCACCAGAATGAGGATATCCTCAGCATCTGGAACTGTACCAATGAACCCTAACTGCGTGAATGCATCAGGTGTGTCTGCATCAGCAAACCCTGGGCCACTCCATAGACAGTATAGTGGTCCATAGTGGTCTGTAGTGGTCTGTAGTGGTCCATAGTACCTGTAGTGTGTCCCAGGTTTTGCTGATGTGCTCTTGCATGACCTGTCTCTTTACCACCCTGCTCATGTCCAGCTTAAGTATGGTAGCAGCCTCACAGGTGCCCTGGACTCACCTTCATCTCAAATGAGCTATGACCAATGCAGAGAAAAAGTAAAAGGCCAAGGGAAAGACCACAACCACAACACCGAGGAAATAAAAAGCTGCGACCGCTTTAGCTGAACCCACCAGCACAATCACCATCTGTGTTACGTGTCAGCATCGAGACACTTACTCATCGGTAGTGACTATGAGGGTAAGCAGTAATTAGTCACAGACTTATGCATCAGTCAGCCAGAGTATCACATGTACAATAGTATGACTCGATCCTAGGATAGGGATACTCGGTTTCAGGTTCAAGAGGCGCTTTAAAGCCCTCTTCGTGTAGTACTTAAGATGTAGTTGACGAAGACCAAGACTCCAGCTTGGTCTTCTTGAATCACCACTATCCTTCTCTTCTACGTGAGACCAAGGAACTCTTTCCCTTCTCCACTTGTATCCAGTCAACGACCATTGTCTCGTGTCCAAGTGTCGTTGAACCTTGTGACCAGTATATCACGTGACTAACAAGAGTCCATGTATATCCTTCGCTAAGTCGTCGCGCGTATCGTCACTAAGCCTACGTCAAGGCTAACGTTCCGTGGTAACGTAACATTAAGACCAAGCTCTTCCATTGTGGTGCGCATTATGACTCGAGAACGCTGGGCCTTCGTGCCATACACGATAGAAGACAGAGGGGAACGAAACATCCCTCTTATATACCTCAAAACAGCCAGGTGGAGAACAGTTCGAGGAAGCACCGGATACTTCGTCAATATCCCCACGAGACCGAGTCAATACTACCCAGTTGAGTTCAATCACACCTACGTGTGCTGGTGTGAAATCACTTGGAACACACCAGAAGCAGTGTGGAACATGGTCCGACCAGCAGGACCTGATTACCGCTGTGACATATTTGAAGACGAAGTACAAACATCTGGAAATGTAGGAGCAATAGACGGACAACTACCCCTAACACCAAGGACTCCCGCCCCATCCACAGATAGTCGGGAAGAAGAAGAAGAGCAAGGGAGTGAACGATCCGAAGATATGATCGAATCAGGACAACCCGGAAACACTACGGAAGAAGAGGGTCTCGCCAACCTAGCTGAGTCCATCCGCATTAACCCACCAGAGATGGCTATGATAACCGAGCCACCATGGACAGAAGAAACTATCAATGAACAGACAGGACACCGAATCAGATGAATTGTCAATGTTGTAGACAAGGAAGCATCCTTACAAAGGGTGGCTGGACCTGATCGACCCGATCCACCAAGTGGAGGACCAGAACAATTGCCGGAATTACCGCCCATTCGACTCCCACAAGACAATCGAACTGACAGAAGACTCCCTAGAGGAGGAGGCTTCCCAGGAGGAGGAGGTTTCCCCAGAGGAGGAGGCTTCCCCGGAGGAGGAGGCTTCCCCGGAGGAGGAGGATACCCAGGAGGAGGATGTTGAATTCGTGGGACCTCAACAACCCAATGGGGAAATGGCCCAATGGGGAAACATGCCCAAAGGGGAAACGGCCCAAAGGGGAAAGTGTGGGTCCACACTAGAAAATGACCAGACTGGGGTTTGAACCCAGGACCTCCCGGTTATATACTGGGTGCTCTAACCACTGAGCTACATGGCCCTGAGTACAGGGTGTTGGTTTCAGACTCAT
>WNGR01007854.1_pt1 | contig 14909 bp, 18 predicted proteins | sample 5407581 | NCBI WGS metagenome assembly WNGR01 (sample SAMN13153383, study PRJNA577476) | soil metagenome | isolation source: 80 cm soil or saprolite under Garry oak tree replicate 2 | place: USA:California | collected 2016-06-15
CTGGTAGTTGGCGTACTTGTCCTGGCTGGTCAGCGAGGCGAGGTCGACTGTGAACTTAATCTGCGAGATCTTCACGATGCCGCCCTGGACCGAGACGACAAGGGCGCCCATGATCTTCGACGTCCGCGCCACGGCCTCGGTCTCGGCGGGCTGATTGATGAACTTTTCCCTGGCGCGATAACCCACCTGCGAACCGGGGCCGACCGTCCACCTGCCCGCTATGGCGGAGGCCGACCCCGATGGCCCGGTGGAGCTCAGCCCGAGCTGCGGCGGTGCGTTGTGCACTCCGATGAGCACCGAAGCCGCTACCACAGCGAGAGCCACCACGGCCAGAACCGCCGCGGCGCCGAGGAGAATGGCTCGGAGCGAGCGCGTCACGGCGGATCGAGGCTATTGGCGACGCGATTGGATGTCAACGCGCCGGACGACTTTGTCCATCGGTTTATCCCGATGGGTGTGATGACGATAATGGCAGCCGTGGCACGATCGACGACTGTCAGCCTGGAGGATTCGTCGCCGGCTGCCGCCGCGGAGCTTGCCTGGCTGTTGGACCTGCTGGTCCAGACAGCCCGCTATGCGGAGCCCGCCCTCGACGAGCTCGACCGCTCTCTGCTGCCCGGAGTATCCGCCCTTCGTGAGCCGATCAAGGATCGATTCACATCGCTGTGGAGGGACCGTGTGTCCGGTTGCCCGGAGCTCCTCATCTCGGCCGCTGACGGTGGCTGCCTCGCGGACCAGGACGCCCGCCGGTTGTTCGCCTGGCTCAGCAGGTTGCCCGCGAGCCCACCACGCCGTCACGCGCTTCGCCGTCTGGCGCGACTCGACACCGACATTCGCCTGCGCCGTGCGTACCGGGACATTCTGTCGGAGGTCTGGAAGCTCGCGGAACCTGTATGGCAGAAGCGCGGCCGGGCCCTGGCCGCCGCCGCCTCCCGCGACTGGAACAGGCGCCTGTCAGCCTCCGCGACGATCACGGCGATTCTCGAGCAGATGCCACCTCGGCATCCGCTGACGCGGATGACACGGGCGACGGCCGCCGCGCTTTTGCGCCGGCGGCAGCGGTTGGCCGTGGTTCCCATCTACTTCTGCATGTCCGGCGGCCAGCTCGCCGACCTTGGCGACCGGCTGCACGTTGGCGTCCCGGCAAGCGCCCGCGAGCCCATCCGCCGCACCCGCGACGCCGCGTTTGTGGCCGACCGTTTGCGCGTCCTCGCGGAACCGACGCGCGTCCGCATCCTCATCCACCTGATGTCCGTGCCATCGGGCGTGATGGCGACTACTCGCGCGCTGGGGATGAGCCAGCCAACGGTCAGCGAGCACGTCCGCGTGCTCGCGGCAGCAGGGCTGGTTCGGCCCGTGCGCAAGCGACGCCGCATGGAATACGCCGTGTCGCGACGAAGTCTCGAGCGCCTCATCGAAGACGCCAGGGCAACCCTGACGAGGTGGGCCTAGTCGGGCGACGCCAGCGAACGGCGAGGCACATGAGACTGCATCCATCGCTGCGGAAGGACGAGTCAGGCTATAGGCGCATGAAGCTCTATGACGAGCTGGCCGATTGGTGGCCGGTCTTCTCGGATCCCCGCGAATACCGCAGGGAAGCCGTTTACATCGCCCAGGTACTCCGCAAGGCCATCAATCCCGCACCCCGCACGGTGCTCGAGCTGGGTTCAGGTGGGGGAAACAGCGCCTTCCATCTGAAAAAGCATTTCGCCATGACCCTGGTGGACAGGTCCCCGCGGATGCTCAAGGTGAGTCGGAAGCTCAATCCAGATTGCGAGCACATCAAGGGCGACATTCGCGAGGTTCGCCTCGGCCGAACCTTCGACGCGGTCTTCGTTCACGACGCGATCTGCCACATGACCACCGAACCGGATCTGCGCGCCGTGCTGCAAACCGCACATGAGCACTGCAGACCCGGTGGCGTCGGGCTGTTCGTCCCGGACTTCGTGCGCGAAACGTTTGTCGGGGGGACGGATCAGGGAGGATCCGATTCCCCCGACAGGAGACTGCGCTTTCTGCAATGGGTCTTCGATCCCGATCCGAAAGACACCACGTACCTGGTTGACTTCGCGATCCTTCTGCGCGACCAAAAAGGCAAGGCGCACGCGGTGCACGACCGCCACACTCTGGGTCTGTTTCCCCGCGCGACGTGGCTGCGCCTGCTCCGCGAAGTGGGACTGAGTCCTGTCGTGGTTCGTGACGATAAAGTTCGAGAGTTGTTCCTTGCACGTCGCAAGAAACAGTCACCGAATCGAGCAAGACGTAAGACTGCGAGGCGATCCATCACGTGAAACGGTGGCTGCGCTCAGTAGTACCGAGAGAGAAAAAATCATCCGCATCCCATTGACAGGAGTCGACCTGATCGGGTATCACTTCGACTTGCAAAGCGATGCTGCTCATGGCTGCCATCACAGAGGCGACCCCATTCGAGCCGGCAGACGTTTTCACAGCAATGCATCCGGGACCCGCCAATAACATTCATCGGGTCCGGAATAACGTGAAGGAGGTAAACCATCATGGCCGCTAAGAAGAAGGCTGCGAAGAAGCCTGCTGCCAAGAAGAAGGCCGCTAAGAGGAAGTAACAACTTCTTCTCGAGTCTTCTGATTCGTTAGTTAGCGCCGGGGTTCTGTGGCCCCGGCGTTTCCATGTTTGTGCTTTGACACTGGTTGGTGCCTTCAGCGGACTGACGGGTAAGACGCGAAGACCACAAACGCAATGACGCGAGTGCTCCGACCGCCATCAGCGCAGATGCTGCAGCACGGCTCTCGCCGCGAGCCACAAAGGCGCCCATGGTTATGACCGCAGCTCCAGGCGCGACCAAAGGCGTGAAGGCGCTGACCGGGCGGCAAGCGTGGGCCAGGGGTAGGTCGCTTGGGGAGATTGATCGATGATCGGCAATGCGACGTGCACCGCGATCACCGATCGTGCCTGCCAGAACGGCTGAAATTGGCGGGGACGGATGGGAATCGAACCCAAACCCCAGGCGCCTCGGCAGCGCCCCGCAGACGGTTTTGAAAACCGCGTTTCTGGCGTCCGCCAGAGTCCAGCAGTGTCCGCGCAAGATGAAAAATCACAAGCCGGCATCCGCTGACGTTCGCTGACGGTTGCCACCGTCCGACAGAATGGCTGTCAACTTGGCTGTCAGGACCTCTGCCTCCATCGACGACGGACCCGAACTGGCCGCTGCACGGCTCCTCGGACTGGACATCTCAGCCCACCCCGGAAGCGACCCCTTCCCAAGCACTCCGATTGGCGCCATCATTGGCCGTACGCCCCTCGGGCGCTCCGTCAGCCCGAGGCCGGATAAGGCTGGCAGAGGCCGATAGTCCAGGAGAAGAACCGATGCAAAGGTTCAACCGACGCTCTCTGAAGTTCGCATCAGCGCTCGGCGGAGCTTGCCTTGTGGTGACGGTCTCGATCCCCTACTCGACCGCCTCGGCCGCGCCTCCAGCCCTCGCTCCTGGCGGGCCGGGCGCGCTTTCTCATTTCGACCTCGCGCGGAAGGACTGCCTCGGCACCGCAGCCGACACTGCATCGAAGGTGTGGTACACGGTCGCGGGCGGCGTGCTAAGCGACGTCTACTACCCGACCGTCGACAACACCAACGTCGAGACGCTTCAGTACATCGTCACCGACGGATCAACCTTCACCGACCTGCAGAGCCGTGACATGACGTACACGGTGCGCGCAGTCGACCCGGGCGGCATGGAATGCGAGGTCAGCGCAACGGCAAAAAGCGGTGCGTACCGCATTGTCACCGACTACTTCACCGATCCCGCCCGCAACACGCTCCTGATGCAGGTGCGTGTCCACAACTCGACGCACTCCAATCTCCAGGTATACGCTCGCTTCGACGCGAGCGTGAACGGCAACGGAGGAGGCGGGGTCGGCAACGGCGGCGGCGACTCTTCGACGGTCGACGATTCGACCGGCCATCCAGTCCTCGTCTCGTACGACACGCAGACCGCGACCAACGCCGTGAACCGCGACTACGCTCAGCCCGTCTTCGCGGCGCTCGACGGTCCGTTCGACCAGGCTACGAGCGGCTTTGTCGGCACGCCGAGCGACAGCCTCAGCCAACTCGACGCGTCGCACGCCCTGACCCAGATCTACACCGACGCCGAGAACGGCAACGTCGTGCAAACGGGACGTGTCGCGCTGTCACCGCGCGGCAACGGATCGGTCACTCTCGCCTTGGGCCTTGGCCCGGATGCGGCCTCCGCAATCGCGAATGCTGAGGGATCGCTGGGCTCCAACCTCGACACAGTACGCAGCGCCTACGAAGCGGGTTGGCAGACCTACGACGCGAGGCTGAATGCGCCGCCGGCTCACATCTCCGGTGTGACCGAGGCGGCCGTGCACCAGCTGGCCGCCGAGTACTACCTGAGCGCGAACGTGGTCAAGGCTTCCGAGGACAAGACGTTCCCGGGCGCGATCGTCGCGAGCCTTGCGTCTCCGTGGGGCCAGGCGGTTTCCGCCGGCGATCCAAACAACACCTACTTCGGCTCGTATCGCGAGGTGTTCGCGCGCGACCTGTATGAATCGTGGACTGGACTGGTGGCGGACGGGGACCTTGCCACCGCGCGCGACGCAGTGACCTTTCTATTCGATCGGCAGCAGCAGCCCGACGGCTCGATGCCGCGCAACAGCCTGGTCAACGGCAAGCTCGCGCCTGACTCTTTCAACACGCAGCTGGACGAGTGCTCGTATCCGATCTTGATGGCGTGGACTCTCGGGATGACCGATTCGGCGCTCTACATGCAGCACATCCGCCCGGCCGCGTACTTCGTTGTCGCTCATGGTCCGAGCTTCGGCCCCGAGCGGTGGGAGGAGCAGGGCGGATACTCGCCCTCGACCATTGCGGCGGAGATCGCTGGGCTGATCTCTGCGGCTGACCTCGCCGACGTCAATGGCGACGCGGCCTCAGCCAGCGTGTTTCGCGCCACCGCCGACCAATGGCAGCGCTCGATCAAGGGCTGGACGGTCACCACATCCGGACCGCTCGCGTCGCATCCGTACTTCATCCGCCTTTCGAAGACCGGCGACCCCAACGCCGCAATTTCGTACAACCTCGGCAATGGTGGGCCGACGCTCGACCAACGCACCGTCATCGATGCCGGCTTTCTCGAGCTCTCTCGGTTGGGTGAGCTGGCGGCGTCCGACCCCGCGATTCAGGAGTCGATACCGGTGGTCGACGCCACCATCGAGACCACCACCCCAGATGGGCCCGGATGGCATCGCTACAACGGAGACGGGTACGGGGACGGTTCAAGCGACGGCCACCCATGGGCGCCCAGCGGCAAAGGCACCGGCCATCCCTGGCCGGCGCTTTCGGCCGAGCGCGGCGAGAATGGGCTACAGACCGGCGACGCGGCGGAGGCGATCGCGTTGCTCCAGAGCATGCAGAGCTTCGCTTCGGACGTCGGCCTGATTCCGGAGCAGGACTGGGAGCTGCCCGGTCTCGCGCCCTCGCCCTATGGCACCAATCCCACGTTCGCCTCGATTGGATTCGTCGACGGGAAGCCCGCTGGATCGGCCGCGCCGCTCACATGGTCGGCGGCCGCTTTCGTCCGTCTGGCCGCCGACATAGGAGCCGGCAGAGCGCTCGACCAGCCGGCCAACACTACCGATCGCTACGTGCCCCACCAGCAGGGGGCAACGACGCTCAGCATCACCTCGCCCGCCAACGAGTCGGCGATCAACGGATCACCGATAACCGTGACGGGCACGACCGCGGCTTCAGATGGCTCGTTCAGCGCTTCTGTGGCCGTTTCGCCCGGTACGACCGTGATTACGGTCGGGGCGACTGCCGCCGACGGAGCCACTGCTCAGGCGAGCCGCACGGTGGTGTGGGACTTCGTGCCTGGGACCAAGATCCTCGACATCACCGACCCGAGCGGCGATGACAATGGCCCAGGCAACTACGCGTATCCGACGGCCGGAGATTTCCACGCCGGAGCGTTCGACATCACGGACTTCCAGGTCTACGACGACAGCGCCGGCTCCGGCAACATCATCTTCCGCGTCCAGACGCGCGACCTGTCGCCGACGTTTGGCAGTCCGCTTGGAGCGCAGTTGGTCGACGTCTACGTTCACGATCCTGGCGCGGCGACTTCCGACACCTCCAAGGGCGCCTCGTTTTCCCAGCGCAACTATCAGATCGCACCGTCCGCGGCCTGGAGCCGTCTGATCGAGGTGCAGGGCTTCGGCCAGCGGTACGTCGATGCGCATGGCACGACGCTGGGCACCGTCTCGATCCGGGCAAACCAGATCTCGCGCTACATCACGTTCAGCGTGCCGGCGTCGAGCCTCGGCCATCCCGGAAGCGGATGGGGCTTCTCCGTCGTCCTGACCGGGCAGGACGGGTTCAGCTCGGACCAGGCTCGGGGCTTCGCGCCGACGCCTCAGCCCTACCTGTTCGGTGTGTGCGCGGCGGCGAGCAGTGACCCGCACTGCACGGCCGATCCGTCGACAGTGCCGAAGGCAATGGACGTCCTGACGCCGCCGGGCGTGCTGCAAAGCGACGAGCTCGACTACACGCTGCACAATCCGGTGGTAATCACCGACGTCGTGATCCCGTGATGCGCTGACCTAACTCGGCCCTGACGCGGGAGAAGGCCGACGGCCGCTCCCCGCGCGTTCACACCGAAAAGTTCGCGACACATTGGCAGCCACGGCAGGCGGGGGCTGACATCGGCTCGGGGCGAGTACGTTGTCATTGGGCTGCTCCCGTGTTCCCGGCCGATACGGTTCCATTATCGGCAGCATCGGTTGCGGAACCGTGGGCATAGTTGCGGCGAGCGTGGGACTTCTGGACCATACCTTTGTGAATGGATCAGTGCTGGTCGGTAGAAATCCACCGCGTAAAACGCATACTGGATCGGTGAGCGAGACGCGGCATGATCCAATGATCTTGACCACCAATCTGCCAGTGCCGACCGACGATGGCGCGGCCGACCACCTTCGTGGCTCGCGAGTGCCAGACATCGCCCTCCCCGCAACTGATGGCCGCCAGATCTCGCTAGCCCCAATCCCCGACCGTCCAATCGTTCTATATGCCTATCCCCGCACAGGCCGTCCGGGAGAAGAGCCTCTCGTCGACGATTGGGACCTGATCCCAGGCGCGCGCGGTTGCACTCCGGAGACATGTGGATTCCGCGACCACCATGCGGAACTGCAGGCCGCGGGCGCCGAGGTATTCGGGCTATCGACGCAAGACACTCCCTATCAGCGGGAGCTTTCAACCAGACTGCGACTGCCTTTCCCGATTTTGTCAGACGCGGATCTAAGGCTCACTCATGCATGGTGTCTACCGAGCTTTCGAGTGGCCGGCCAGACACTGTTGCGACGTTTGACGTTGGTGTTGCGGGACGGTTGCGTCGAGCATCTGTGGTACCCAGTGTTTCCGCCCGACGGGCATGCCGATGTAGTCCTCACCTGGCTCCGCTCTAACTCAACGGAAGTGCAGTCGGTTGACAAATGAGACCGACTGGACAAGGAATTCACGAAAGCGCTCTTAACAATGCGATGCAATGGATACGAGGTAGTTATCGCCAGCATTAGTGCCGGCGCCAGTCAGCCAGAGTCAACCCGGCCTTTCTATTCCCTCCGCAGACCAATCAACAATCCAGTCTGCTAGCTCCACGACATTGCCATCCGGATTCGCGACAAATACGGACCGGTTGCCGTGTGAGAAGGCAATGGGCCCCACCACCTTGAAGCCGGCCGCAACCAGTCTCTCTTGCCACATGGACAGGCTGCCTGACTCGACGTAGATTGCGACCGCGGCTTCTCTGACTGGGGTCAGGTCTTCGCCGACCAGGTCGTCGCCACGGCCATTGTCGACCGCCTCATCGACAACGCCATCGTCATCAACATCCGCGGTCGGAGCTTTCGCACGCGCGGCCACCAAGACTCAAGCAACGGCAAAAGCGGGCGCTGATGACGACGTCTCTGAAAAACGACGCGTCAGGAAGCCTCAGGACGCCCGGAATGGATAAGCCGAGTGTCGTAGGACCTGCGTGAAGGAGGTGGTGTTAGAGTCCGCTCAACCGCCGACGACCTGACGAAAATTTGTGATTGGGTCTGGCGAAATTTCGTGATCCTCGACATGTACTGCAGAACTCTGAGAGGTTCATGACTTGCTGAAACCATCGCTCCGAAGGCGAGCCACAACGCCGTGACCCCCGGGACCGACCGCGACATGATTTAGCATGGCTGCGTGGAACAGGACGGACGACGACTTCTCAGCTCGTCGTTCGGCGCTGCGGCGGCCGCGTACGCCGAGCACCGTCCGGACTACGCACAGGCCGCGGTGCGCTGGGCGCTCGAACATGCGCCCGGCCCACGAGTGCTCGATCTCGGGGCCGGAACCGGCAAGCTGACCGCCACACTGGTGGCTTTGGGCGCCGAAATCATCGCGGTCGAGCCCGACCCGGCTATGCTGGCCGAGCTGCGCCGAGCGCTACCGGCTGTCCGTGCCCTGACGGGTAGGGCCGAGGCGATACCGCTTCCGGACTCGTCCATCGATGCGGTGCTGGCCGGTCACGCCCTGCACTGGTTCGACATGGACGTCGCGGGACCCGAGATAGCCAGGGTTCTCGCACCTGGCGGCATCTTGGCTGGACTGTGGAACGTCATCGACAACCGCGTCGACTGGGTCGGCGGACTCACGCGGGTAAGTGGGCCTGGAGCCATTGGTCCCCGTGACACGCTCAGCAGCTGGCGCGCCGAGACGGCAGGCGCACACCTCGCCGGCAATGGCCTGGCCGCCCAGTTCGGCTTGCCGGAGCAGCGTGAGTTCGCGCACGGGCAGCACCGCACCGCCGACTCCCTCGTCGCGGCACTCGCGACGAGGGCTGGGATGTTGGTTATGCCAGAGCAGGAACGAGAGACGACCCTCGCTCGGGTCCGCGATTATCTCGCGAGCAGGCCGGAGACCTCCCGTGGCGAGTTCACACTCCCGATGCTGACCGGCGTCCTGCGCGTCCGGCGACTATGAATGCCATCGACTGCCAGGTATTGGTGCAGACCCCGGGCGCGCCGCCTCCTTACTGAGCGGTCGCTACAGATCGTCCGGGCGCAGCTAGACCCGCTTGACCGAAGGCGATCAGCAGTCTGCTGCTGCGCCCGCGCCAGGTCGCGCTGTAGGGCGGCCAAAGTGCGTCGGTCATGCCGCTCGCCTGTAGGCGTAAGCGTGAGGACCGCGAGATCCTAAAAAGAGCCGCCGCCTTCTTCGCCAAGGAGACACGCTCGACCCGGTAGCGGTGTTCGAGTTCGTGGGACGAGAGAAGGCCAATCACGAGGTGCGGCGGATGTGTTGGTTGCTGGGCGCATCCCCAGCGGCTATTACGCCTCGTGCTGGAATTTCAACGTACCAAATCTTGCCACTCCGGTAGGTCGGCTCCTTTGTCCCAGCAGTCATAGCGCCTCCCTTTTAGGTGAGGTCCCACGTCCTTGTTCCTATGAACAGAGTTTTCAGGCCTAGCCACTGTATTATGTTGAAATGGACATAGTCGGGAGGCAATCCAAACCACACTCGTGTAGCTTCCCCTCCCTTCGGAGAATCGTGGGCTCGCGAGTGAAAGCGGCTCGCCTATGAGGCCCGCACACTAGATGGAGGTCGGCCAGATAATCCTGGATTGCCGCCCGACAGAGCATGCCGACCTCGGTAGCATCCAGCTCATCACTCGATTGCATCTCGGGCGCCCGCAGAAACGGACTTGAATTGCAACTCACCAACGTGCCGGACTCATTGCTGGAACTTATTGTCCTGTGGCGGGCTGGACGATGTCCTGCGAGTGAACTCACGACTGTTGCCTCCGACTGACGGAACTAGCTCTGGCCTCATGGAATTGCATCGCCCTGGCTTCGCACTCAGGCGAGCCAGTGTCGACACTCTAAGGATCCGTGACTCTCGCTAATTCGATTGGTCGATCGGCTCGTTGTACGGTGTACGAACTCCGGCAATACGCTCTGAAGGTGGGTCGACGCGACGCGCTCATCAGTCTTTTCGAGCGACAGCTGATTGAACCGCAGGAATCAGTCGGTGCCATGGTGGTCGGTTATTTCCGTGACCTAGACGAACCGGATCATTTTGTCTGGGTGCGCGGCTTTGACAACATGCGGTCGCGTAAGCTGGCGCTTGCAGCTTTCTACGAGGGGGAAGTTTGGGCGCGCTACCGAACCGAGGCGAATGCCACCATGGTCGACTCGGACAATGTGTTGCTTCTGCGGCCAGCACTTGCAGGCTCTGGCTTCCAGCTGGTTCCGCGAACCGAGCCGCCAAAACTGAGATCTGACGATGTCATCGTTGCCGGTGTCCACGCCCTTCGGACCGATCCCGCCGAGAGCGAGCTGCATGACATCGCCCGGGAACTCAGGCAGGAAGTCACTTCTTTTGGTGGATCGTTGCTTGCGACTCTGATCACCGAACCCAGCGTTAACGATTACCCAAGGCTTCCAGTTCGGGAAGGTGAAAACGTGCTGGTCTGGTTCGGGCGCTTCTCCGATCGCGATTTGCCTGAGTCCGTTGTCGGCGGCCTCAAAACTCTGTCGACGCAGTGCGACGCCGTGCAATCCAAGCCGAGTCAACTCCTGCGATTGGCGCCTGCAGCTCGCTCTCGGATCGTTTGATTCTCGTAGCGTCCAAGGAGAGCAAGACGGCCATGGACACAACCGGTGCCAGCATTCATCCCGAAAGGACTTCGACTTCTTGGAAGGGAGTTGGATCGTACACAACCGCTATCTACGTGAACGGCTCGTCGATTCCGACATCTGGGACGAGTTTCAGTCAACGTGTGTCATGCAACTCATCCTCGACGGCATGGGGAATCAGGATGAGTTCCGCATCGACTACTCGGGCGGCTACATTGGAATGTCCTTCCGCTTTTTCGACCCAAGCACCAAGCAATGGGCAATTTACTGGGCGGACAGTCGGAGACCCGGGCTGTTGGACCCCCCGGTCATTGGTACTTTTTCGGGCGATACCGGCGTCTTTAGAGGAGGCGACACATTTCAGGGCAGACCGATTGTGGTGCGGTTCATATGGTCGCGAGTCACGACCGGGGCACCAAGATGGGAGCAGGCGTTCTCTGCCGACGGTGGCGCGACATGGGAAACGAATTGGATCATGGACTTCGAGGGTCGTAATGTTCCGAGTGTCGAGGCTAAAGAAATCCAGCCGGAAACGGTTCTGGGTTTGCACCGCGAGAAAGGCGATCCTGGCCTCGGGCACCCGGCGCGAGATTCGAAAGAAGTTACGTCCCGCGCCCCCGGCGCGTTTAACGAACTATGACCCGCCCAACGACGCGCTGGCCAAATGGAAGGACTTTCCCGCCACCGCCACCCCCCGGCCCATCATCTCGTTCGGCGACACCGTGGACGAGATCCAAGCCAACGGGTTTCCTCCCGGCGACAGCAAGATGGCCTGGGTCTGCCACAGGTTCGTCCTGGCCGCGGGATTGAGCGTGCCGGCCGCTGCCCCTGCGAAAGCTTTCGGGGGCGGTTTCTCGTATCCGGCCATCAGCGCAACGCGCGCGTGGTCCGATCTCACGGCCCAGCCCGCCGGCGCGAATCCGGCGTGCGACGCAGCCGCCCACAACTTCGTCGTCACCGCGGTGCGCTTCGCGACAGCAGGCTTTTGGACCGATCGCGGCACGATGCAGATGTCGGCGTGGCTGTTCGACATCCCCGAGGCCGACGGCTACATTGGCCGCTCGGCGGTCGATCCGTCCGCCTATTGGGGCGGCGCCGTCACGAAGAGCGTGGGCCACGGCTACCGCATCAGCGCCGACGGGCGGACCGTCTCGATCGAGGTCGGGAATGCCGAGCCGGGTCCGTGTGGCTCTGACTACACCGCCTCGGCCGCCGAGTCCGTGTCCGCCGTCGCCATATCCGTCAAGCAGATTCCGCACGCCAGGCCAAGCGATTCATATGCGTGCCTTGACGTGTTCCGCCCCAGCAATATCACCGTAACGCTAGAAGCGCCGCTCGGAGGGCGCGTCCTGGTCGACGAGAACGGCAATGTCGGCAGCGTTTGCCCCGAAACGGGAGGCTGCTAGCGGCGTAATCGCGTGTCGGGGTGCACTACTGCCGGCCTGATGTCCGCACGTCAACAGGCGCTCTGCGTAGCGGCACATTTAGCCGTAGCCACGCGACAACAGGTACTTCGCGCCGGCTCTAATCGCGGCGGGATCGTCCACTGCGAAACCGAAGGCTTCGGCGAGACGATCGGTGAGGTTAAATGCAAAGCTGACAGCCAGGGCGTCTTTGATCTGTTGGTAAGACGCGCCTGCAACCAGCGCAGGGCGGATGTCGTCTGCATCCAATCCGTTCTCGAGAGTCAGCTTGCCCAGTATGCGCAATACCGCCCGTAGTGGCTCCTCGATGGGCGCCGTGTCGAGATCAGCTAAGGTCGCGGTCACTTTCGCATCATCCTTGTATGCCATGCCAGCGGTGGCTGAGTGCGCGATGACGCAGAACTCGGTGTTATTCACCTTAGAGATGAACGCAGCCATCAGCTCACGGTCAGCGACCGACCAATCGGATTGCCCGCGCATTGCCTCTTGTGTGAGGCGTCCTGTGCCGGCGAAGTCCGGACGATAGAAAGCCAACTTAACGGCATCGACTACTTGGTGACGCGAGACCAAGCGCATGATTAGGAATAGCGCCTTCGTTCGAATGTCGTGTCCGCGATCGAGGATGGAAAGACGCACCGCTAACTCCCATTGGTGGCTGCGTCGAGGGCTGCTATCGCGTTCTCATACTGCCGAGTGGCCTGGCCCACAGCGGCGCACACGATGAGCTCAAAGATCTGGTCCTCACTTAGGCCTGCAGCTCGAACCGCGGCGATGTCCGCGTCAATGACCTCGTGGACGTCACGAGCCACCTTGTCCACGAGCGTACGCGATGGCTCCTCGAGCCCCGCGTTCGTGAAGGCTGAACGGCGCAGTGTCACGGACGCTGTCCCGTCCCCTTCCCGCACCCGCTCAGCGAGCGCTCGGTATAACGAGGTTATGTCTGACATTTATCCCTCGGTAGCGGCGCCAGTGCACTGCGCCCGACCGAGCACCATCTGCCCTTCGCGATCTGCAACGTGCGCGATTGGATGACTAATCGTCGCGCTACAGCGATCGCCCGGGCGCGGAAAGTACCGAACGAACGACGTCTCCGGCGTCTCCAGTGTCGAAGTTTGATCGGAGCCGTATGTAACATTCGATATAGTGTCACATAGCCACCTGGCAAGCTGCGCCAACCACGGCACTATTAACCGCGTCGGTCGAGCCTCAGGTGCAGTGGCCATCGATCAACCGGGCAGGCTCGTGCCGCTCGGCCGACGAGTGTTGGAGTCCCTTTTCGTGCGCGTCGGCGGAGTGGTGCCGTATCAAACGCCCCTGGCCAGATCGAGTAGATCACGGTGCAGGTCAGGCGTAGCGGTCGCGACGATCGGGTCTGAATCGATTTGTCGTGTCTTTCCGAGTGACTGGATAGTGCTTGATGCCGGATAACCTGCCTGTCTTCATGCTGGCGGTTTTGATCCTGGTGGCGGTGCCAGGGCCTGATGTCTTGTATATCACCGCTCGCGGGATTGATCAGGGGAAGATTGCCGCTGTGTTGTCTGCGTGCAGTTGCGCACTGGGTGGCTTGGTGCTGACTCTCGCCGGGGCGTTAGGGCTGTCGGCTGTGCTCGAATCGTCGGCCGTAGCGTTCGCCGCAGTTAAGTACGTTGGTGCTGCTTACCTTGTCATCCTCGGCGCCATGCGTCTACTCAGGTCGGACCGAGAAGGAGTCCCGCAACAAGTTGACGGTGGTCCACCCCTTTCTCAAGTGTTTGCGCAGGGGTTTATGGTCTCCGTCCTGAACCCGAAGACGGCACTGTTCTTTGCCGCCTTCCTGCCTCAGTTCGTCAACCCGGCAGCAGGGTCGATCCGTATCCAACTGATCTTGCTGGGTCTGATTTTGGTCGGTATGGGGTTGTGTACTGATATGTGCTACGCACTCCTCAGTGGGAGTCTCGGTCAGCGGTTCCTGCGCTATCGTTTCTTTTCTGGTCCTAGGCGCTATCTCACCGGTGGTACGTACTTGGTTTTAGGCCTGGCTGCTGCCATCACTCGCCCTCTCAGGGCTGCTGCGGCCAGCCCCGGGCTCTAATACTCCCTAACTACATGCTCGTGTGCATGCAGAGCTTCCGTAGGAGGTAGTTATCAGCACCAATCCGCCCCTCGATTCCGCCGACCACATATTTGAGAGGATCTCCCGCGCAGCGCTCAGCCGGTCTAGAAAACCGTCTGCGACCTTTTCCGCCGCGCAAGCCTCGAGAGACCACCAGCGACGCCGCGGGCTCCGAACTCCAACTTGGCTGTCCTTGGCCGTCCTCGTCGGCTAAAGCGGACGCCCGCGGACGAAAGCGAACTTGGATGGACGTCTGCGGACGACCACAGACGGTTTTGAAGACCGCGTTTTCGGCGTCCGCCACCGTCCAGCGACGTCCGCGCAAGATGCAGAGTCACGAGCTGGGATCCGCTGACGTTCGCTGACGGTTGCCGATGTCCGACAGAATGGCTGTCAGCTTGGCTGTCAGGACCTCTGCCTCCTTGAGAGGCATGGTCCCGAGCCGCGGTTATGGCGTGTCCTCTCGTGTCCTTGGGTATCTGTGAGGTTCCGCCTGTCCTCGAAAATGAATCGTCGTCGTGTCCTTCTGTGACCTCCCGTGTAGGTCCGGTCACCGCCGTCGGGTTGGCGGTGACGTTTGAGTGAATCAGCTCCCTGCGCTCGTGGCGGATCAAGAAGACCACACAAAGAGTTTGGAAGCCGATCGTCTGCACCATGAGTAGGTCCGCCGCCCAGATGCCCTTGATCTGATTGCGCAGAAAGGCTCTCCAGGTCTAACTTCTCTGTCGATTGGGAC
>WNGR01015096.1_pt1 | contig 14909 bp, 14 predicted proteins | sample 5407581 | NCBI WGS metagenome assembly WNGR01 (sample SAMN13153383, study PRJNA577476) | soil metagenome | isolation source: 80 cm soil or saprolite under Garry oak tree replicate 2 | place: USA:California | collected 2016-06-15
AGGCGTTCTTCACCGCCAAGGACAGCGGCTGCCCGCTGACGAAGTAAGCCTCTCGTGTCCCGGACGCGGTGCAGCGCCCACAAGCGCGTCCACGCGCGTCTTCGACGCTATGGCGGTGCACCGCAGAGCCGGGACCCACGCCACACCACGGTTCGAGGTCAGATGGGTCCCGGTTCAGCGGCGCAGCGTTACACGCTGCACCGCGCCCGGGACACGAGAGCGTATGATGCCCACCTGCCCTCACACCAACCGCAACACCACCGCCCCCAGCGCGCCGGCCCACAGCGCGATGGCGGCGATGCCCTGGATCGCGAAGCCCGGGCCGCGCTTTGCCGCCGCAGTCGAATAGCCGATGAAGTAGACGATGCGGCCGATGATCCAGACTGCGCCGATTCCGGCCGCGACGGCGTCGCTGATATAGACCGCGAATAGCCAGAGCGACGGCAGGAAGATCGGCATCCATTCCAGCGTGTTCATCTGGATGCGAAAGGCGCGCTCGAAATCAGGGTGTCCCGACATCGCCGGCACCTTGATGCCCGTCCTGCCACGCGATCGCGAGACGTTCATGCAGGTGAAGAAGAAAAACAGGATCGCCAGCAGCGTGACGAGGGCGGTAAGGTGATACATCGCAAATCCCTTTGAACAAGTCGCGGTTCAATAGCCGGTCAGCTCGAGATAGCCAACACCGTCATGCGTGCCGGCAAAGCTTATCGGTCCTTCCCAGTAGGAGAAGCCGGTCCCCATCCAGGCCTTCGGGTTGAGCGGCTTGCAGGCAATCGAGAAGGATCGCGACGGGATCGCGATCTGCCATTCCACCGGCAGCTTGCGTCCGGCAACGTCCGCTGTGGCCTTCGGCGTCATCTGGATGTCGCTGCCCGCAATCATCTGCGTGCGGCCGTCGGCACTGATCCAGTTGCCGAAAGGATAATCGTGGCCGTCCTTCTGGCGCAACCGGTACAGCATCAGCTTGTCGCCGGAGGTGAGATGCAGCGACAGCCAGTCCCAGCCGGTCTGGTCGGCATCGAGCGGCTGGCTGCTCCATTCCCGGTCCATCCAGGCCTGGCCTGTCACGTCGACCGGTTTGTCGTCGATCGTGACGGTGCCGCGCGCGCGGAAAAACGGCTGGCTGTAATAGTAGGAAGCTTGTCCGCGCTCGGACTTGCGGCTGAAGCCGCCATCGCCTTGCAACACGACCGGACGATCGGCCTCCAGCGTCAGCGCGTAGCTGAAGTTACTGCCCGAAGCCTTCAACGTGACCGGCGACAAGGTGCGATCGTCGGTGCGCTCGGATCCCTTCATCTCCCAATCGTCGATCCAGGCCGCAAACGGCTTTGCCGCGACGCCGGCCTGTCCGATGCCCCCGCGTGAAAACAGCTCGCTGAAGCGGTGGGTATCGGCGCGCGTCACCGCGGCATGCGCCATCCAGATCTGTTGGTTGGCCCAGCCTTCGCCTTGCGGCCCCGGCTGCGCCGCCTGGCGGAACAGCGTCCATTGCAGCCCGCACGCCGCGCCGCTAGCCTCGACGAGGTTCGCGGTGAGATACCACCACTCGATGCGAAACTCCGGATGCGGTCCGTGATCGGCCGGGAAGGCGAACAATTTTCCCGGTGTCACCCGCGCAAAGCCGTCGGCCTTCTCGCCGAGTCCCGCATAGCCCTGTGCGTTGGTTCGGCGCGCGAGAGCGAGCGCGGCGATGCCGCCGGCAAAGGCGCGCCGCGAGATTTTATCAGCGCTCATTGGCGAATACCTTGACGAGCGTCGCCGGCTGCATCCGCGCCAGCCGAACCATCGGCAGCAGCGCGGCAAGCAGCGAGGCGACCAGCGCGACCGCGACCAGCTCGACCAGTTGCAGCGGAAACACATGGAACGGCAGCCGCCAGCCGAACGCCTTCACATTGACGATCGCGATCAGGCACCACGCCACCAATAGCCCGAGCGGCACGGCGAGGAGCGACGTGAACAGCGCCACCGACAGCGTCTTGGTCAGCTCGATCGCCGCAAGGCGCGGCCGGGTGATGCCGATCGCCCAGAGCGGCGCGAGCTGCGGCAGGCGGGAGTTTGCCAGCGTCAGCAGACTGGTCAGCAGCGCGATCCCGGCGACGCCGAGCGTGAAGGCGTTCAGCGCCGACGTCACCGCAAAGGTGCGATTGAAGATACGGATCGATTCCGCCTTCACCGTCGCTTGGTCGGCGACGCTGCGATCGTCGAGCGCAAACTGCTTTTGTAGTGCTGCGATCAAGCCCGGGATCTTGTCGCGCTGCACGACGAGGCCGATCCGCGTCTGCGGCGTCTGCGGAAACTGTCGGATCAACGCCGCGACATTCACGGCCAGCTGTCCCTTGGGATTGCCGTAATCGGCATAGATGCCAACGATGTCGAGCTCCCAGGTCCCGCCCGGTGCCGGCACTTCGATAACGTCGCCGACGCGAACGTTCAGTCGGCGGCTCAATTGCTCGCTGATGAAGGCGGCATTGCCCGGCACGAGCTGGGTCCAGGCGCGCGGCGCAGTCTCCAGCAGCGGCCAGCGCTCGCGATAGAGCGCGTGATCGGGCAGGCCGAACAACTCCACCGGCTGTCCCAGAACTTGCGTCTCGGCGCGGCCGCCCGAGAGGATCGCCTGGACCTCGCTGCGATCCCTGAGCCAGTTCCGGATCGCAACACCTTGCGCATTATCGGAGGCGCTGATGTAGACGTCGGCCGCGAGCCGCCCATTGAGCCAGCCGACAAAGGTGCGGCTGAACGTTTCCACCATGGTGGACACCCCGACATTGACGGCAAGCGCGAGCAGCAGCGCCATCAGCGCCAGCGAGAGTCCTGAGAGCTGCTGCCGGCTGTCCGCCCAGAACCATTGCGCGAGCGGCGCTCGCGCCCAGCGCTGGCCGGCGAGCAGGATGATCTCGAGGAAGGCCGGCAGGATCAGCGCTGCGCCGAACATCAGTGCGGCCAGCACGCCAAAGCCCGCGATCAGAGACTCGCCATACTGAAGCAGCAACAGCGCGACCGCGAACACGGCACAGGCGGCTGCGCCTTGCAGGATCAGCCAGCGGCGCTGCCTCTGCTGCCAGGCGTACGGCTGCGCGGTCGCCAGCACCGGCATCCGGATCGCCTTGACCAGGCTGGCCGCCGCCGCGACGATCGCGCCGGCAACGCTGATGCCGATGCCGGCGAGCCACCATTCTGGCCGTAGCGTCAGCTGCCCCGGGATCTGCGCGCCATAGAGCCCGCGCAGCGACGCCGCGACGTCGGGCAACAGCGCCGCCGCGATGAAATAGCCGCAGACGAGCCCGATCAGGCCGGCGACCAGCGCCAGCGCCACCAGCTCGACCACCAGCACCGTGTTGACCAGCCGCGCCGAGGCGCCGCAGGCCCGCAGCGTGCGCAGCATCGGCAGCCGCTGCTCGAAGGCGAGGCCGACGGCCGAATTGACGATGAAGAGGCCGACGAAGAACGACAGCAAGCCGAATGCCGTGAGGTTGAGATGGAAACTGTCGGTGAGGCGTTCGAGCTCCGTCTCCGCATTCGGCTCGACCCGTTGCAACTGGTCGCCAATGATGCTTGCGAGCAGCGCGGGCTTGCCCTTCGGCTGGCCGATCAACAACCGCGACACCTGATCCGGTTTGTTCAGCAGCCGCTGCGCCACACCGATGTCGACCACCAGCACCTCAGGCACGAGCTGCGGCTGCACATGCAGCGGCGGCAGCTTTGCGCCACTGCTGATCGATGGCGCCGCGCCTTCCTGCTCATGCAAATCGTTCAGCGTCTCCCGCGCTACCAACGTCTGGCCCGGCGCGGCAACGAAGCTGCTCAAATCCGCGGCGCCGAGGCGCGGCGCGTTGCCGACATCCGCCGGCAGCGTCACCGGCTCGATGCCGAGCAGCCGCACCGAACGCCCGTTGATCTGGACGCGGCCTTCCAGCACCGGCGAGACCGGCCAGCCCGCGCGCCGGAGCTTGACGAACAGGTCCTGCGAGAAAGTCGCCGCATTCGGCGCGATCAAAGTGGCCGTGCGTACGCCGCCGAACGTCGCCGCCGCGCGGTCATAGGCGTTGCGGGCCTGCTGATTGATCGCCTGCACGCCGCTCCACAGCGCGGTCGCCGAGATCAACCCGATCAAGAGCGTCGCGAACTGCATCCTGTGCCGCCGCCAATGGCTGAGCAGTACAGCGAGCACCCACAGCGCGCGTCTCATGCGATCCGTCCCGCATGCAGGATGACGTGACGGTCGAGCGTGCCGGCCAGATGCAGGCTGTGTGTCACCATCAGGAAGCCGCAGCCGGTGCGTGCGACGAGGTCGCGCGTCAGCGCCAGCACGTCGTCGGCGGTCGTCTCATCCAGATTGCCGGTCGGCTCGTCCGCCAGCAGCAGCAACGGCTTTATCGCCAGCGCCCGGCCGATCGCGACCCGCTGCTGCTGGCCGCCGGACAGTTGCTCGGGATAACGCTTCAACAGGCTACCGAGCCCGAGCCGCTCGATCAGCTCCTTGTGCCAGGCCGCATCATGCCGGCCGGCGATTCGTGCCTGGAACGCGAGATTGTCCGCGACCGACAGGCTCGGGATCAGATTGTACTGCTGAAAAACCAGGCCGATCCGGTCGCGCCGCAGCTCGGCGCGGCCCGCGTCCGACAGCTTGGTGACCTCGGTGTCCTCCAGCCGGATCGTGCCGCCATCGGCGGCGTCCAGCCCGGCGATCAGGTGCAGCAGCGTGCTCTTGCCGCTGCCGGATTCGCCGGTCAGCGCGACGCGCTCGCCGGCTCTGAGGTCGAGGTCGACGCCGCGCAGCACATGGACGGGTTCGCCGGCCGAGGCGAAGGTCTTGGAGAGATTTTTGATGCTCAGCACGATGAATGGCGCCAGACGGAATTAGCTCAATGCTGCGTAGCACACTTGGTGTGGAAATGCCGGGGTTGCGTTGCCGTTCAAGCCGTTGTTAGCTCCAGCAACGGCCAAATCATAAAAGTGCCAAAAAAACATACGGGGAGAACGATGAGCGCTCAGGGAACGCCCACAGCAACGGGCAAGACGACAGAAACGCCAAAGGGCGCGTGGACCGTCACCTTCCTCCTGTTTCTCTTTATGCTGGTGAACTTCGCCGACAAGATCGTCGTCGGTCTCGCCGGCGTTCCGATCATGACCGATTTGAAGCTCGAGCCGGAGCAGTTCGGCCTGCTTGGCTCCTCGTTCTTCTTTCTGTTTTCGATCTCGGCTATCGTGGTCGGCTTCATCGTCAACAAGGTGGCGACGCGCTGGGTGCTGCTGACACTCGCGGTGATCTGGGCGCTGGCGCAGTTTCCGATGGTCGGCACCGTCTCCTTTACCACGCTCCTGATCTGCCGCATCGTGCTGGGCGCCGGCGAAGGCCCGGCGGCTTCGGTGGCGATGCACTCCGTCTACAAATGGTTCCCCAACGAGAAGCGCACATTGCCGACCGCGATCCTGTCGCAGGGTTCGGCCTTCGGTGTCATCCTGGCGGTGCCGGCGTTGAACTGGGTGATCGTCAATCATTCCTGGCACTATGCTTTCGGTGCCCTCGGCGTCGTCGGCCTGGTCTGGGTCGCGGCCTGGCTCGCACTCGGCAAGGAAGGTCCGCTGGACACGCAGGCATCGGCGGTAACCGAGCCGAAAATCCCCTATCTCCAGCTCTTGACTTCGCGCACCTTCATCGGCTGCGTGGCGGCGACCTTCGGCGCCTATTGGGCGCTTTCGCTCGGGCTCACATGGTTCACGCCCTTCATCGTCAAGGCTCTCGGCTTCTCGCAATCTCAGGCCGGCTTCGTCTCGATCCTGCCTTGGGTGTTCGGCGCCACCATCGTCATCCTCACCGGCTGGATCTCGCAGGTGATGATGGCCCGCGGCTATACCACCCGGATCTCCCGCGGCGTGCTCGGCTCGGTGCCGTTGATCATTGGCGGCCTGATCCTGGCGACGATGCCGCATGCCCAAGGCGCCGGCCTCCAGATCGCCCTGCTCGTCGTCGGCTCCGGCCTGTGCGGCGCGATCTATGTCGTCTGCCCGCCGATGCTCGGTGAATTCACCCCGGCGTCGCAGCGCGGCGCGATCCTCGCGATCTACGGCGCGCTCTATACGCTCTCGGGCATCATCGCGCCGAACGTGATGGGCACCGTGATCCAGCGCGCCGGCAGCATGGTCGACGGCTACATGACCGGCTTCACCATCAATGCGGTCGTGATGATCGGCTCCGGTGTCATCGGTCTGTTGCTGCTCTGGCCGAATACGGAAAAGGCCAGGCTGACGCGCGGTGCCGCTCCGCAGGCACGCGAGTTGAAGGGCGCGGTTTCGCCGACGTAAGGTTGGGTTGGCCTTTCGCCCGTCCCAATAAACACCGTCGTCCCGGACAAGCGCGCCCAAAGCGCGCGCAGATCCGGGACCCATAACCACAGGATTGTGGAATCGGCACGCTGGTGGCTCCAGCGTGTTTCAAAAACTGACTTTCGGGGTAATGGGTCCTGGCTTTCGCCAGGACGACATCAAGATTGAGGCGCCACCTACGCGCCTCAAGCAGCCCCCGCTACTGCATCCCCTGCGCCCCCCGAACGAGCTTCCCCGACCGTCGTCCCGTGGCTTCCCCATGCCGCCGCGTCACCACGCCCGACACGATAGTGGCGTCATAGCCGTCGACATCCTGCAACAACCGCCGCCCACCAACCGGCAAATCGTAATGCACCTTCGGCGGATGCAGATGCAGCCGGTCATAGTCGATCACATTGACGTCTGCCTTGTAGCCGGCGGCAATCAGCCCGCGATCGGTGAGGCCGACCGAGAGCGCGGTCTTGCGCGACTGCGCCGCGACCACGAACGGGATCGTGAGTTTCTCGCCGCGCTTGCGGTCGCGGGTCCAGTGCGTCAGCAAATAGGTCGGGAAGCTCGCATCGCAGATGATGCCGCAATGCGCGCCGCCGTCGGAGAGGCCGGGCACCGATTGCGGATCGATCAGCATCTCGCGCGTCGCATCGAGATTGCCGTCGGCATAATTGAGGAACGGCACGTAGAGCATGCCGCGGCCATCATCCGACAGCATCGCTTCGTAGGCGAGTTCTTCCGGCTGCCGGCCCTGCTTGCGCGCCTGTGGTCCCAGCGCGTTCTCCGGCGGCTGTTCGTAGTCCGGGGGATCGCCGAGCAGGAACATCTTGTCGTAGTTGGGACGGAAGAACAGCGGATCGTCGGTCGAAGTCGCCGTCTCGCTCAGGATCGCCTTGCGCACCTCCGGCTGATGCAACCGTGCCAGCCGCTCCCTGAGCGGCAGATGTGCGATTGCCTTGTAGCTCGGATGGGTCTGGAACGGATTGCGTGACAGTTCGAGCCCGAGCAGCAGGCCGACGGGCCGCGCCGCGATCTGCGCGGTAATGGAGAGGCCGCGCTTCGCCGCCGCATTGATCTCGTCCAGTGTCTGGCGCCAACGCTGCGGCGCCTTGTCATTCTGCGTGATCGAGAACGAGATCGGGCACTTTGTGGCGTCCGCCACCCGCAGCATCATCGGCAGGTCTTCATGGAGGGTCGACAGATCAAGCACGAATTGCAGCACGCTGCGGCCCTGGCTGTGCATTGCGCCGGCAATCGCGGTGAGCTCGTCCTCGCCGGCCTTCAGCGTCGGCGTGAAATCGCCGGTCGAGGTGCGATGATTGAGCGTGCGCGAGGTCGAGAAGCCGAGCGCGCCGGAGCGCACCGCCTCGCCCGCGAGCTTTGCCATGGCCGCATTGTCCTCGGCAGTCGAGGGATCGCGGCGCGCGCCGCGCTCGCCCATGACATAGACCCGCAGCGCCGCATGCGGCAGTTGCGCGCCGACATCGATGTCGAAATCGCGTTTCGACAGCCAGTCCATGTAATCCGGAAAACTTTCCCAGGCCCAGGGAATGCCGGCGCTCAGCACCGGCTCGGGAATGTCCTCGACGCCTTCCATCAGCTGGATCAGGCGGGTGAGACTTTCCCGACCTCGCTGATCTTGCCGCCGGTGATGGCGACATCAGCTTCAAACAGCTCGCCGCCGCGGCCATCTGCGACCGTGCCGCCGCGGATCACGAGATCAAGGTTGGTCATGTGGTTTCTTCCCGTGTTGTTGTTTGTTTCGCCGGGACGACAGTTGAATTTGTAGTTACGCCGTGCCTCGCGCCCGCCGCTCCGTGAACGGCGACAGCACCACAGTCGCGACCATGAAGATCACCGAAGCGCCGAACACCCAGTGCGGCGCGCTCTGGTCCATGATCCAGCCGAACAGCAACGGGCTGACGATGCCGCCGAGATTGAAGCCGGTGGAGACGATGCCGAAGGCGCGGCCGGCAGCGCCCGGAGGTGCCGCATTGCGCACCAGCATGTCCCGTGACGGCGCGATCACGCCGGAGAGGAATCCCGCGGCCATCATCGCGACGGTCAGCGTCCAGCCGGGCAGCGTCACGAGCGCGATCAGCAGCACGATCGCGGCATTCGCGGCAAAGCAGGCGGCGGCGACATAGCCGTGGCGCTCGGTGTGGTCGGCGAGGAAGCCGCCCGCGAGCACGCCGGCGGCGCTCGCCGCGAGGAACGCGGTCAGCGCGACATTGGCGGCAGAGTAGGACGCGCCGTAGCCGCTCATCAACGCAACCACGCCGAAATTGTTGATGCCGGCAACCGACAGGCTCAGCAGCATGAATAGCGCGGTCAGCGTGATCAGTGCCGGGGTGATCACGGCCTGCTTCGGTGCGTTCGCGCTGCCCGGCTTTGTCTTGTGCGCTCCGGCATCGGGAATGTTCATGGTGACCAGCAGCAGTGCCACCAGCACGCCGATCGCGCCCGCCGCGATCAGCGCGCCGACGCCCCCGGACACCGTGACCAGCGCAGCAACGATTGCGGGTGCAACCGCGCCGCCGAGATAGCCGGCAAAAGTGTGGATCGAGAAGGCGCGGCCCATCCGCGCCTCATCCATGTGCTCGGCCAGGATCGCGTAATCGGCGGGATGATAGACGCTGTTGGCGAGCCCAAGCAGCACGGCGCAGGCGATCAGGGAAGCGTAGCTCAGATGCAGGCCGAGCAGGATCAGCGCGAGCCCGCCGAGCGTCAGTCCACCCAGCAGGATCCTGCGCGCGCCAAAATGGTCGACGAGATAGCCGGTCGGCGCCTGCGTCAGCCCGGACACGACGGCAGACACGGTCAGCGCGAACCCGAGCTCGACATAGCCGACACCAAGCTGGCTCTTCAGGAACGGGAACAGCATCGGCAGGACCAGCAGATGGAAATGGCTGACCCAATGCGCGATCGAGATCCCGGTCAGCGTGCGCAGCGTACTGTCCGCCTTGCCTTGTTGCGGTGCGGCGAGAACGTCGACCATTGCAGTTCCGTTTCACTCCCTGAGGGAGCGGAAACTATCGGGGAGGGCGGTTATTTGTCCATGAACGCGGGCGCATGGCAGGTAGCGCGGGTGGGGGAAGTGATGGCAATCGGATGCCTCCACATCGTCGTCCTGGACAAGCGCAGCGAAGCGGCGCGCCGATCCAGGACCCATTACCCCAGGGAGCAGTTGGGCGAAGATTCGTGGTTAGCGCTTCGCGCCAAACTTCTCCCTGGGGTAATGGGTCCTGGCTTTCCGCCAGGACGACGGCGGAGCTCGAAGCGCTAGCGCGTCCTCACAGCGGCTCATCATCCTCGCCATACCGATCACGCTTCGGCGTCGCGATGTCGCCGTCCTCGTCATCGTCGTCGGTGTCGCGCGGCGGCGTGGGCTTCCTCGCCTTGTCGTCCGCCTTTTTCGGCGGCTCGCTTGGTTTGGCGGTCTTGGCCATGGCTGATCCCGGATGGTGACGCTGCATCCGATTTTACCCGCAAAATATCTGCGGTTCCTGACTTATCTCAAGGGCCGCGGCGAGGCTGTCAGCCGTGCACCACCGGCCCACCCGCCTTCTTCCAGGCATCGATGCCGCCGGCGATGTGCGCGGTATTGGACAATCCGGCGTTCTTGGCCGCAGCCACCGCCATCGCCGAGCGTTCCCCGAAGGCGCAGAAGAACACCACGCGGCGGCCGGTGGCGGCCACGACCTCGCGCAGCATGCCGCCGGGCTTGAGGCTCTCCTCGACCGTCGGATAGGGCGTGTGCAGCGCGCCCTCAAGCATGCCGTGCTTGGCGCGCTCGTTGCTCTCGCGCAAATCGACCAGCAGCATGTCCGGCCGGCCGAGCGAACGGATCGCCTCGATTGCGCTGAGCGCGCGACCCTCCTTCTCCAACTCCTCCTGATGCAGGCCGACATGCATGTTCGCCGGCACCGCCACGTCCATCATCTTCGGATTGGGCAGCTTCAGATTGGCCATCAGCTCGATATATTCGTCGACCGAGCGCACCTGGAGCCGCGGATTGTAGCGCTTCTCCTCGCCGATAGTGGAGACGGTGTCGCCCTTGTAGTCGTGCGCCGGGAAGACCATCGTCTCGTCCGGCAGCTTGAGCAGGCGATTGAAGATCGACTCGTATTGTGCGCGCGACGAGCCGTTCTGGAAATCGGTGCGGCCGGTGCCGCGGATCAGAAGCGTATCGCCGGTGAAGACGCGGTCGCCCATCAGATAGGAATAGGAATCGTCGGTGTGGCCGGGCGTGTACATCACGTCGAGCGACAGGCCCTCGATCGTCACCCTGTCGCCGTCGGCGACCCGCATCGCCACCACGTCGGCCTTGGTCTGGTCGCCCATCACGGTCATGCAATGGGTGCGGTCGCGCAGCTCGCCGAGGCCGGTGACGTGATCGGCATGGAGGTGGGTATCGACGGCCTTGACCAGCTTGAGGTCGAGCTCGCGCAGCAACTGGCAATAGCGGTCAACCTTCTCCAGCACGGGATCGAGGATCAGCGCCTCCCCGCCGGGGCGGCTGGCCAGGACGTAGCTGTAAGTGCCCGAAACGCTGTCGAAGAGCTGGCGGAAGATCATGGCAAGACCCGGCGTGGAGTGATTCCAAATTCTACTACGTAGCGGGTCATAAAGAGAAGTAATGTACTGTTAAAATAAGAAAGTTTAGAAGATTTTTATTGTGGCTTGATGGCCCCTCGGCCGTCGTTTCGGGGTCATCCGCGGAACGCCCCTCGAATCTCGAGCGCGATCATGGACGCCATAGCGCCGCCTCACCCACCGCTGTCATTCCCCGCGAAGGCGGGGAATCCAGTACGCCGCGGCTTCTCCGTACCCGTCACCGTCTCTGGAATACTGGATCGCCCGCTTTCGCGGGCGATGACAGCGAGGGCGTCGCGAGGAGTTTACGGCCTCACCAGCATGTAGCCGTTCTCTGTGAGGAACAGGATCTGCCCGACCCCGACCTGCACCGGCGTGGCCGCGGGGATGAACTCCGGCCGCTTGCCCGTCTCCCGCTCAACCGTGTCGACGGTGTTGAGGCAGATGTCGAAGCGGACGCCCTGGGCGATCAGGCTTTCGACCTGCTTGCGGCGGTCGCTGCCGGCGAGCAGGAGATCGATGCCGGGGCCGAACGCCACCACCTCGATCGCGACCTTGTCCGGGTCATAGAACTTCAGCAGATTGTTGGCGACGCTCAGCACCAGCGCCTGCTTCTTGGCGTCACCGTCGGACAGTTGCAGCACGATCTTGTGCTCCGCGAACGGCTTGTCCTGGAGCGGCACCTGCTGCGCCATCGCCGGTGCGATCATCACCCAGGCGAACAACGCCAGCATCATCATGCGAAACGTCCGCAAACGCGTCATCCCTGTCCTGCAATGCCTGGATTGCCCTCAACGCCCTTCAGCGTGACGCCGGAGCCAAGCCGCTCCGGCATCATCCGGCCGGAGCGCAGATATTTGCCCACCACATCCCACACCGGCGCGCCTTGCTGGCCGTTGACGGAAGCCCAGCCCGCGACCTTGTAGCGGTGGTTGGCGACCAATGCTTTGCCGTTGTCGAGCTTCAGTTCTGAGATGCGGCCGCCTATCGCGCTGGTCGGCGTGCAGGTGTAGCCGAGCCCGCCGGCGCGCACCATGTCGCCGCCCTGCTGGTAGTAGGGGTCGGCGTTGAAGAGATTGTCGCAGACGTCCTCCAGCACGTCCTTGATCTCTGCGCCCGTCATCTCCTGCACATAGGTCTCGGGATAGGTGATCGCGGTTTCCGCCAGCAAATCCTCCATGGTCAGCGGCTGGCCGGACAGCGCGGTGACGCCCCAGCGAAAGCCCGGCGACAGTGCGATCTCGGCATCAAGCTCGGTGCGCAGCGCGGCGCAGATTAGTTCGTCCACGGGGCCGGCGAAATTGTCGCGGCGATAGAGCAGGCGATCGGGTGTTGCGATCTTCTCCGACCAGTCCGTCACGAACGGCGCGCGCACTCGGCCGATCAGCTCGGCCATTGCAGGATCGGGCTTGAGCAGCTCGGAATAGACCGGCAGCAGATGATATTTGACATCGCTGACCTTGCCCTTGTCGAGCGCGAGATCGAGCACGGCCAGAAATTTCCCGTTGGAGCCGGCATTGGTGACGAGCGTCGTGCCGTTTGCGTTCTTCACCGCAATCGGCTGCGGCACGGCGTCATGGCTATGGCCGCCGAGAATGACGTCGATGCCGGTGACGCGGCTTGCGAGCTTGAGATCGACATCCATGCCGTTATGCGAGAGCAGAATGACCGCATCGACCTTGTCCGCGCCACGCAGCGCATCGACATGTTTTTGGAGCTCTTCCTCGCGGATGCCAAAAGTCCAGTCCGGCGTGAACCGCTTTGGATGCGCGATCGGCACGTAAGGAAAAGCCTGCCCGATGATCGCGACGCGATAGCCGCCGAGCTCCTTGATTGTCGACGGCTTGAACACGCGGCCGCTCGCCTTGTCGAAGGCGCGGGCGTCGTTGAACGCGGCTTCCTCGGTCAGGAAGACGTTCTGCGCCAGGAATTCGCCCTTGAAGTGGTCGAGATTGTCGCGCAGCGCCTGCTCGCCGTAGGTGAATTCCCAATGTCCGGTCATCGCTTCGATGCCGAGCAGATTGGCGGCCTCGACCATGTCGCGGCCCTGCATGATGTTGGCGAGCCCCGAGCCCTGCCAGAGATCTCCGCCGTCAACCAGCACAGAGTGCTTCTCGCCGGCATCGCCGCGGAGACGGTCGATCAGCGTCTTCAGATGCGCGAAGCCGCCGAGCCTGCCGAAGCGGGTTGCGGACTTCTCGAACTCGAAGCAGGTGAAGGCATAGGCATCAGCGCTGTCCGGCCGGATCCCGAACCGATCGAGAAAGGCACGGCCCACCAGATGCGGCGGCCGGCCCGCCATCTCACCGATGCCGATATTGACGCTCGGTTCGCGGACATAGACCGGATTGAGCTGCGCATGGGTGTCGGTGAGGTGGAGGATCCGCGCATTGCCGAAACGTTCGATGTCGTAGATGCCGGCGGTCTCGGCGCCGCGCGCAAGCCGCGGCAGGCTGACCGAGGCGGCGACAGCGGCTGTGCTCTTCAGGAAATCGCGGCGGCGGATCGCCATCCCAAATTTCTCCGCGCCTATTCTCGGCAGTTCGAAGGTTCCACGGCGCTTTATTCTAGCGGATTTCCATCGCCTTCCAGGCCTCTTTTTCAGAGGTCGCCTGGAAGATCGATGCCTTCGCCAGCGCCTCGGCCTCTTTTGCGGCTGCGACTGCCCGGTCGAAATCGCCGCCATCGGCCGCTTTTTTTGCCGCCGCCAAAATCGAGACGGTCGTGGTCCACTGGTTGCGCAAGTCGGCGGCCTCCTTGAATGCGGCTTCCGCGGCAGCATAGGCCGCCTTGAAGTCCGCGTCAGTCGCCGCGCGCGCCGAGGGCAGCGCGACGGTCAATGCCAGCAGCATGGCGAGAGGAAGTGACCGCTTCATGGCCGCGCTCCCGGCCCGGAAATCGGCAAGCCATTGGCGACGTAGGACAGGAAATACTCGACGTCGCGGTATTCGTCCGCCTGCGGCTCCAGCGGAACCGCGCGGGTCTGGCTGTTGCAGGTGACGAAGCGGCGGCTGGTTGTGCCCATGCCGCTCCATTCGGAGCGGTAGATCGGCATCGCATTGAGGATGCCGAGCGCCGGGGCCAGCACTTCGGCGCGAATGCGCTCGCCCGGGCTCTGCACATGGCAACTCGCGCAGGAAAAGTTCATCTGGCCGCGGCGGGTGTAGAAATAGCGCTTGCCGCTCTCGAACGCTGCGAGCGCGCGGGGATCGTCGGGAATCCTGATGTCCATCGGCTTGCCGCGCGAGGTGAAGGCCATATACGCCGTCAGCGACGCCATCTCGTCCTTGACATAGGAGTAGGGCGCTTCGCCATTGGCTTCGCGGCAGCGGTTGATCGCGAGCTCGAGCGTGACGACCTTGCCTTCCTTCGTGTCGAAATAGGGATAGTTCTGGCGGATGCCGACGCCGCCATTCGGGAAGCAATCAGCATAGGTCTTGCCGTTCTTGAACGGCGTCGCAAACATCTCCTTGCCGGCATCGAGCGCGAACTCGTAGGGCGGAAACTCTTCCTTCTCCTGCCACTGCCGCTTCATGTCCTCGTTCATGGAATAAGGACCGTTGACGAAATCCTCGTGCTTCACGTTCGGAAATTTCTGGAAGAAGAAGTTCTGGAACGCTTTTGCGTCGGCGACAGGATCAACCGTGTCTGCGGCGGCCACGCGCGGCGCAGCCAAAGCGAACGCCGCGAGTGCGACGAACGCTGAACCGAGCAGAATGGTAGCGCGCCGTTTCATCACGAGATCTTCGCGGTGGTCGTGTCCGATCCACCCTTGTTGTCGGTCCAGGAGATCTTGAGGTCGTCGCCCTTCTTGGCGCCCTTGAAGCTGAACTTGACGTAGGGGTCCTTCGAGACTGCGGTGCCCCAATCGGCGACGAAGACGTCATTGCCGTTATGTTCGAACTTCAGCTCCTGGATGAAGTGCGCCGGGATCAGCTCGCCCTTGGCGTCCTTGACGAAGCCGGTATCCATCGGGTGCTGGATCAGCACCTGCA
>WNGR01004576.1_pt1 | contig 14900 bp, 19 predicted proteins | sample 5407581 | NCBI WGS metagenome assembly WNGR01 (sample SAMN13153383, study PRJNA577476) | soil metagenome | isolation source: 80 cm soil or saprolite under Garry oak tree replicate 2 | place: USA:California | collected 2016-06-15
GAAGGTACTCAGCTTACTCAATCGAACTCCGACCACAGCATCGGACAACAAGTGTGACTAGCACCCAATTCTCGTTTTTTGCGACACAACAATATTTTTATTTAAAAAGGAACTGGAGAATGTTAATAAATGGTACAAGGTGTATATCTAATTTGAATGTGATTGGAGAAGAACTGAGCAGGAAATTCGAAGTGTCCGAACAGGGGAGGGGTGTCCGAACACCGGGTCAGCGATAGTAGTGTACTGAACCACAGCCAAATTCGGCAACTCGCGCCACAAACCTTATCCCGAACGTGTTCTCGCCGTGAAGGACACAACCATCTAGACGGGAAGAACCTCAAGGTAAGCCATCATAATGCGCTCGTCGTCAGTGCTTGCAGTTTCTGTGGAGGATGGAGAACGTGTTTCTGCAGCCAGGGCATTGTTAGGCGGTGGATGGGATGGTGGAAATGTGGATGGCAATGCAGGTATCTGCATGAAGCTGTCCTGTCCTGCGTCAATGACCAGTGCAGTCCATTTCTGCTGGCCAAGTGAGGCCCTGTGGATGCATAGAGCCTAACTTTGGATATTCGATGACACCTTATTCATTGTAAGCCTCACATCTGACCTCAACTTGATCTTTCACTAGATTCAAAATGGCCACCACAAAGAGCACGAAGGGCAAGGCTGCCGCTGCAAAGAGTACACTTCCCTATCGTCTGTATTCCCTGGTGATCAAAACTGAGCGGTGACTGAATAGCCTCGAAACCGGAGAGCAAGGCCAAGACGGCGAAGAAAGCCGCGCTGCAGGGGGTGCACTCGCACTCTTCCCGCAAGAAGCGCACGAGTGTGTCATTCCACCGACCAAAAACTCTGCGTCTACCACGGGATCCCAAGTATCAGCGCAAGAGTGTACCGCACGCGCCTCGCATGGACCAATTTCGCACCATCGTTTCGTGCGTCTCTCGAGCGCACCTCCATTCGTTTCCCTATAACTGATTTTACCGCTGACTGGCAGCCCCCTGAACACTGAGTCCGCGATGAAGAAGATCGAGGAACACAATACACTCGTGTTTCTCGTTGATATCAAGGCGAATAAACGCCAGATCAAGGACGCAGTAAAAAAACTGTGGGAGGTTCAAGCCGCGAAGGTGAACACGTTGATACGGTAAGTAAATTAGGAAATTGATGGAAATGCTGCGCTGATGCAAATGTATTATTGTTGTACAGACCCGATGGTAAGAAAAAGGCCTATGTGCGGTTGACATCGGACCACGACGCACTTGATGTTGCCAACAAGGTGCGTGGGAATACGGTTGTGTTTACTATTGACGAACATTGGTGGTGGGCAGATTGGGTTTATCTAGTCAGTTGGTGTACTCGAAACTGATTTTGTATGGTGCACGCGACATGTCAAGTATGAGTGAGCCATGATATCATAGATCGAGTGACCAGGATATAAGAACCGGGACTGTACTCGAGATGATCGATGATGTCCGTATTAGCCGAGAATTTAATACAGTGCGGTTCTGATGGGAAAAAGAACGCGAGTTGCGGCTGTTGTCCAGTGCACCTCTTGCTTCGGCCGGCCGTCTCGTCCTTCCTCACCGTTGCCCGCTCCCGCGGTTCTCGTCCCAAGTCGTCTCGTTGCCCGACTCTGCGTCTCTCTTTTCCCCTTCATTTGCACTCCTCGTGCTCCCACACTCTTTTACGTTGCCCTCACCTCTTCCTCCTCTCTGTCATACGTGCTTTCTCCTTCCTGATTCTCGAGCATGCCTCTCAAGTATCGGTTGGCCTTGGTCTTTTTTTGGACTTTTTTTGTCTTGGTCTTTTCTGTTCACGCTCATGGCCCCTCTCCCGCTCACGTTCGCCGTTCCCTCGCATTCAAGAAGAAGCTCCATCGCCAGCTCGACATCCCCGGCGCTGTGGGTAATTTAGTTGGTGATCTCTTAGGTGGTGGGTCCACCTCCACCCCAGGTAAGTACACCACCATCTCCTTTCTTTTCTTGTCTAATCTTTTCCCCAGACCCCGGTTCCACGTCTACGACTACGTCGGACGCGACATCTCTTCCCACCACTAACCCTTCTACACTTCCCACAAATACTGACCCGCTATCGACCAGCTCTTCCACAACGCCCACTCACCCATCGCCGGATACACCGACGACCACTCCCCCATCGTCGGCTACGACTCCCCCGCCATCAACGAGTACCCCTACCCCTTCCGATACCCCTACATCCACGCCTTCGACGACTGGCCCTGAGGGCTCTTCACCGTCCCCGTCACCATCCACACCCTCCTGCCCACTAGGTTTGGACTTTCTTGGCAACTGTATCCTACCGACGTCTTCTAGTACTCCAGACCCCCCTCCGACGACTTCGACGACCCCTCCGCCGTCTTCAACGTCGTCTCAGACAACCGAGTCCTCATCGTCACCACCTACAGACCCTCCAACGAGTCAGACTACGCCTACACCTTCCAGTCCCCCTGCTTCCTCACCGGAGACACCGACCCCGACGCCGGACTGTCCACTGGGACTGTTGGCTGCTGGAAAATGTGTGTCATCTAGTTCGTCAACACCGAATCCGCCGCCCACGTCCGAGCCGCCTCCGTCGACCTCTCGACCCTCACCGGAGACACCAACCCCGACGCCGGACTGTCCACTGGGACTGTTGGCCGCTGGAAAATGTGTGCTTCCTTCATCTAGTTCGTCAATACCGAATCCACCCCCCACGTCCGAGCCGCCTCCGTCGACCTCTCGACCCTCACCGGAGACACCAACCCCGACGCCGGACTGTCCACTGGGACTGGTGGCTGCTGGAAAATGTGTGCTTCCTTCAACTAGTTCGTCAACACCGAGTCCGCCGCCCACGTCCGAGCCGCCTCCGTCGACCTCTTCACCGTCTACCACTCCGGACCATGGCAAGCCCTCATCTTTGCCTACTCCCAATCCAGAGTCTACACCTACTCCAACCCCTTCTCCACCGGTTGATCCTTGTGGACCCGTTGGCCAACGCCTTGGTCTGTGCACATCCAACTCCAACTCGAGCCCTCCTGCTAGCACCCCGCCGTTAACCTCGACGCCCCAAACAAGCCCATCGACAAACCCGCCAGCGCCGTCCCCGACGTCGACTCCGTCCCAGCCAGTGGATCCTTGTGGTTCACTCGGTATCGCTCTTGGACTTTGTACATCCTCAAGCTCGGCGACAACTCCACAATCGCCGCCGTCTCAGTCCACGGATCATTGTGGCGCCCATGGGATTGCTCTTGGTCTCTGCCCGTCTTCTTCCTCGCCTCCGGGTTCACCCTCTAGCTCACCTTCACCGCCTGCTCTTCCGACGGGCTCATCCGTACTTACATCATTGACTATCACGCCTCCTGGGTCATGCGGGCCCCTAGGTTTGTGTGGCTCTACCACTACACCTAACTCTGGGACACAAATCTCGAGCGGGACAATTCCTTCGTCGCCTCCCGGAACTCAGAGCCAGCCTTCCCTATCAAGTGGCCAGAGTAGCCCCACCACCAGTTTCCCAAGTAGTCTTCCCACCGGATGGAGTGGAACTCTCAGTAGTTCCAGTTCCATGTCTGGATCAGGCAATGGGACTAGGTGAGTTCGAACGAGCGTTCCCGTATTAACTGCTTAGACCTGACTCCTGGATAGCTCGTCTTCACCCCCTGTGATAGCGTTCCCCTCGGGAACCAACAACACCGTTTCTTCGACGACTAGTTTTTCCTCGACGATCACCAGTGACACGTCTTTCCCGTCGTTCACGCCACCTCCGCAGACCCAACTTTCCTACGTTACACAAGGTTCGCTGTTAGGTGCATCCGTCCCAAGCTCAACGCCAGTCACACTGAGTGATCCCGATGCCGTGCCCCCTACGTTGACCATCGTTTCGCCGTCGAACCCGCCTTCGACAACATCACCGATCCTCCTTCCGTCGAATCTCCCTGCGCGCATATACCCTCCTACCCCAGTTGATCCCAATAGTTTGTCCGGCTTTAGTCTTGTCAGCATCCTCTTCGACCAGTTCTTGTCCTGGGCATTCGTTGCCCAGAATACCCAGTCTCAGGGACAACTTTTCCTCTGGCTACCGACAATAATCCAGTCTGCGCTCGATCTACCCTCCGAACAGGTCAAGACATTTGCATTGCAGGTCTATGTGCCTGCCACGTACAGCGGTCCCGGGGACGTCGACATGCTGCTGACGACTTTCCTTCTGTACATCCCGTCGGATCAAGTTGCTGTACTTGCAAATCAAATCAAGGTGGTCTCGTCACCGTTTTACACAAGCCTCGGAGATCCGTACAAGTCCCTCGCCTCTCATGTCAATCCAGCGTTTGCGGTCAACTCAGTACAGGATCCAAACGCGGTACCCGGGACCACCAGCCCTGCCAACTCTAGCGGGAATAAATCACGAACGAACGCAATAATTGGCGTCTCCAGCGCCCTTGGCGGCCTGGCACTTGTCGTCCTCGGAGTGCTCATCTACCGCAGTGTCAAACGGAGTCGTGATTTGAGCCACCGCAGGTTGTCTGATCCCAATGCGCCGAATGACCCATACCCGGATCGCACAGGCCGCGACTTTGACCAGGACAGTGTCGGCGGGCAGCGCAGGCGGAGCTTCTACTTTGCAGAGGATAGTCTGCGGGGCCAACAGGCGGTGCAGCAGACGGCAGTGCCAGTAGCACAACCGCAGGGGCAGATGCAACAGGTATCGCAGGTGGAGTACAGTTATCGCACCAGCCCGGACGGTGTGCGCGAGCGTAGAGCGCCTGTGGTGACGGGTGCTATTTCTGCGCCAATTTTGACGCAAAGTAGTCTTAATTGGTGAACTGTCGGAGGCTGATGAGACTGCGGGTTCGAGATGCTTTTCGCGGGATGACGACCGGAGATGGCTGCCTGTAGGACTTTTGGAACGGTAGATGATCAGGGAGACCCACTCATCCTCTTAAAACAACAGATACCCAGTCCGAGCATCATATTCCGCTTTCCTACGTTCTCACTTTTTTTTGGAGGGTGCCAGCACTGCAGTTCTGACGCTCTGTTCTACACATATTTATCGACGTTTTTTCTTCACTCATAGGTACCTTCTTCGCATTGTTGGATCGAGCCGTCCTCATTTAGAGTTCCGCCGTACCGCCGGACGCGTGCGCCTCTCTTGTCCACTGATGCTATTTTTTCATATTATTGGCCTTTCACAGCGCAGTTCTGTACTGGGACATTGTATGGAATGGACCTGCCTTGTGCGTGAGAGATGTTGCAGCAATTTTGCGCCCTGTGAAGTACTTAGAACGTTCTATATTTAGTGCCTTGTTAGCTTGTTGATCACAACGTGACTGTTATTGGACCTGATCGATACAGCATTACATTATGGATGGGGAGAAGCAGATCGGTTCGGCACTGGCTGTGTATTGTCCGGCTTCTGAACCGTAGGGATTTTGAGCGGCCAGAGACTTTTTTCAGTATAGAGCGTCAGGTGGCAGGCTGCTGCCTTCTGAGGCGTGGGTTTTTGCTCAGGGACCCTGTCCTCGGAATCCGCACTGACTCCGAGTGCCATCCCGGAAAAGCAAAAGGAAAGGGGCACTGCAACGATTTGTTTGTGGTCGCACCTAAGGCACAAGGTATTCATTATGGTCCCCTGCCAGCACCTGCAACTAAGTCTGACGGCGTTTGGGAGGCGACATTGGCAGCTCTCCGACTCGGAATTAGTGCCTTCCCTTGGCCCTGATTTAAAAAAAAAAAAGGTCCCTTTGGCGCAGGAACGTGGGCGCAGGAACGTGTTGTATCGCGCCTTAGCTCCTTCAAAGATGGCTATGTATAGTACAGATCCTGATAAGTTTGCCTCCGTGATGACGATGATCGCAGGGTGTGATCATTGTTAGTACCGCTTCCTATGTGGCCAAGTCGGTGCTGTAACAACACTGTTTGTTCGGCGCCGTTGATCGTGCCATAGTGTAACATACAGTATGATGGACGATTCCACGTTTACGTTGTTACAATGCCGATGCTTATGATGTCGGCCTCTAAGCCAGTGCCCAAATCTAGATGCCAACGTGATATGGTATTATCTTCGCCCAGGCGGCGGAAGGGCATTAACGTAGAACGGGATCAAAACACCGGCTCCTCATCAGATAAAGCCTAGGGCTTCTTGGTGAACGAAACGAGACAATAATGCCGGGTCTCATCACTTTGAGTTGACAAATGCGTTTGGGCGTAGCGCCATGGCTACATCCATCGTGCCCAACTAGGGATGGGCGGTTTTAGGAATCAGAAGTCACGGCCATTTGTGAGGGGTGGTTTCCGGATGCCCCTGCTCGTGTTACTGTAAGCCAAGCCTTGGTGAATTTCGTGGATACAAACGCGAGTTGAATGGGCTGGCCGCAATGGTCGTAGATCAGCGCTCAGCGCTCAGCTTCCGATGCGATAGGAAAATGAAATTAGCCATGACTGCATGACCACTAGCACCACGGTCGATGCTGTGCTCCGGTCAAGGCTCCGGTGGTCGTGATTGTGTGACTTCATATTCCGTGACGAAGATCTGGGTGCCTTCTTGGGTGCCCCTTCTCGACTCGCATCGCCCAGTCTCTTTCATATAAATATCGCTCGCTTCTCAGCTATGATGTGACACTGTTCTCCAATCGCATACACAAATACTTGCTCACTTCGTTAATCATTATGTCTCTTCGTGATCAGGTGGATCACGCCGTCGACGGCTTGCAAACTGCTGCCCAGTACCTCGCTGCCTCCAGCGCTCCGCTGCATACTTACGGCGCACATCCAGTCCCTCCCTTGTTGACTCGGTCTCTCACTGACATCAGGAATGCCGTCGACCATGGCCCAGCGTTTTCGCTTTCTGATCTTGTGCGTGCTTGTTTGCATTGCACCATGGCACCACGCGGGACTCACCCCCTTATTAGCCTGCGTACATCGATGCTGCCGCCAATCTCGGTGGTACCATAGATGATCGCAAGTTTCTCGTATGTGTTCTCTGTTCGTTGACATGTACACCACGTGACACAGTTCTTGTGTTAGCTCGAAAAACTCTTGACATTGATGGCCAGATTAAGCGGCGATTCTCCGGAATTCAGCTTGAAGCTGCAGCAATATGTCATAGGAATACGTGAGCTTACCTCGGACGTTTAAATATCTTATATTCACAAGGCGGTCATTTAGTGTACAAGGACTTACCCCACCCTCCTAGTGGATATCTTGCCCTTCCTGCCCCGAATCAACAGGCACCGGTTGACGGGAGTCAATCTGTGTCTGTCAATACCTCCCATGACCCCGCCGACGCCTATCGGACAAAGTCTGTGAATTATGCTTACCGCTCCGCTGATGGTTCAGACTATAATCCACTCATACCATCGATGGGAAAGGCACGCTCGCCTTATGCCCGCTCTGTTCCTTCACTGCGTTCCCTATCCCCAGCTTCCTTACCCTCTGCGGATCTGGTCTTCGATAAACTGCTCAAGCGGGACAAGTTCAAGGAACACCCTGGCGGAATCTCGTCTCTGTTCTTTGCCTTTGCAGAAATTATCATACACAGCATCTTCAGCACGGACCTCAGCGTGAAGGGCTGGACGCGAAACAACGCGAGTAGTTATTTGGATCTAAGTCCGCTGTATGGCAGCTCGCAAGAAGAAGTCAACAAAGTACGCCGAAGGGATGGTACTGGCAGGCTATGGGACGACGTATTTTCGGACCGCCGTTTGATCTATATGCCGCCCGCGGTTTGCGCGCTTCTAATCCTCTTCAGCCGCAATCACAACGTAAGTTTACCCTATACATACTTTTCATCGTGCACTTGCCTCATCGGCCTCGAAGTATGTTGCAGAAAAGATCCTCTGCATCAACGAACGCGGATCCTTTAAAGATCCACGGCTCTGCGATCCTGCTACCCTCGCCGACCAAGATGAGGAGATTTTTCAACGGGCCCGCCTGGTCAATACGGGTTACTTCATGCAGGTCATCTTGCGCGATTACGTTGGCTCTATCCTCGGTTTAGTGCGGGATGGATCTCCTTGGCGCCTAGACCCCTTGATGGTGAGCTAGAATGAAAATATCTTCGCCCGTTTCCTGAAAGACGCGTTGTAGAGCATGCGTGATATTGATCACGAAGTTTCTCCGCGTGGAGAGGGCAACGTTGTGTCTATTGAATTCAACTTGCTGTATCGCTGGCACGCGCCCGTTTCCGAGCCTGATGTGGAATGGACGGAGAAACTTTTTGCGGAGTCGATGAAAGACGTCGATATGAAGACGGTAGGGTACTTTCCCTGACTTCTCAACTTTGGTAACTTATCGCTCGATAGGTCTCGGTGAAAGATTTTGCCGCGAACGCGCGGCGAGCGATGAACCCTGGCCCAGATGTCAAGCAGTGGACATTCGGGGGGTCTGTGGTGTCATTTTTATTTCTACAATGGAGGCCACTTACACTTTCCCTCACAGCCTTACACGTACCAATGGTCGCTTTGCAGACTCAGACCTAGCACGCGTTCTTCAAAATGCGACGGCGGCATCTGCCCACGCTTTCGGGGCACGTGGGACGCCAGAGGTGTTGCGTGTGGTTGAATTGTTGAGCATCGAGCAAGGTCGGGCGTGGGGTGCATGCACTGTAAGGATATTTGTGTCACATTTTCGTTGGTGTCTTATTCCCCCTGCTTCAGTTAAACGAGTTCCGCAAGTTCATGGGGTTGAATCGTAAGTACTCTGGGTCTCAGTGCGCTTTCCCGAGAGTTGCTGATAATTGCCGATAGCGTACAAGTCATTCCTGGAATGGAACTCCGATGAGAGCATCGCCGTTAGTTGACACCTGCCATTGGCATCCCTCTTACTGACCATCCCCAAGGCTGCCGCCGAGGCTTTGTATCATGACATCGACAACTTGGAGCTCTACGTCGGCATGCAAGCAGAGGAAACTAAGGAACCTATGCCTGGTGCCGGGCTCTGTCCAGGCTACACGACGTCTCGTGCGATTCTTGCTGATGCCGTCGCTCTTACACGAGGCGATCGCTTCCTGACGGTTGATTTTACCCGTATGCGGCCCTCACCTCCTCATCTGACTAGCGTTTCTAACATCATTTCACAAGCATTCAATCTCACCACTTGGGGTTACAACGATTGCCAGGCTGACACAGCGGACGGGTGCTACGGGGGCATGCTGACAAAGTTATTGTTCCGTCACCTGCCAGATTACTACCCCACAGGGTCTGCATATGCTCACTTCCCGATGTTGGTACCAGCAAAGATGAGGGACTTTGCGAAGAAGCTTCCTGACGACGTCGGACGCAAGTACGACTGGGACCGTCCTCGTGTACCGGCTGGACCCACAGTTGTAGTTAATTCGTACTCAGAGATTCAGAGATTACTCGCACAGCCAGCAATTTACACGTCGAGCGCTCAGAAACGGCTCGAGATCCTGACTGGCGGTGTTCACCTCGATTTTACTTCTGTGCGTCCTCCGTCACATATCACCCGTCGTTTCACTTAATTCGCGTTTCCTTGAAGGTCAAGCACGTACTTACAAACGAACAGCAGCTGGAAAATGCTGCCCAAGTACTCTCCAGCCTCACCGACGTACTAATCAAGGGGAAGCAGCTAAAGGGTGTTGGCGCCCACACTACTCATATTGACATTGTGCGGGATGTTATCAACCTTATTCCAGTCCGCTGGCTTTCCAACGATATAGTGTGTACAAGCTGCTTCACCAAATTACACTGCTCACCTAATCCTGTCCTAGATTGGGCTGCCTCTGAAGATTGAGGGGAATCCTCGTGGTACTTACAAGGAACAGGATCTCTACAGTTGGTTTGCAAACATCGCAAAGTGAGACTCGAATCTAATCTAGGTTGGATGGTGTTTGCTCAGCCACTTTCTCTAGCTACGTTTACCGTAACACAGATCCATCAGATGACTGGGCCTTGCGAGAACAGTCTCAAGTAGCTACCCGCGAGATGATACGGTATCTCAAAGGCCATCTGGTGAAGCTGACACGAGGTTTAGTATGTTGCCGCTACTTGATACCTTGTATCCGAGCTGAGAACCTTGAGTACAGGTGAATGTTGAAGGCATCACCGACTCAGTCTTACACTGGGTATCTGGGAAGAACGACCGTAGTGAAGGTTTCTTGAACGTTTTAGTAGAGGCTACCGGTTCACAATCCAGCGACAGCGCTTTGGATAGCCTAGCTAACAGCCTTTTTGCGTCGGTTGTACCCACTGCAGCTCTTTTCTCGCAAATTATCGCCCACGTTGTCAACTTCTACCTCGACGCGGACAAGGAAGCCCAGCGAGAGCAAATTGTGCACTTGGTTGAGAAGCATGCGAATGCTGAGGTCATGCCCTACGTTTTCGAGGCACTTCGTAAGCTTCGATTATCATCATGGGGAGATAAGTGCTCACAATGGGAACCAGGCCTTGATCCTCCTGTGAGTTCTAGGACACAGGGCCTGCAAGGAAAGGCGATGTATTGACCAAAAGTGTGGCGTAGCTTTCTAGCTTACTACTGACCGCAAGATCAGCCGCGAGTGTCGCAGGCACTGCAGTCGCCAAGGGTCAACATATTTTGGCCAGCATTACTGGGGCTACACATGACGTAAGTCTCCATGACAGGCATCATTTCCAGACTGATTAATGTGGCCACTGACACAGCCATCGACGTTCGAGAGTCCTAAGGAGCCGAATTATGGACGGCAGCCAGGAGCGGTTGCGGATGTTCTTGGACTGGATCGTAGAGGGTGAGTTGATATCGTGACGGGGTTTTGATTTTTATTCATCAAGAGCTTGTAGCCTTTTGTCCCCAGCTTTGTTTGATCGGGTATGGACAACCTAGCTTCCGACGGTTCCATTTTTGACTGCTTCGACTAGGTCGTGCCACACATACTTGGACAGATCTTCAAATTGAAGAACTTGCGGCGTCAGCCGACAAAGTCCGGCCGGTTGACAAGATTCACGGAGAAGATGCACTCCGTGCCCGAACAATCTTACTGTGACATGAATGGACGTCTCGCACCATTCCCCGGGTCGCTCATTGTCCAGGTAGGTTGTGTTTTCGACCTTCCTTGGCTTTGCACATGGTCTTACGACTGCAACTTAGTTTGATGAGTGAGGTGTTGAATTTGTATGATATCCTGTATTGGACAGATCACTTGGCAGTAATGTAAACATTCGTCGTTCTCACACGTGATTTATGCGAGTGACGTCAGCGGAGCAAAGAAAGATCGATACTTAAGGGTTTGTAGGGCACCCCTGAGCTTGGTTATCTCTTCTCGTCATGTCTTACACTGTCAATGTGCGCATCGTAGTTTTTCCTCTCTTAGATTCCATTGATAGCGACAGGTTTCGAGTATTGCTGCCTCCACAACGGAACAACAGCTACACGATTTCTTCTCGTATGTCGCTTATCTGATTGCATAACCGTGCGTTCTGAATTGTCGTTTGCTAGCTTTTGTGGGAAGTACGTCGTCCCTCAGATGCGGGGTTCTCTATGATAATGTTACGAAGGATTTCGAAAATCGACCTTGATGAGACCGGCCCTTCAAAATCAGCGGTGATACACTTCGAGAAGCCCTCCGCCGCGAAGACAGCCTTGATGGTGCGTTCGCTTCTCGCTCTACGAACCCTGTTACTCATTGGATTACCTACGCAGCTGAACGGTGGTTCACTTGATGGCGCTCATCTGAACGTGCACTCCGATACTGTGCACCCAGACGAAGAGGAAGCTCCGCATGTTCCAGGCTCTCCTCTTGATCAAAGTGACAAACCGAGGGCAGGCAGTGAGTATTCTCTGTGCGATACACGACGCTAGCGTAATTTGTGGCTGTCCAGTCGCCGCGGAATACCTGGCCAAGGGATATAAACTTTCTGACAGTATCCTACATCGTGCCATCCAACTTGATAGTGAGCCCATCACTCTTGTCCAACTTCGTTCACACTCAAGTAACTATATCCAACAGACGAAAAGGGTATTTCTACACGTTTCCTGAACTACTTTCAGTCTCTCGACGTATCCATCGGGGCCAAAGCGCTCGGACCTGATCAAACAATATCCGGCAAGGTGACCAGTACGATCCAGACTGCGACGCAGCACGCCAAGACTGTGGACGAACAGAAAGGCTACACAAAGGTTGCAGGGGATGTATGTGAACATTTGCGCTTCACCATTTGCGCCTTACCTGATGCTTCACGTTGACAGTACTATACGCGCGCATTGGGTTCCCCGCTTGGCCAGCGTGTGCGATCATTCTACACTACGACCTCGAAGCAAATCTTGGATATACATGAGGAAGCCCGTCGGATCGCAGACGAGCACAAAGCCTCCCAGCACGCACACGCGACCGGATCTACTGGTGGAGAGGCTTCAGGCCCAGCGGATTCTTCGGAATCAAAGGAGGCCTCTAAGGTGGCTTGAGAGGACTGAGAATGTCGTGGATTTTTTGATCACTTATGTAATATGTGTTTGAATATCGGACCGGACAGACTTGCACAGAACTCGTCGCGGCTCTTGTCTCAAGTACTGAACGGACCTGTTATCACATGTCCTCGTCGGCCTTTAAGAGCGCTCGCCACCTTCCCAATGGCCCAGGTCCAGTTGGTGGTGGGCTTGCTGGCCTCCTGGAGCGTGGCGCCAATGTCCTCCTCCTCGACAAGCAAGGGTAGGTTTCGTTCCGACCTGTCCTTTGTTTCTCCTATCTCCCTTCAGTTTCATGGGTGGTAACTCCACCAAAGCAACATCGGGTATCAACGGCGCTGGCACTCAAACTCAACACTCAAACTCAACATGACCACGACATCGCAGACTCGGCAAATATCTTTTTCGAGGATACAAAGCGTTCCATGAGCGTCATCGAATTCAATTTAGTAACTGTCTCAGGCCCGGGAACTCGCGCGTGAGGACCTTATACGTGTTCTCACTGGCCGCTCAGGCGACGCCGTAAGCTGGCTTCAGAACAAGTTTGGCCTCGACCTCTCCAAGGTGTCCCGACTCGGCGGTCACTCCCAACCCCGCACCCACCGTGGTGATGCCCAGTTCCCGGGCGTGGTGGTCACGTACGCTCAGCTCGAGCGTCTTAAAGACCTCGCGGAGTCCATTCCTGACCGCGTTAAGATCCTCAAAAGGCCTGCGTAACCAAGCTACTCAAGGACCAGTCCGGCACGGTCGTCGGCGTCGATTACGTTCAGAATGCCAAAGTTTCCATCGCACTTGGCCCCGTCATTCTTGCCACTGGTGGCTACGCCGCTGGCTTTACAAGTAACTCCCTGTTGAGGAAGTACCGCCCAGAGCTCTGGGATCTCCCAACAACTAATGGCGAGCACTCAACTGGAGATGGTCGCAAAATAGCCATCTCTGCTGGTGCGAGTGCAGTCGATATGAAGAAGGTGGAAGTGCACCCGACCGGTCCCGTAGGCCCCAAGGAGCCCAGTGCCAAGGTCAAGTTCCTTACTGCCGAGGCACTTCGTGGTGTTGGCGGTCTTGCTCGATAACAAGGGTCAGCGCTTCGTCGACGAGCTTCAGCACCGCGACTTCGTGACTGGGAAGATTTGGGAGAACATCCGATCCGGCTTGTCTTCAATGGCAAGTCGAGCAAGGAGAAGCACTCGCTAAGGAGTTCGGCCTACCCCTTGCTATCCTCAAGATGACCTTCGACGACTACAACTTGGCAGCAAATGCCGAAGGACGAGTTTGCGAAGAAGGTGCGGGTCCTTATCTCTTTCGAGTCGCGCGCCATACTAACTACATAATAATAAAGTTTTTCTCAGACGATAATTGGACTCTCGACGACTCGTTTCACGTCGCTATCATGACTTGTACTACACTACACCATGGGTAGTCTCGAGATCGACTCGGAGGGTTGTGTACTTGCGTCCGGTGGTGCACCCCTTCCTGGCCTATTTGCTGCTGGCGAGGTTGCTGGTGGTGTGCATGGTGCGAATCGGCTCGGCGGTTCTTCATTACTGGGCTGCGTTGTCTTCGGCCGCGTGGCGGGTGATGCCGCCGCGGCGCACCTTTTGCAGAACTATGGTGACGTGACCTCGCGGGCCGCAGGACGCGTCGCTGGCGTCGCAGCACAGCTCGGCGCACGACCTAAGGTGGCGAAGGTGAGGGAGGAGACGGCGACGAGTTCGGGCGCGGCAACATCACCACCGAGCTCTGGTGGAGAGTCATACACGATCGACGAGGTTGCGAAGCACAACAAAAAGGACGACTTTTGGGTCATCGTCGATGGGCAGGTGCTCGACGTGAGCGAGTTCCTGCCAGACCACCCGGGAGGCGAGAAGGCAATTTTGCTCTATGTGGGTCGCGATGCGACGGAGTTCAACGTGCTGCACGACCCTAAGGTAATTCCGTGGTATGCCCCAGATGCAGTGATAGGCGGGTGCGGAAGTAGGCGGTACACACCTAGTTTGTATTGCGTGCGACAGTAGTTTGATTTTATCTTAATTTTCATATTCAATCATTAGGGGACGTCTCAGACTCCTTCCCGTCGGTTCCCCGCGTACGTGATCGGACTAGGTGGTTCTATGTGGACAATGTTCGCCACAACCACCACAACTTGAACTGAGGATTTCATTCACTTGAATAGATATCTAAACTGCTACGACTACCCGAAATTATCTTTACAAAACATTGCATTCATCCTTCGGCGGGGAAGAACGTACATGACCGCAGCAGCTCTGGAATGAGGTCTGTGACTGCGGCGCGTGTCCACACAAAAGTTGTTCCTTTCCTCATAAATGGTTTCGAAAGGTTCTGGAGGAAACTATATCGGATTAGTCCGCTCAACACTGCATGCAAAGCAGAGTTTCCAGTCAAATAAAACCCTTAGAAAACCCAGTGGAGTGTTAACCACTTATCAGGGTTTATTTTTTCGAAAAACTTCGAAAAAAGAGTTTAAGTTTGATTTGGGGTGGCACGACAGAA
>WNGR01021598.1_pt1 | contig 14898 bp, 14 predicted proteins | sample 5407581 | NCBI WGS metagenome assembly WNGR01 (sample SAMN13153383, study PRJNA577476) | soil metagenome | isolation source: 80 cm soil or saprolite under Garry oak tree replicate 2 | place: USA:California | collected 2016-06-15
CGCACCTGGTGTCGCCCGGCTCACGTGGCCTGTTCTCGGCCGCCGCCATCGAAAGCGGATCGTGCGTGACCACGAAGACGCCGGCCGTCGCGCAGTCCGAAGGCACCGCCATCGCCACGACGCTCGGGTGCCCGGACGCCACCACGGCGGCCACGTGCCTGCGTGGCAAGAGCGTGACCGACATCCTCAACGGCACGGCCGCCGACAGCTTCCGGATGGTGCACGGCGTGCCGGCGATCCCGCAGGACCCGAACACCGCTGTCCACAATGGAACGATCACGCGGGTGCCGGTGCTGGTCGGCGCGAACCGCGACGAGGGCCGGACGTTCTCCCAAGGGTTCGTTGGCCAGACACGCGACCAGTACATCGCCTGGGTCAACACGAACTTCCCGACGACCGCACAGGCAGTGCTGGCCCACTACCCATGGCCGGCGACCGCCGACTCGTTCACCGCCGCCTACCTGGTCGGCGCGATCCTGACCGATTCCGGCCACGTCGACGGCATCGGCGGCTGCGTCAACAACACGCTGGTCCAGCAACTTGCCAGGCTGACACCGACGTTCGCCTTCGAGTTCGACCACCGCACCGGCCCCGGCCTGGCACCGACACCGGTGGGCTACGTGTGGGGCGCAGGCCACGCCGCCGAACTGGCCTACATGTGGCCCAGCTTCGACAACGGCGTCCCGATCGCCCCCACGTTCAACGCCGCAGAGCGCCGCCTGGCGGCGGACATGAGCAGCTACTGGACGTCGTTCGTGGCCACCGGCCGCCCCAGCGCACCGGATTCGGCAGCCTGGCCGACCTACCAGCAGGGCCAGCGTGTGCTGTCCCTACGCGCGGGCGGCCACTCGACCACGGTCCCGGACACCGCGATCACCACAGAACACCAGTGCGCCTTCTGGAACCCCGCCGCCTGATACGTCCCTCGGCGGGTACATTCGGGCAGTGGAGATCATCAATCTGGGTAAGGCGGATGGCCTGCCGCCGGTGGACTGGGCCGCTGTGGTCGAGAAGCTCGAGACGGGTTCGTCGCCGGCCGCGGCCGGGCTGAACTCCCGCACGACGTGGCTGTCCACCGTCAACAAGGACGGCAGCCCGCATGTCACCGCGGTCGGTGCCATCTGGGTGGACGGCACCTTCTGGTTCCAGACGGGCGCGGCTACCCGCAAGGGGCGCAACCTCGCGCGTGATCCGCGGTGTTCGGTCGCGGTGTCCATCCGCGACGCGGACGTCGTGATCGAGGGTGACGCGGCGCGGGTGACCGAGCCCGGCGCGGTGGCGCGCATTGCGAAGGCGTGGGCGGACAACGGCTGGCCAGCGGAGCCCGACGAGAGCGGGTCGGGCATCACCGCGCCGTTCAACGCACCGTCCCAAGGCCCCCCACCATGGCACGTGTATCGCGTCGAGCCACGGTCGGCGACCGTGGCACTGGGGACCGAGCCGGGCGGCCTGACCCGCTTCCGCTTCTGACACCTGTCCGCGCCCGGCTGCGGTTCAACCGCACGGTGTCGATCATTGCCACCACGCGGGCGCACAGGTGATGGCGGCCTCGACCAAGTCCGCCTTTGTCACCGAGTCGTCACCGAGCCACGCCGCAATGGCACCGGCAAAGCCATGGGCGACGAAGCGGGCGATGATCCGGTGGTTGGCGGCGGGTAGGTCGGGATGGGTGCACCGGGCGAGGAAGGCCACGGCATAGTCGGTGAAGTGACCTACCAACGCCTCGTACACGCCGCGGTCCGCCGGGTCGTGCAAGGCTTGCTGATACACCGCCCTGAACCGTTCGACGTGGTCGGCGACATCGCCGGTGGCCAGACGCAGCAGTTGCGCGGCTGAGTATCCGCCTTCGCTCCGCCGCTGGTCGTCCACGCGGTGGACGCGCTCCAGGTCCGCCCGCAAGACCCGGATGAGCAGGTCAAGGGGGCTGTCGAAGCGGTTGTAGAAGGTCGCACGAGTCACCCCGGCGCGATCGGCCAGTTCGGCGACGGTGACCTGCGAGAAGGCACGCCGGGACGCCAGTTCCACTATCGCTTGTTCCAGAACCTGGGTCGTTCGCGTGATACGCGGATCGATGCGGTCGACCATCGGCTCGCCTTCCCCGTGTGCCGCGGGTACCGCGCGGTCCGCCATCGCCGGGCCTGGATCCGGCCGGTTGCGCTCTGCCACGATACCTGTTCTTATACATGTGTCAAATAGTTCCAGGGGAAGGGTCCACCATGGCAGCCCACACGACGATCTCCCCCGAGGAAGCCGCCGACCGGTTGGCCATTCGCGAACTGGTCGACGCCTACGCCCGCTGCGCGGACCGACGCGACGCCACCGGCCAGATGGCACTGTTCACAGAGGACACGCGCTTTCTGGTGTTCATGGACCACAACTCACCCGACCCGACCCAGGAACTGCGCGGCCGCGACTCGCTCGCCCCGGTGTTCGACAACCTCAACATCTACGCAGTCACCATGCACTTCAACGGGCAGAGCACGGTCGTCCTGGCGGGAGACCGGGCGAGCGGCGAAAGCTACTGCTTGGCCCATCACCTCTCGATCGGCGACGACGGCCAGCGCACCATGATGATCGCATCGATCCGCTACCTCGACGAATTCGTCAAGCAGAACGGCCACTGGTTGTTCGCCGAACGCCGGCTGATGGTCAACTGGACGCAGACACGGCCGTGCACGCCCTGAGTTGCTCACTGAATGGGGGCCGTCGGGCGACGAACACGTATTCCCTGCTGTCGTCGGTGAACGGTTCGCCGGCGAACCCGCCGTACAGCGCCTCCAGTTCGAGACCGGCGACGTCGAGCAGCCCGAGCCATTCGTTCTTCGTCGCCCACCACAACGAACTCATGGTGCCGTCGTCGCGGACGATGTCGATCCGGTTGTCGCCGACGGCGTAGCGGAACGTATGCGGCTCCGGCTCGTTCTGCCGCACACCGTCAAGACCGGCGGCGATGCGATGGTCAAAAGCCAACGCATTCCAGGCAAACCGCGCGCCCGGCCGCAACGAGGTGGCCACGCGCTCGAAGAGGCGGCGCCGGTCAGTTGGGAACCGCCGAGCTGTCCGGTTCGAATCGGGGTCGGTGTTCGCCCCCGTGGCGGTACCCACCGCATGTCCAGAGGTGTCATGAGAGCCGCCGAGTGCCTCGACGCGTGTCCATGACCAGGCAGTCTGAACCGCCAGCAACACCCAGACATCCGTCACATGACGGAGCAGTGAACGTCGCTGCCGGGTGCCGATTCCGATCGGGACAGGCCAGTCACGCGCGTAACGTCACACCGGCCAGGCCGGACCCGGACTCGACCGTCAAGCCATGATCAGCCGCCGCTGAGATCGGCCAAGCGAAACGCCAGTTCCGTGGCCGGGGTCTCGGTCATGTCCCAGGTGAGGCCCTGTTCGTCGGCCCAGGCCAGCAGGTCAGCGGTGGCGGAGATCAGTTCGTCGGGGTGGCCGGTGTGCACGGTTGTCACGTAGCGGCCCTCGGGCACGGCGCCGGTGATGAACGGGGGTGGCGCGGCCAGGACGTCGGCCACCGGGACGCCGACCTCCATCTCCAGGGCGCGCGCCATGTCGATCACGTTGTACCGGAAGAACGGCGGGCCTGCTGGCGGGATGCCCTGGCCGGCCAGCCAGCCGAAGACCTCCGGCAGCCGCGCGATGATGTCGCCCATCGTCGCCATGGTCACCGTGCCGGCGATCGACACGTACGGCTGCGCCGTCCTGGTCACGATGCTCGGTTCTGAAGCCACGGGTCACCCTAGCAAGGTGGTCGGACTGGACCGACCGGCGTGTTAGCAGTTAATAACTTCGGCCTTTCAGCCCTGATCCACACTGCGGCTTCTCGGCAGGATCTCGGAGTGATCAGCCTCCTTATTCCCTGCGACTTCCGGAATCCATGGGGCCGCCGGACACAATCCGCGGCCGCGTGCGCTCCGGGACAAAGGAGCATCCGTTGAAACGCTTCTCTTCTCGTGCCCTCACGTTGGGTGCGGTCATCGCCGCTGGCGCGGTCGCCGTCGCTACGGCGGTGTCGGCACCGATGGCGCAGGCCGCGACTCCCTCCGTTCAGGCTCTCGCCGCCCAGGCCGCCAATGCCGTCGTCGCGAGTCGGCCCGCGTATCTGCATGCGAGTGCCGCTGACGGTTTCGTCCAGCACGCCGTGATCTCCGGCCGCGGCGCGCAGTACGTGCCCTTCGACCGCACCTACAAAGGATTAACCGTCATCGGCGGCGACTTCGTCATCGTCACCGACAGTACCGGCCACGTGGTGGACAACTCGGTCGCGCAGAGCCAGACGATCAACCTGCCGTCCGTGACGCCGACCGTCAGCGCGGCTCGGTCACAGACCATTGCCAAGGGACAGCTGACACACGTCGACACCACCGCGACGCCGACGCTCGCCGTGCTGGCCACCGGGTCGCCCCGGCTGGTGTGGAACACCCTCGTGACCGGTGACAACGGGGTCAACCCGTCGAAACTGACGGTCTACGTGGACGCGCAGAACGGTGCGGTGCTCGGCACCCAGGAGCACATCCTGTTCGGTGACGGCAACTCCTCCTACAACGGCCCGAACCCGGTGCACATCGACACCACCCACTCGGGCAGCACGTTCTCGATGAAGGACCCGACCATCACCAACCTGTCCTGCCAGGACTTCGCCAACAACACGACGTTCACGAAGTCCACGGACGTCTGGGGCAACGGTGTGGCCAGCAACAAGGAGACCGACTGCGTCGACTCGCTGTTCGCCGCGCAGACCGAGAACAAGATGCTGCACGCATGGGACGGCCGCAACGCGCAGAACGGCACCGGAGGCGCCTGGCCGATCCGCGTCGGCCTCAACCAGGTCAACGCGTTCTACGACGGCACCCAGGTCGCCGTCGGCCACAACAACGCCGGCAACTGGATCGGCGCGCTGGACGTGGTCGGCCACGAGATGGGCCACGGTGTGGACAACACCACCCCCGGCGGCATCTCCGGCAACGGCACCCAGGAGTTCGTCGCCGACACGTTCGGCGCGGCCACCGAGTGGTTCGCCGCCGAGCCGGCACCGTTCGACGTGCCCGACTTCACCGTCGGCGAGCAGATCAACCTGGTCGGCAACGGCCCGATCCGCGTCATGTTCAACCCGTCGCAGGTGGGCCAGCCCAACTGCTACTCCAGCGCGATCCCCCGCATGGAGGTCCACGCCGCGGCCGGCCCCGGTGACCACTGGTTCTTCCTGCTGGCCGAGGGCAGCAACCCGACCAACGGCCAGCCGACCAGCTCGACCTGCAACAACAGCACCGTGACCGGCGTCGGCGTCCAGGCTGCCGAGCAGGTCATGTACAACGCGATGCTGATGAAGACGTCAGGCGCGTCGTACCTGAAGTACCGCACGTGGACGTTGAAGGCGGCCAAGAACCTGACCCCCGGCAACTGCGCCACGTTCAACTCGGTGAAGGCGGCCTGGAACGCGGTCAGCGTCCCGGCACAGACCGCAGATCCGGTCTGCCCGTAGCCCCCTGGGCCGGTGGGTGACCGCGTCACCCACCGGCCCGTTAACCGGTTGAACCGGTCGCGGGCGCGTGGCACCGTCCGCGCGGTGAAGATGCACGCCGACGAGATCGACATCGACGCGTCGCTGGTCACCCGGCTGCTCGCAGCCCAGTTCCCGCACTGGGCGCACCTGCCGGTCGAACCGGTACCGTCCGCCGGAACGGACAACGCACTCTTCCGGCTCGGCGACGATCTTGCGGTTCGGCTGCCCCGGATCGCATGGGCTGTCGGGCAGGTCGAGAAGGACCAGCGGTGGCTGCCACGGCTCGCGCCGCACCTGCCGCTGACCGTGCCCGCGCCTGTGGGCCTTGGGCTGCCCGGCGCGGGCTATCCGTGGACGTGGGGTGTCTACCGTTGGCTCGACGGCGTCGAGGCGACCATTGCCGATCCTGGTGTTTCGCCGACCGATCTGGCGCGGCTTCTCCTTGCGCTACAAGGGATTGACGCTGCGAATGGGCCGGCACCCGCGTGGCGCGGTGGGCCGCTGGCCGACCGGGATCGTGACACCCGTACGGCAATCGCGGCGCTGGACGGCGAGGTCGACATCGATGCCGTGACGGCGGCGTGGGACAAGGCGCTCGCGGTGCCCACGTGGGCCGGTCCGCCGGTCTGGATACACGGCGATCTGGCGCCGGGAAACCTGTTGGTGGTAGACGGCCGGTTGGCCGCGGTGATCGACTTCGCCGCCGTGAGCGTGGGCGATCCGGCATGTGATCTGCAGGTGGCGTGGAATCTGTTCACCGGCGACTCCCGTGCGGCCTTTCGCGCCGCCATGCGGGTCGACGACGACACCTGGACGCGTGGCCGTGGCTGGGCATTGTCGGTGGCGCTGATTCAACTCCCCTATTACCTGCACACGAACCCGAGGCTCGTTGCCAACGCCCGTCATGTGATCAGCGAGGTCACTTGACGGCAGCTCGGACGCCGTGGCGTTCAGCCCCGACGGCAAGACCACCGCTACCGGCGGGGGTGGCATCGTGCAAGTGTGGGACACGGCCCACGGCGGCCATATCCGTGACATCGCAGGCAACAACCTGCTCGCGTTCAGCCCGGATGGGAAGCTGCTCACCGCCTACTCGACCGAAGCTCCGTTGTCCACAACCCTGCGCGAATCGAGTCGCATCCACGCTCAAGATCAACTACAATGGAAACTGGGGGGATCCCCAAGTCCTGAGCTGCCAAAATTCGGCTGCCCGCGAAGTTATCCACAGGTCCGATCAAAGCTGCTGCGCGCCCGTCCAAGATCCACTAGGATGGACACGGGGGTGGGCCCAAGTTCGTCGTCCGTTCGGCAACGCGATCTTCGGTTACTCGACCGGAGCTCTATCGACTGTAGACGCCAACCAGGCTGCCACAGGTGATGCGCTGACCATGCAACCCGTTGAGGATAGCCGGTTCGATACCGGACTCGGTGACAATGGGCGCGCTCGGCGCGACGGTGTCCGGCACGGCCGATTCACGGCCGAGTGCGAGCGAATCCACGGTCTGGAACAACACCAGATAATGACCGTCGTGGTTGAGCCGAGCCATTGTCGTCAACGTGCGTTGCCGTGCGTCGCCGACCATCTCCATCGGCAGTGGCCAGTCGAGCGGGAACGGGTCGTGCAGCCGCATGACCGGATAGATGAACGGGTCATCGGGAAAGACGGCCACGTTCGGCGCGGGATGGTCGCGAATGCAGGACGCCAGTTGGCTGATGTACTTGCCGGTGGACGCATTGGTGTGGATGCCATCCAGAGCGGGAATCACCGTACCGAGGTTGACGGTGAGACGCGCTTGGGGTGCGTCCCGGTACGGACCGTGATCGTGGGCGATCCCGACACCGAGCCCGGCGCCGCCGACCAGCAGCACCACGCCGACCACCAAAGCGGGCCGATATGTTGTGTGAGGGACGCCGAACGCGTCGCGGTGACCCACTGCCAACAGATAAGCGGTGGTCAGAGCGAGTGTGCCGGCCACGAGTGTCGGACTGTCCGCGCCCCAGGACAGCGACACCAGCGCCGCCAGGACAACGACAGCCAGTGGCCGCCACGGCACGTGCCGGCGTGCGGCCCCGTCCGCGACGGTGACGAGTAGCGCGATCCACCACAGGATGACCGTCCAGTCCGCGGCCAGCACGAGCCGGCCGGTCACCAGTTCGTTGCCGACCGCCGCGAGGATGACCAAGGACAAGGCGGCGTCGAGCCATCGTAACCGTTTGTAGGACCGGGTTACGGCCAAGCCTGCCGCCGCGACCGCCACGGCCAACAGCCGCGGGTGTGCCGGCAGCGCATCGAACAGGCGCTGGTCGTGGACGGCGGTGGCACCGAGCATCTGCCGCACCGCGTCGCCCCACCCGCCTGCCCCGATCACGGCCAGGTAGCCGAACGGAAAGGCCAGCAGCGCCAACAGATCCAGCACGATGCCCGGCCGGCGCCGCCGCCGGCTCGCCGGATGCGCGAACAGCATGATCACTCCGATCAGGGCCGCCGGCGCGAACGACTGCTTGCAGAACACGGCGACGCCGAGCAGGAACAGTCCGGTCCGGCGCGGCCACGGCCGATCGGTGGCAAGGCCACGATCAACGAGCCACCATCCGCACACGCTGAACAGCGCACCGTCCACCGTGTGCCACGGCATGATCGGGTTGGTGCCGATATTGATCAGGGCTGACGCCGCAACGACACAGGTGAGCGGAAGCCCCCAGGAGCGAATCGGCCGGCCGGTTGCCAACGCGGCACACACGACGGCGGTGAGCACCATCTCGAAGGCGGCCAAGGTGATCGACGAGAGATAGAGCGGCCCCGGCAGGAGGAAGTCCAGCATATGGATGACCGACGTGCCGAGCGGTCGCGCGGACACGATGTCCACGTGTGGGATCTCGCCCTGCGACAGCCGCCAACTCTGGGCAAGGATGAACCCCTGGTCCGTCGGGTTGAATCCGAACCGGCCCACCCGGTACACCACGGCGGCGGTGACTCCGATGATCCAGGCCGCGTGGATCACATAGCGCCAGAGAACTGGTCGGGATCTGACCGGGTCCGCACCGGCAGGGGCGGTCGATACAGCGGTGACAGTCACCAGAGAACTCCACGAAGTATAGAAAATGGACAGACGACAGCCGACCCGAAATTGGTATCGGGCCTGGAAAGCCTTACCATCCGAGCAGATGGCATTAACTTGGGGTGCTTGAAATCGCTCTGACTACCTAGTACTCAATTCCTGGCCGAGGACCGGCACCGGTCACGGAATGGTTGTGAGTGAGATCAGCGGGCGTAGATTGCGACCGCCGGGACTGTAGAGGCCGACTGCCCACAGTTCCTTGGAGCCCGGGGCGACACTGAACCCGGTTATCTGGCCAGTTGCGTGCTGACCTGCCAATGGTGGGCCGGGTTGGTTCGTCCAGGTTTTGCCATCCCAGGAGAAAAGGTTCAGGGCTGTGCGTCCCCCCTCGGGCAGCGTGCTGGTCAGTAGTCCGCCCCGGCCGTTCGCGGTGGCGGCGGTGGCTTGGAAATCGCTGTCGGATGGGCCGGGGACATGGGTCCATTGCCGGCCGTCCCAGTGCTGGGCGAACTCGATAAAGCCGCCGAACGCCCATACGTTGGTGGCGGACAGTGCGACGACCCGGTCGAACCCGCCGATCGTCGCCGGGCCCAAGGGGCCGGCGGTTTGCACGACTGACCATCGTTGGCCGTTCCAGTGCAGCGCAAGTGGCGTGTTGCTGCCGCCCTGATTCGGTGTTGCCGTGCCGACCGCCCAGACATCGTTGGCGGAGACAACGGCGACAGCGTTCAGACAGTTGACCGCACCTGTGGACAAGGTGGGCAGCGGCGACCTTTGCCAGACGTGTCCATTCCAATGCTGAATGATCGGAAAGCCCTCCTCGAGGGCAGCGCAACCGACCGCCCAGACGTCGTCAGCACCGCGGACCGCGATGCCGTCCAATGTGACGGCGACGGCTGTCGGCAATCCGTTCGGTGTCGGGCTGGGGACCGCGCTCCAGTCGTGACCGTTCCAGTGCGCGGTGAACCCGCCTGCACCGATACGGCCCGTGCCCACAGTCCAAATGTCATTGGCGGCGATCGCCGCGACATCGCTCAGGCCGGCCCCGCCAGGGACGTTGCTCTGCTGCCACTGCCGTCCATCCCAGTGCACGGCCAGATTCGTCCGTGGCACGATCCCCGTCTTACCGACTGCCCAGGCGTCCGTGTCGCTGACCGCGACGACCCTGGACAGGAGCGCCGAGTTGGCGAGGTTCAACCCGGCTACGGTGTCACGCCGACAGCCGTGCTGGCCACGGCGCGCCGGCGCCGCCTGCGTAGTGTGACGGTCTCGCGGAGCTGATGGACGTCGACGTCGGCGGGGTCGTGTTCGTCAGCCAGTGCCGAGAGAGCCCGGGTGAGTTCTCGGTTATTCATCAGACGCTCGCTTCGTTGATCAGACCGGCATCGATACCGTGCCGCGCCAGAGTTGTGCGGAGCGCGGCAAGCCCCCGTGCGGCTTGGCTTTTCACCGTTCCTTCGCTGCATCGCAGCGCATCCGCGGTCTCGGCCACCGACAGCTGCGACCAGTACCGCAGAATCACCGCTGCGCGTTGCCGGGCCGGGATTTCGGCCAAGGCACGGCGAAGAACCTCGCGGAAGTGGGCCGACTCGACCCCCTGAGTCGGGTCGGCCCGCTCATCCACACGATCAGGAACAGGACTGTGCTGGCTTTCCAGCCGTCGCCATGTCAGCCGGCGCTCGGAAAGCCAACACCGCAACAACACTCGTCGAACGTAGGCATCCACCCCGTTCGGCTGCTCGATCCGACGCCATGCGCCGTACATCCTGATCAGGCAGTTCTGCGCCAGATCATCGGCAAGATCATGATCACCGCAAAGAAGGTAGGCCAATCGGCCCAACGGTCGTCGCACCTCGATGACGAACCGTTGGAAGGACTCCTCATCGCGTTCCCCCCACACCACGCTCACGACTATCACACCTGCGCGGCCCGGATTTGGTTGCACGACCGCTCGGAGTTACGAGAGTTATCCGGTTCGGGACGACTGGAGGCTGGTGGGCCGGTCGGCGTGGACGGCCACCACTACGCTGTCGTCGTAACGGACCGGTTGGTGCGACGGCTGGGGATCACCGACGCGGTGGTGATCGGGCTGGTGCGATGATCGGTGCCGGGATGCCCGGCCGGTGCATGTTTGGTCGGACTGTCGGGGGTCGTCAGGGCTTTTTTCCGACGCCCGCCCAGACGATCGACTCGCTGGGGTCCTCGAACTCCAACTTGTGACCGAAGATGCTGGTTTGTTGTTCCGGGTGCCAGTTCGGTGTCCAGGTCATTCCTGGTTCGATGATCTCGAAGTCGCCCATGAATTCCTTGATCTCGGCGCGTGTCCGGTGGGCGCCCGAATTGCCGGCATCAGAGTACATGTCAGCGAGCTGCTTGAGTGATGCCTGGAGTCTGTCGGGGACGCCGTCCGTAGTCGCATGGGAAATGGCCAGATAGGAGCCTGACGGCAGGAGTTCGCGGTACCGGGCGACCGCGCGTGGCGCGACATCGGTGCCATCGGGGCCGGGTTGGGCGACGTGCAGAACCGCGATGATGAGCAGCGCGATGGGCTGCTCGGGATCCAGCAGGCCGGTGCCCATCGCCTTCGCCCACAGCTCGTCCGGATTGCGGAGATCGGCGTCGATGGCCGCATGTCGGCCGGGATCTCCTTCTGCGTCCAGCAACTGTTCCGCGTGGGCGATGGCGATGGGTTCGTTGTCCACGTAGACGACTCGACTGTCGGGTGCGACCTGATCGGCGACCTGGTGGGTGTTGCCGGCGGTGGGCACACCCGCGCCGATGTCCAGAAACTGTCGAACACCGAGTTGGCACAACAGGCTGACCGCGCGGTTCAGGAACTGGCGATTGGCCATCGCCATGTCGCGTATCATCGGAAGCTGGTCCAGCACTTGTTGGCCGAACACTCGGTCGATGGCCCAGTTCGCCGTACCGCCGAGGAAGAAATCGTAGATCCTGGCGACGCTGGGGCGATCCAGGTTGACATCTAGTGGCGGGATTCTGTCCGGATTGACATCGCTCACGGTGTGATTCCCCTCTGTTGGCCGCTCGGCCGCCCGACGAGTTGATCATAGATCTGGCGGGCCCACTCGGTCAGGAGGTCGAGAGTCTCGGTGCGACTGGACGCCGCCCCGAGCAACTCGTCCCATGATTTCAGGAATGGCTTGGTGCCAGGGATTATTTGACCACCTCCCGGATGTTCGATGTAGGCGAAGTCGCTGGCATGGATGTATTCAGGCGTGGATTCCTGGAACTTCAGTACCGTGAAATCATTCACTGCGGCAGAGATGTTCGCAGCCAGGGTGAGTAGTCGCAGGTCCAGTTGGGGATATTTGTTCATGAGCGTGATGAGATGCTCCATCTGATCGAGCGCCAACTTCGGGTCCCAACCGCCAGGAATTCTTAGCAGCGACGAGACACTGAGGATGACCCGGTAGCACGGTGCGGGATCGGTCGTGAAGAGGCTGTTACGAGCCGTTCGTTCTCGTACCAACCATGTCACGGACGAACTGCCTCCCTGCTTATTCAGATTGAACTGCTTCAGCATGTAGGGCTCGGACTGCAACGGGCCTGGTATCCGCTCACTGTGCCAACTCAGGATCTCACTGGCCTCACCTTCAAGATCGACCAGCGTCACGTACGCTTTCGACCGTTTCGGTAGGTTCGCCGTGGTGCGCGGTTTGTCGGAGTTCGCGTGCGCCGCACGCAACTGTTCCCGCTTGACATCAGGGAGTCGGTAGATGTGCATCAGTGTTTCCAGCTCTTCGAGGCGGATCTCCATGAGCTCCACCTCAAGTTTGGCGACCTTCGCCTGCTTGCACTTCAGCACGCCAGCCACCTGCTTCTGAGTGAGCCCGGCCGCATCGCGTGCGTGCCTGAGTTCCCGACCAAGGTGACGTCGGTGCGAGCCCGGCGGTCGCGTCAACTGATGCACCTCCCGTTCACTCGAAGGAGCGACTATGGGGTGCAGATTACCTGGAGTATCGACCCTGGCAGGCTTCGACCACGCGGTCTTCCCGAACGGGGGTACGGGTGTCCGTTGAGGAATATTCCTGGTTCCGAAGAGTTGTCATCGCGGCGATCACCGCGCCGGCGAATCCCCTGGTCTCAGCCCGTCAGTTGATCCAGGAATCGGGTCCACGCCGATGGTCGGAACTGCAACGTTGACGCGGCGACAGGGTGTTTCGAGTCCCGAACGCCGACGCGATCGGACCGTCCTCGGTTGATCTCCGCGCAGTTCCCGTTCGGTACGCACCTCGTGGAGGTTCGCCAGCATCTCTCGGGCAGAACGTTCGTGATCTTATGGCCGGAGTTGTATTCGATCAACGTCATCTGATCCACTCCCGGGTTGTGTTGTCGACGACCACCCATCCATTGTTGTCGCGGAATATTCCGACCGCAACCCTGGGTGCCGATATGTGTCCTTCTGTGATCGGAATGAGGGAGTGTGGTCAGGCCTGTACACCGGATGGCGCAGTCCGCTGCGGCCGTATCGCCGTCATCCGGCGATGAAACCACACGGTGCCACGTGAATCACGGATGTCGGGGAATATTCTCGAAATTCGGTCGGACTGTTTGCTTGGCTGATCGGCGGTGACCGCTAATCGTGAGATTGCCGCCATCTGTCGCAACACGCCGATGACGGGTCTCAACCCCATTGGGCTCACGCAGTAGATTGACCGGCGTCGACGTCAGTTATCCCTCGCTGGCGTGTGCGACGACCGTTTCGTTCACCCGAACCTGACAGGTCCGAGCATTGATACGGCTCCCCGTCGCAAGCGGGGAGCCGTATGACGTTGCTACCAACCCGGCCGCTGACACGACACAGGAGTAACAACGCATGAGTTTAGAACCTGCGCAGCCGAATATTCCAGAGGATGACGCGTTTTCACCTGATAGAGGTACCGAGGCCGGCGCACCACCGGCCGGACCTTTCGCCAATACCGGACGGCGCGCCAATGGGCGTCGACGGCGCTACGTCGGACGACACCGTCGGCCCGAATGTTGCTGGCCTCGTGTGGTCAGACGCATTATGCGGTTCTGGCCGGCCGCGCTGCGTACCGGTCTGCTGGTGGCGATCCTGGTCACCGGTACGACGGCACTCGCCGGGCCCGTCAGGTTCTGCGCTCAGTTGCTGCTGATCGTGATGGAGGTCTGGGTCCGGAAAGGATAGGTGGAGGTATTCGTGGCTGCTCGCCTACCTGCCGTCGCACCGCACCGCGCCGGGCAGGTCCGGCCCGGCGTGCGCGTCGCCGTCAGCCTGCTGGACCGGCCGGTGCAACTGACCATCAACTACGCTGTCGTCGTGACCACCGACTCCGGACGGCTGGTGCGACGACTGGGCATCGCCGACGCGGTGATGATCGGCCTCGGCGCGATGATCGGTGCCGGGATTTTCGTGTCGCTGGCGCCGGCCGTGGCGGCCGCCGGGTCCTGGTTGCTGGCCGGACTGGCGGTCGCGGCGGTGGTCGCGTACTGCAACGCGACCTCGTCGGCCCGGCTGGCCGCCCGCTATCCCGACTCTGGCGGCACCTATGTCTACGGGCGGGAGCGGCTCGGTCCGTTCTGGGGTTACCTGGCCGGTTGGGCGTTTGTCGTGGGCAAGACGGCGTCGTGTGCGGCTATGGCGTTGACCGTCGGGTCGTACGTGTGGCCGGGGCAGGCGCATCTGGTCGCGGTCGTGGCCGTCGTGGGCCTGACGGCGCTGAACTACACCGGGATCCAGAAAGCCGCTTGGGCCACGCGGATCATCGTGGTCGTTGTGATCGCTGTGCTGGCCGTCGTCGTCGCGGTTTGTGCGGGGCGGGCCGGTACGCCGTCCGGTGTGGACGGTGGCGCGTTGGGTGTTCTGCGGGCGGCCGGGTTGTTGTTCTTCGCGTTCGCCGGCTACGCGCGGATTGCCACGTTGGGTGAGGAAGTGCGCGAACCGGCTCGCACGATTCCGAGGGCGATTCCGTTGGCGCTGGGCATCACGCTGGTGGTCTATGCCGCTGTGGCGTACTCCGTGCTGAGAGTGTTGGGGGCGGGGCGGCTTGCGGTGTCGGTAGCGCCGTTGGCCGATGCGGTGCGGGCCGTGGGGGCGGGCGGGCTGGTGCCGGTGGTCACGGTGGGCGCGGCGGTCGCGGCGTTGGGCTCGTTGCTGGCGTTGATCCTCGGCGTGTCGCGTACGACGCTGGCCATGGCGCGGGACAAGCACCTGCCCGGCGCGCTCGCGGTGGTGCATCCGAAGTTCAAGGTGCCGCACCGCGCCGAACTGGCGGTGGGTGTGGTGGTCGCGGTCGCGGCGGCCACGGCCGATCTGCGTGCGGTGATCGGGTTCTCGTC
>WNGR01006985.1_pt1 | contig 14897 bp, 16 predicted proteins | sample 5407581 | NCBI WGS metagenome assembly WNGR01 (sample SAMN13153383, study PRJNA577476) | soil metagenome | isolation source: 80 cm soil or saprolite under Garry oak tree replicate 2 | place: USA:California | collected 2016-06-15
CGGTTTTGTGGGCGCCAAGGTCGGAAGCGGCGGGAGGGTTGAGACTGGCGGCAGATATGCGCTCGCTGGCGTCGGTGCGGGCGGGGGTGTCGGAGACGGTGTCCGCGTTGGCTCTGGCGTCGGCGTTGGGGTCTGCGTGCTTGGGGCTGGAGTGTTCGGGCGAGGAGGTCCTCCGAGAGCGACCGTCGTCGACGATCCAGCCAGGACCGAGACGTCGACTCCGCCTGCGCTCGTGTCCACCCTTCCTGAGATCGTGACGACGGTCGTCTCGCCGCTTGGCGAAACGGAGACATACGAGTCGGACCCGGCGCGGATCACTGATGCCATGCCAGCGGTATGAACCTCGTAGCGGCTTCCCTGGGTGACGGCTCTCGTCACGGCGTACCAAACGCGACCGAGAGTCTGTTGCATCCGGACCACGTAGTCGCCCGCGCTCGTTTGTACGAACTCAATCGTCAACGCACTGTTCTCCTCGAGGAGCGCGGTCGAACCATCCGGATACGTGACCACGGCACGTCCGGTCTGGTTCGTAGCGACCTTGTCGCCGCTTCGAATGATCTGTTCGACCGCGACCTCACTCGCGGCACCGCTCGGGTGTGCGAGGGTCACGCGCGTCGCGAGGGCGTCGAGAAGAGCTGACTGCGCCGAGGCAGACGAGCTCGTCAGAAGGAGCGAGAGCACCAGCGCCCCGCCCACCCCAAGGCACACGCAGAAACGTGCCACCACGCCCATGGCGGAAACGAGCGTGCGACCAGCCAGGGGGCCGCCTGTCCCCCGATCGGGGGATGCGGTTTTATCGCTACCACGCGGCTACTGCGGGTTGAGACCGAGAACAGTCGCGCTGTTCGGCGATGTCGCGACGACGATCCCTCGTTGCACTTCACCAACATCGATCCGCTTCCAAAGGTCACGAACACGGACATTTGTTCGCGGCGCAACTCCGATCTCCTCGAGAAAGATGTGGTCCTCCCGTGCGACCGGCCCGCGGTTCAGCACCGCGATCGCGCAGTCACCGTTTGCCCCGAGGGTGCGGATCCATATGTCGAGGTTGCTCTCGCGGCGGATGCGCCGACCTTGCCTGCCCGCCGCATCCTGGTCGATCGCAACGATCTCCGGCGCCGTGAGGATCTCACGCACCTCATCGCTCATCGTGCGGAGATCGTTGCCTGCCATGAGCGGCGCGGCGAGGATCGACCACAGCGCGAAGTGAGCGCGGCTTTGGTCGCTGCTCAGTTCACCGTTGCCCACCTCGAGCATGTCGGGATCGTTCCAGTGATCGGGCCCCGCGTAGGGATGGAGCTCGGCCTGCCTATCGAGGATCGTCAGGATGCTCGACCACTCGGGCTGAATGTCCCAGCAGGTACGCCACAGGTGACCGATCCCGCCGGCCCATTCCCATGGCCGAGCGCGTCCCCACTCGCAGATCGAGAGCACGATCGGCCGCCGCGCGGCGTGAAGCGCCAGGGCCCACTTGGCGTAGAGGGCGCGGGGACCCATGCCCTCCGTGTGGCACCAGTCCACCTTGACATAGTCGACACCCCATTCGGCGAAACGCCGGGCGTCGCGAAACTCGTAGCCGAGGCTTGCCGGCAAGTCCTGGCAGGTCGTCGTGCCGGCGTCCGTATAGATGCCAAAGCGCAGGCCGAGCGCGTGGATGCGGTCGGCCAGGTCTTTGATCCCGCTCGGGAACTTTTCCGGATCGGCGACGAAATCGCCGCTTCGATCGCGCTGCGGCGCCATCCAGCCATCGTCGATCACGACGTAGCGGTATCCGGCGTCGCGCATTCCCGAGGAGACCATCGCCTCGGCGGTCTCGAGCACGAGCCGCTCGTCGATCTTCACTCCGAACCGATTCCAGCTGTTCCAACCCATCGGCGGCGTGAGAGCGAGTCCATCGGAGAGGCGCCCTATCCCCACTAAGGCACGACCGCGACGAGGTGTCCGCCACCGTAGTCCTGGAGGATGCGGGCGGCGAGGTCGTTCGCATCGCCCCGTTGACCGAGGGCGATGATGCTGCCGCCAAAACCGCCACCCACCAGTCGGGCCCCAAGCGCGCCGGCTGCGGCCGCGAGGTCCACCAGCCGGTCGAGCTCGGCCGTCGAGACTTCGTAGTCGTCGCGAAGCGAGCGGTGCGATGCGCTCAGGAGCTCGCCGAGTTTCGCATCGTCCTTTGCGTCGAGCGCGGCGACGGCCTCACGTACGCGCGCGTTCTCGGTCACGACGTGGCGAACGCGCCGATCGAGTGCCGGCGGCAGCCGCTCGAGGATCTTGTCCAGCGGCCGTTCGTCCAGCTCGCGAAGCGACGCGATGCCTAGGTGGCGGCAGGCGTCCTCGCACTCTTCTCGCCGTCGGTTGTACCCGCCGGTCGCGTGCTCGTGCCGCGTACCGGAATCGATGACGGCGAGCTCGACCGTGGGCGGAAGGGGGATCGTCCGCATGGCCCGATCGCGCATATCGATGAGCAAGGCTTCGCTGCGGCGGCCGTAGACGGACGCGAGCTGATCGAGCAAGCCCGCGCGCGCCCCCGCGAAATCGGTCTCGGCCGCGTGAGCGATACGGACGGTCGCCGCGTCGTCGAGCGCCAGATCGAACAGCTCGGAGCGCGCGCGGAGCAGCGCGATCGCGAAAGCCGCACTAGATCCGAGTCCGGCGCCGAGGGGTAGGTCCGATGTGATTGCCGCGTCGAAGCCGCCGACGTGGATGCCCTTCTGGCCGAGCGTCGCCGTGACTCCCTTAGCGCGGTCGACCCAGGTGCCATCTTTTCGCTCGGCGCCCAGCTCGTACGACGTCTCGCGCGGCGAGACAGCCGCGTCGGTGGTGAGATGAGCGATCCGGTCATCGCGCGGACCCGCCTGGACCGTCACGCCCAGACGCAGCGCGACCGGCATTACCAGCCCGTCGTTGTAGTCGGTGTGCTCCCCGATGAGATTGATCCGTCCTGGGGCATGCCCGGTCGCTCTTCGCATCGCCCGCGCACGATACGCGCGGTCACCAGAAGCAGCGGGTCCTGTCCCAGGGGCAGGGGCCCCTGACCGCGAAGCGGGTCGGGGTTGCGCCGCTCGATGTCCAACGAGCGATGGCGATCTACGCGCATCCCGACGACGCCGAGTTCGGCATGGCGGGGACCGTCGCGAAATGGGCGAAGGCCGGCGTCGAGTTCACGTACTGCATGGTCACGAACGGCGCGTCCGGATCGCAGGATCCGGAGATGACACGCGAGCGCCTGCGCGACATCCGCGCGGCCGAGCAGAGCGAGGCGGCCAAGGTCCTTGGCGTGAAGAACGTCGTTTTCCTGGAATTCGAGGACGGCTACCTCGAGCCGACGATCGACGTTCGTCGGGCGGTCGCGCGGCAGATCCGCATCTACCGGCCGGATGTGATCTTCACGATGGACCCCACCACGCGGTACGGGGGCGGCTACGTGAACCACCCTGACCACATCGCAGCCGGTGAAGTCGTCCTTCGCTCGATCAACCCGGATGCGTCGACGCGGCAGATGCTGCCCGATCTCTGGTCGAAGGAGCAGCTGGAACCGCACAAGCCGAAGGCGCTCTTCCTCATGGCGTTCGGCGCACCGGACACGATCGTCGACGTGAGCGAGGTGGTCGACATAAAGATCAAGGCTCTTCTCGCGCATCGTTCTCAGATCGACGCTGACAGCGTCGATTTCATCAAGGGTTGGATGAGAGAGGCAGGTAAGAAGAAGCGCTACGCCTACGCCGAGGGTTTCAAGGTGATGCGGTTCGAGGAGGACGGCGCCCCGCGCCGGGACGCTAGGCGCGAAGGGCGGAAAGCACCTCAAGCGCGTGGCCGTCGGGTTTCACGGAGTACCACGCCTTCTCGACCCGCCCGTCGGCGTCGATAAGGAAGGTCGAGCGGATCACACCTTCACCGCGTCCGGGCCGCTCGCCCCACGCGCCGTACGCCTCGTGCGCCTTACGGTCGGCATCGCTCAACAAACGAACGCGGAGCCCGTACTTCTTTCGGAACGCTTGATGCGCTGCGGCGTCATCCCGTGACACCCCGAGGACAGGGATGCCGAGCATCTCGAACTGCGGGAAGTTGTCGGTGAACTGGCATGCCTCGGTGGTGCAGCCCGGGGTGTCGTCTTTCGGGTAGAAGTACACGACGTAGCGCGAGCCCTTGAGATCCCTGTTCGCGACGAGCTTTCCGTTTTCGTCGGGCAGGGAGAACGCTGGGGCCTGGTCGCCGGGCTTGAGCTCCATCACGACAAGGGTACGGCGTAGCGCGGACAGGGCCGCTAGCGCACGTACTGGGCTCGGAAGACCTCGAAGCGTGAGTAGAAGGTGTCGGTTGTCTCTCCGAACGATGCCGCGAAGGCCTGGTGCCACTCCTGGCCGCTCCCGACGCGCGCGCACCAGTCACGGATCGTCGCGAGTCCCTTCGGTGCGAGAAGGCGGTCGACGGCGAGATAGCTCACCGCGAACGGGCTGGCGTTGCTCGGAAAGCTCGACTCGAGTGATTGCAGCGTCACATGGTTCGACGCCGTGGTGAGCTGCCGCTTTGTGAACGTGTCGAGGTTCGCCGCCGGGATCACCCCATCGGCGATGAGCGACCGATAGGCGAACGACTCGGCCATACCTTCTGCGATCCACCGCACGCCGACCATGCACGCGCTGCCGCCGATCGCGTACTGCCACAGATGGATGTACTCGTGCCCCGCGAGTTCGATCCGCTCCGCGTCGGCCGTCCAGGTGTCCGGCGCGGCCGCCGGCGGCGTCGCCCACGCGGGATTCGGGGTGACGATCTCGAAGCTGTCGCCGACCGTAAGGCAGCAGTACTGCTGCGTCCCGTCGCCCAGGTACACGTGAACGGTCGCGGGCCTGCGACGCGTCCCGCCGGCGGAGGCTTCCAGATACGCGCTCGCGTGCTGCACGCCCTGGTGCACGAGCGCGATGTCCTTCGCGTTCACGCCCGCGTCGATGAGGAACGTGACACCCGCCGGATCCGGTGGCGTCGGCTTCGGCATCGTCCCGTCGGGATTGAGAACGAGCACCTGCCAGAAGACCCCGATGTCTTCGAGCCACTGCGCGCCCTCGATAAGAGGGCGCACGTAGAGCCGGTACGTGCCGGGAAGCGACGGCGCCCGCAAGCCGAACTGGAACCACGCGACCTGGCCCGGTCCGACGTATGGCGCGGGCTGCTGCGCGATGCGATTGAAGCGCGGCCATCCGGTCGCGGGAGAACCGAGCTGACCGTCGCCGCCGAGGATGCTCGGCTGATCCTGACCCGGCTCGCTAGCCCACGTGCCGAGGTACGCAACCTCGCCCATCCGTCCCGCGACCCATCCACGCGATCCCGAGTTGTAGTAGGCGAGCGTCGCTTGCGCGGTCCCCCCAGAGCAGAGACGCATGTAGCCGCTCTGCCCGTACCAAGCCGCGTGAAAACCCGGCAGCTTGGTCGGTGTTGCAGTCGGCGGAGCGATACCCGGACCGATGTCTGGCGTGCAGGTCGCGCCCGTGACACGCGTCCCATACGGAAACAGTGAAGCGGTGACGACAATGATCGCGACGAGGATGCGCATCGTTGGAAGAACCTTTTGGCGCGGCCGATCGTTACGGCCCAGTACTACGGTTCGGCTTCTTCCTCATCGGGCCACTCGAATTTGTCGAGAGCGGCTCGGGTGATGCCGCCCGTTTTGAACCACTTGTGGCCGTCTGCTTCACCGCCGGGGCAGTAGGCCCATCCGCCTTCCTCGGCGACGTTGAACGGACTCGATGGATCGACGGGCGGGGCGCGCCGATGAGTCTTGCGGACGCAGATGAATTGGATGAGAGCGCGATCCATCTCTAATCGCCCAGTCGCGCGCGGTGCAGTCCTGGCATAGTCATCTAGGTTTTTACTGAGCGGGTGAGGGGAATCGGACCCCTACTGCAACCTTGGGAAGGTTGTTTGCTACCACTACAACACACCCGCGCTACCGCCAGTCTACTTTCTCAGGCGACCAGCAACTTCGCCCAACCAAATTGTTTGGCTGTCCGACGCTGATGGCAATTCGCACAGCGTACGTCGCATTTCTCGATCTCGGCGAGCAGCTCATCGCGCTTGCCTCTTGCCCGGAGAAAGGCGATGGTCTCGAGTTTGTCCACGCCATCTCTGTGATCAAACTCAAGGACAAGGGGGTCATACTCACCACAATCGACGCAGGTATGCACGCGCAGGTACTCATCGATCTCGCGACTTAGGGATCCGCGGCTGGAGCGCTTACGTCCCCAGTCGCCGGCCGAGTACCTTGCCTTGTTTCGTCGGTAGTGCTCTCTGGCGTATGCGCGCATGCATAACCGACAGCGAGCTCGACGCAGGCCGCGAGCTTGGTCACGATACGAAAAGTCCTCGAGAGGTCTTGTCTCTCCGCAGCCCGTGCAGCGGCGAAATCTTGATTCTGCTGCCTGCGCGGCCGCCATGATCTGCGTTGCAAAGACCGGGCCGCTAGGCCTGCGAGTTGTTCCGTGCCAACCCAGCTGTGAAGCGGTGCGCCTGCGGTGACAATTCGCGCACCGCACGTCGCACTTCTCGATCTCCGCGCACACGACCGACCAAGCCTTGGCAATCACAAGTATCCCGACATCCTGACGTTTGGTCGCGCGATCGCGGTGGTCGAACTGCAGCGTGACGATGTCGTTCTCGCCACAGGTGACACATGGGTGCGAACGCAGATACGCACGAAGAAGGTGCCGGTTCTCCGTTCGGCGGCGGCGAATTCGTTCAACCTCGCGGGCAATGTATTCGGGCCGATTCCGGAGGTAATGAGATCTGCGATATGCCGCATGACACGAGCGGCAGTGGGACTGGCGTGTGCCGAGCGCCTTACTTCGAAAGGCGAACGCCGAGACGGGCTTGAGGAGTCGGCACCAAATGCAGAGGCGAAGAGATTCGTTGGAGTCTGGAACCTCGATTAACACGACAGCCACGGGGGACCTCTGAGGTCGGGGTCGGCCCTTCGCTCCGCCTAACGAGCCTCTAGAACGCTTGTTCTATCACATATCCACCATACGATCAAGCGCCGCGCGCGAATAATCGACGTGATGGCGTGGAAGAAATCGCCGCCCGAGCTGATCTCGGCGTTCGAAAAGGCGAAGCCCGCCGATCCGAGCGTCACGTCGCGGCCGATGTTCGGCTATCCCGCGCTCTTCTTGAAGGGGAACATGTTCGCGGGCACGTACCAGGACAAGATCGTCGTCCGCTTCGGCGACGATCGCACGATCGCTGGAACGAAAACCGCGAAGAACTTCGAGCCGATGCCGGGGCGCGCGATGAAGGAATACCTCGTCGTCCCCGAGGCGGTGATCAAGAGTCCGGCGAAGCTCCGCACCTGGATCGAGCACGCGCACGCCTATGCCAAGACGCTACCCGCGAAGAAGGCGCGTTAGCGGACCGGCATTCTCCGCGCGGCAAGCGAGATCGACTCCTGCTCCTCGGGCTCCGGCTTTTCGGTCGCGCCGATGATGATGCCGAGCGCCAGCGCGAGGATCGCGCCCGTGACCGCCGAGAGCAGCAGCACGCCGTTCGTCGGCCGGTCCGGCGCGTTGTCGAGCATCGAGAGGGTCACCGCCATCATGTAGAGGATCCCTCCGCCCGCGACCACCCCGGCGCCGGCCGCCATCACGTACAGCGCGAACCACCGCTTCGGCCGCCGCAGGAGCGTGTCGAAGAAGGTCCGCAGAAGACGCGTGACCGTCCACACCGTCAGCGCCGCGATCGTCCACGCGAGGACGGTCGCGATCCACGTTTCGAGCGTCGCGGTCGCGAGCCGCGAGACGAGACCGGACATCTGTGACCAGAGCACCGATGGATCGAGCTGCGTGCCGAGCTGGCCGAAACGGTCGCTCGGGTTCTGCAGCATGGTGAGGAGTGCCGACTTCACCTCCGCAGCGCGGACGGGGTTGAAGAGCGATTCCTGCCTGAGCGAAAGGCCGGTCTGCGCGTAGGCGCCGAGCGACTGAAGGCCCATCGCGACCGCGACGATCATCGTCAACGCCGCACTCGCGGCCACCGTCAAAACCCCGGTGAGCCCGAAGACCGACGCGCTCGTCAGGATCATCGCGGGGGCGAGTCCGAGCGGGGTGAGCACAGGCGTCGCCATGGCGACCGCGATCTGCTCGCTCGGAGCGCTCCGCGCCCAGAGGAAGACACCGAGGATCGCCAGAAGCAACGCGAGGCCCGGCACGAAGATGAACACGAACGCGGTGACCATGACCCACGCGATCGCGATCGCGACCCCGAGCTGGCCGGCAAACGCGACGATCGCGACAAGCCCCGCAGCGAGAAGTGCACCGACAAGCCCGAAACCGGTGAGCACCGCCATCGCGAAGACCGGAAGGGCCGCGCACAGCGAGAAGAAGGCTCCTCGGAGCGGCTGTCCGTAGCTCGACAGAAGCGCGACGACCGGGCTCTGCTCGGTCTTCGGGACGAAATCCTCGAGCGGGTCGGCCATCACCATCCGCGTCGTCGCGAGTTCCTTGTCTACGTTCTCAATGTCCTGCAGGGCAGTCGCGAACTCGCTGGCCTTCTGATAGCGGAGGTTCGGTTGCTTCGCGAGGGCCTTCAGAACGACCGAATCGATCTCGCGCGGAAGCGACGGCCGGAGGTGGCTGGGCGGGACCGGCTGCCGGACCACGTGATCGCGAAGCAGGACTGCTGCGTTCGTGCTCGTGAACGGCGGCTTGCCAACGAGACCCTCGTACAGGACCAGGCCGAGACCGTAGACGTCCGACTGGACCGTCGCACTCTTTCCCTCGACGCGTTCGGGGGCGACGTACATAGCGGTCGCGTAAAGCTGCGGCGTGTCCGCGTCCTCCTGAGGCGCGCGCGCGATGCCGAAGTCACAGATCTTCGCCGCGTCATTCGCGTCGAAAAGGATGTTCGCGGGCTTCAGGTCGGCATGAATGATGCCCTTCGAGTGCGCGAACGCGAGCCCGTTGGCGACCTCGATCGCGATGCGGACCGCGTCGCCGGTCTTGAGCGGGCCGGCCTGCTCGATCCGCTGCTTCATCGAACCGCCAGGGAGGTACTCCATCACGATGAACGGAGAATCGTCGACCTCGCCGACGTCGTAGACGGCCACGACGTTCGGGTGCGAAAGCTGTGCGAGCGCGCGCGCTTCCTTCACGAACATTCGGCGAAGGTTTCCATCGGCCGCGGCCGCGGGATCGAGGACCTTAAGGGCAACGTCGCGGTTCAGCGCCTGGCCGCGGGCCAGGTAGACCTGAGAAGAGCCGCCCACACCGAGCGGCTCCTCGATCTTGTAGCGACCCTGTAGAACCCGCTCCATTCCCAACTCCGTTGCTCTCGCTGGCGCGCCGACTATAACGCCGACACTTCGCGTTGCGACATGTGTGAGCGGGTTCGACATGATTCCGCCTCCGCCCCTGACTCCCCAGCCGTTACGTGAAACGGGAGGCGCGAAGACGCGTTCCGACCCGCGACCGAACGGATACCGGAAACGTGCGCGTTATGGAGTCTTTGTCGTCGTCCTGTTGCTGGTCGTGGTCTTCGCGGGCGACTTGCGATCGACGAACGTGGCGATCTCAGCGGCCACCTTGGTCTTGAGCGTCGTCGCCTGCTCCGCCGTCAGTTTTTGGTCGGCGACGGCTCTGTCGATGCGCGTGTTCGCCGCCGTCATTAGCGCTTGCACGAGACCGTCGCGGCTCTTGCCTTTGTCGCTCGCGATATCGCCGAGGCTCTCCCCGCTGCGCATCGCGGCCATGACCTCCTGGAGCGTGACCCCACCGAGGTAGTCCCGCGCGGTCTGGAGCATGTCGCCGAGGAACGCCTTCACATTCGGCACCGCCGTCCGTGGCGCGGTCGCAGGCTTCGTCGGCCAGGTGCGATCGACGAACGTGGTGATCTCCGCCGCGAGTCCGTCTCGAAGCTTTTTTGCCCGGTCGTCAGTGATCTTCTTGTCGGCGAGGGCCTTCGTGATGTCGTCGTTGGCGGCCACCGAGAGGGCCGTCACGAGTCCGGCCTTGCTCTTGTTTGGCGTCCCATCGGCGATCTTGGCGAGGCTCGTGCCGGGGAGCTTCGCGACGAGGTCCTTCTGTGCGAGCCCGAGATATTTCGCCGATTCGCCGAGAAAGTCGCGGACGACCTTCGCGGTGCGCACCTGCTTGGCGGTCGAGTCCTTCGCCGCGGCGACGATCGCGTCTTCCTGCTGCTGCGTGATGACGCCCTTCTGCACGAGACCGTCGAGGAGCTGCTTGAGCCTGTCGCCAGTCTTGTCCTCGCCCATCACGGCCGAGGCTGCCGGCGCGATGACCGAGACCACGTCCGCGGAGGCATTGGGACCGAATGCGCCCAAGGCTGCCGCGCCGAACAGACCGACGCTGGCGACGCCCAGCGCGCCCGCCAACATGAGCTTCTGCCGCAATGTCTTCACTTACCTCATGCCCCCCTTGTAGCGTTCTCGCTCTCGCTACCACCTGTCTAACGCATCCGTTTCCCAAAGCGTGTCTTCCGGCGGGCAGAGCGGCAGGTCCTTACACGCCGCTAACATCCTCCTACTCCCGTGCGGATTTCGTTCGCGGCCGCCGAGGTCGCTCCCTACGCCAAGGTCGGCGGCCTCGCCGATGTCGCGGGCTCCCTGCCGCAGGCCCTTGCCTCGCTGGGCCACGACGTCAGCGTGTACATGCCGTATCACCGGTCGATCGACGCACAGAAGTTCGGCATTCCGACATCCGGCGCGCGTACCCACTCCATCCCGTACGGCGCCGCGCGCGCCCGGATCGAATACCCCGAGATCACGAGCGACCGCGTCCGAACGGTGTTCGTGCGAAGCGTGCGCATCGGGCGCGAGAAGGTCTACGGGTATGACGACGACGCCAAGCGCTACGCGCTCTTCTGCCGCGCGGTGGTCGAGGATCTCATCGGAGCGCCAACCGACATCGTGCACGCGCACGACTGGCACGCCGCGCTCCTCGTCCCGCTCGCGGCACGCTCCCGCCAGCTGCGGCGAGCGGCGATGGTCTTCACGATCCACAACCTCGCGTATCAGGGCCGGACGAGCGCAGACGTGCTCAAGCTCGTCGGTCTACCGCGAGCGCGCCTTCCGATCGAAGACAAGGGCGAGGCGAATCCGATGGCACGCGCCATCGCGACCGCGGACATCGTTTCCACGGTGAGCGAACGGTACGCGGAGGAGATCCTCACGCCTGAGTTCGGCGAGCGCCTGGAGGGGCTCCTGCGCCAGCGCCGAGCCGACCTCTGGGGGATCACCAACGGCATCGACACGAAGTTCTTCGATCCCGCGCACGACCCTCAGATCCCGGCGCGCTACGACGCGGACGACCAGAGCGGTAAGGCGATCTGCAAGGCGGCGCTTCAGAAGGAAACGGGGCTTGCGGTCGACTCGACCGCTCCTGTCTTCGGGGTCATCGGCCGCCTCGTCGAGCAGAAAGGCGTCGACCTCCTCACAGCCATCGCGCCGTGGCTCCTCGAGAAGGGCGGACAGCTCGTTGTCCTTGGCAGCGGCGACCCGGCCTACGAGCAAAAGTGGCGTGACCTCGCCGCGAAGAACAAGGGACGCCTCGCGCTCACGCTCGGTTTCGACGCGACGTTGGCGCAGCGCATCTACGCAGGCGCCGACCTTTTCCTGATGCCATCGCGATTTGAGCCCTGTGGCCTCGGTCAGCTCATCTCACTCCGGTACGGCACGATCCCGGTGGTCCGAGCGGTCGGCGGTCTCGCGACCACGGTCCGCGACGTGGACGTCGATCCGAAAGGCAACGGCTTTTCCTTCACCAAATACGAGGCGGCCGCTTTCTCGGACGCGATCGGGCGCGCGCTGCACCGGTACAAGGCTGACGGAGACCCGTGGCGGCAGCTGCGAACACGCGCGATGCGCGAGGATCACTCGTGGACGAAATCGGCGAAGAGGTATGTCGAGATGTACGCAGCCGCCGCGAAGGCTCGGCGCGCCGCATGAAGACGGATACGCGACCTTCGATCGCCGAGCTCGAGGAGCGGATCGCCGCGCTTCCTCCCGAGGCGCGCGCCGCCGCCGAGCGCATCTTCGCGGTGTCGTCGACAGTTGGGCGGCTCGATCCGCCTGCCCAGATGCGTGACTGGATCACCAAACAGTTCGGTTCTGTCGACGCCGTGATGACGCAGAAGATCATTCGGGTCACCAATCTGGTGATGCTCGAGGGTGCGCTCTTCAACGACCTTCGCGCCCGCCGTCCCCTGGAAGTGAAAGGCGCCGACGAGGTCCGCGAGAAGATCGAGAAGTCCCGCAACGATCCGTTCTGCCACCCCGAGACCGGAACGCCCGCCGACACGTTCGGTCGCATCCGCGGAGAGCACGGGGTCACCGCTTCGAACATCGCCAAGTACGACGGGTACCACGGCGTCCTGGTCTTCGATGAGCACGACCCGCTGGCGCCGATGGACGCAGAAGTCATCCGCGATCGTCTCCTCACATCGCGCCGCTGGGCGCTCGCCGCGAACGAGGAGGATCCGAGCTCGAAGTACTACTTCCTCATTTGGAACTGTCTTTGGCGTGCCGGCGGATCGATCGTCCACGGCCACATGCAGATGACTGTGACCCGCGGCATGCATTACCCACGAGTCGAGATGCTGCGGCGCCGCTCGCTCGAGTACGACGAGCAGTACGGACGCGACTACTTTGACGATCTCTGGCTCGTCCATGATGCTCTTGGGCTCGGGCACGAGCGTGACAGCGCGCGCGTTTTCGCCGCACTGGCTCCGATCAAAGAGAGCGAGGTCATCATCCTTGGCCGGCCAGGTGAGGACGAAACATCCCTCGCTGCGGGGATCGCCGGTGTCATTTCGGCATATCGGAAACAAGGTGTCTGCTCGTACAACCTCGCACTGATGCTCCCGCCGCTGGGCGCCGACGGGAACGACTGGCGTCGTTTTCCCCCACATGCCCGCCTGGTGGACCGTGGCGACCCAGCGAACAGGACAAGCGACATCGGTGGCATGGAGCTGTACGCGGCGAGCGTCGTGTCGGCCGATCCCTTCCGTTTGGCCGAACTGCTCCGCGTCTAGAAGGAATCAGAGCCCTTCGCGCTATTGACGCTCGCTTTGTCCCTTGCATAGTGTGCGACAAAGTGGCCGAACACTCATTCGTTTCTCGGCGTGACAACACCTTCCGCGAGTACCCGCCCGCGTCCGCACAGCTTGCGATGATCATCCCGTTCTATGGCGAGCTGACGGTGTGGATCCGAAAGGCCGACGCCGCTGGGTGGCACTTTCCGACGAGTGGGCGGAAGGCCGGCGAGACGATCCTCGAGGTCGCAAAGCGCGAGCTCTGGGACTCGGCGCGGATCGTTCCGCCGCGTTTGGACCTGCTCGGCGCGATCCGGTACCAGACTCCGAAGAGCACCACCGCCTACGTCTACATGTGCGAAGTCAGCCACCTCTCGTGGTGGTACGACGCTCCGGAAAAGGACAAGGTCGCCGAGATCGGCATCTTCCGCACGCTCCCCGCGCCACTCGCTTCCGAGTCGGTCGAGGTGGTTCTCGAGGCCGCCCTCCGCGCTCGGCGCACCGGCCTCCGCTAAAAGCAACAATCCGGTAACGGCCGCGCGCTAACCGCTTTAGCGATTCCCAGTGGCACCTTATTTGCCGCCAGACGCAAGCCAATGATCGACAAGGAATCCGAGAGGACGGTGAGCGGCTGGCTGCGGCTCGGTGACCGGCTGACCGGACGGGCGCCCGTCGAGGGGGTTTGCGACGGCTGCGGCGGGACCGGATACCTCAGCGAGGTCGATAAGCAACGTCTCTGCGCCGGGTGCTACCTCGAAGGAAAAGGGGTCGCGTCCTAGCGGAAGAGTCGGGCCACCGCGCGCACGAGCATGTCGCCCTCGAGTCCGTCGCCGTAAAAGTCATCGCCCACCCGCACTTCGAAGTGGAGATGCGGCCCGCCCTGCGGGTAGCCTGAGCTCCCCACCTCGCCGACGAGGGCGCCGGCCTCGATCCTCTGTCCGACCACGAGCGGCTCGACCGCGGAGAGATGCGCGTAGCGGGTGATCAAGCCCTTGCCGTGGTCGATCCACACCTGGCGTCCGCGTATGCGATCGAGCGTCGCCGCGGGCGTGTATCCAAGGGTGATCGCTTCGTCGAGCGCGATGTCCTGCTGCTCGCGGTTCCAGTCGAGGAAGCTCACGTCGACTCGCAGGACGGTCCCGCTCGCGGCGGCGAGCACGGGTGTTCCGGCCGGGGCGGGGAAGTCGATCCCCTCGTGGATGCCTCCCCGATAGTCGCGCGGCGCGCCCGGCAGGAGCTCCGGATCCTGGGGGATGTCGGTCCCCTCGATCGGTAACGCGAACATGCCCCACAGGCGCGCGTAGGTCCGCGCGCTGCGGTCGCCGGTGTCGGGTGACGTGGTGGCGACCGCGGGCATGGGCGTGTAACGCGGCGCGAGAACGGGCGCCGCGGCCAGGGGTGCCGAACCCGACGCGGTCACCGCGACCACGCCGAACAGGACAACACAGAGGATCGCGAGGACGACTCGCACGGCGACCTACGGTACCGCCGGAACCGTGCCAACCCAGCGCAAGGCGGTTTCATCAAACCTATACTTCGGAGAGCGCCACCACCTTTAACGACCGGTCCTGTGAGGCCGGGAAGGAGCGCCAGACGGCCACGCTGCTCGCGGCGGACGACATCCGCCGGGCCATCACGCGGATCGCGCACGAGATCGTCGAGCGCGACCGTGACCTCTCTCTCCTCGCCATCGTCGGTATTCGCGCGCGCGGGGATGCGCTCGCCGCCCGAATCCAGGCCGCCATCCGGGCGAACGAGGGCGTCGACATACCGCTGGGCGCCATCGACATCACGCTTTATCGAGACGACTTGACGCGGATCGGCTACGCGCCGGTCGTGCGCGAGTCGGAGATACCGTTCTCGGTCGACGG
>WNGR01007152.1_pt1 | contig 14896 bp, 17 predicted proteins | sample 5407581 | NCBI WGS metagenome assembly WNGR01 (sample SAMN13153383, study PRJNA577476) | soil metagenome | isolation source: 80 cm soil or saprolite under Garry oak tree replicate 2 | place: USA:California | collected 2016-06-15
ATCTTATCGTGTTCCGAAAGACAGATGAAATTCCAATGGAACTAGTATTTCTCGGAACGGGAGGAGCGGAGACCACTCCAAAGGTTGGATGCTTATGCGCGGTCTGTCAAGAAGCTCGGCGAAAAGGAGGACGGTTCGTTCGAAATGGACCTTCTGTCTTTCTCACTGAAGCAAGCGTTCTGTTTGACACACCAGAAGATGTTGACAAGAGCCTTGAACGCGAAGGAATCCACGAAGCTCGCCACCTAGTCTACACCCACTGGCACCCGGACCATACAGGAGGCAGAAGAGTGCTGGAACAGCTGAATATGGACTGGCTCGACCCTAAGGCGAGAAGGATAACACACGTCTGGCTTCCGACCTGGGTTCGCGAAGATTTTAGGGAGAGACATGGTCTGGAAGACAATCTCGAGTACTTCGAGAGAGCGGGCATTGCCAGAATCCATGAGGTGGGAGAAGCAGAACCGTTTCAGTTGGATGGCATGAATGTGCGTTCGTTTAGGATGGCTCAGCCGGGCTTGACTGCATACGTTCTAGAACGAGAATCTAGAAGGCTTGTGTTCGCGCTCGACGATGCGAAGGACTGGAAGCCAGGCACCGAGTTTCTGGAGCCCGATCTTCTGGTGTCCGCAACGAGGAAGCGTCCTTCGAGGAGACCATGAGGATAGTCGACCAGATCAATCCTCGAAAAGCTATACTGACCCATATAGAGCAACTATGGGCACGCTCCTACGAAGACTATCTGGAGCTTGAGAAGAAACACCATGGACACAAACTCCAGTTTGCCTACGACGGACTCCGCATAAGGCTCTGACCATGGAATGACTGGTCCAACTGATCACCTGGACTGGAAGTTGAAAAAATCTAATGTCCAAAGTATGCGAGAGTTCTCTTTACCCCCATGGTCCTGAGCGTAGTATATCGGCAATAACCGTCTTTCAGCATCGAGTCTTCTCGCCTTATTATTACGGGCCAGATGACTTGGTCATAGAGTTCTATTTCACGGCGTAATTGTTTACTGCGCTCTTCCAGCCTCGTAACGAAGTCCTGCCGTTTCATCATGGAAGGGTCGAGCCTAACGCTCGCCGTTGCTATTGTCCGAAGAGACCAACTCATCTTAGAGAGGTCTCGTAGCCATGGGTCAAGACTCGGGTCGACGCCATCAGTCTCGACGTCTTTCTCCCACTCGTGGCGAACGTTCGTATTGATGAATCTGCGTATCTGCTTCGAGTCATCGATTGCCCAGTAAGTTATACCCTCGACTCTCCTAAGCAGTTGCGTTCTTCTACTAACCCCCGGCATTTTGCAACAATGACAAGAAATCTGACTTTCTGTCAGAACCAGCCAATCGTCTTGCGCTCTGCATATTTGACTAGGGGACTCTACTCTTCTCCTCAATCACCACTGTGCCAACAATCAGCCGGATCATTCGAAGGCATCCTGCGCGGGTTTCCAACTAATAAGATTCAGGGCTTGAGAACTGCTCTCCCTTCTATACGCCCCTCCTCTAACCTTTTCAAAACCTCGTTGACCTGTTCTAACGGGTAAGTCTTGACCACGACCTTGAACTGTTTCTGTCTTGCCAGTTCCATAAGTTCCTTCATTTCGGTGAGCGACCCTGATATGGACCCGTGAACCTCTCGTCCATTGGTTGAACCGCTATCCATTCGCAAGTAGCCACCAGCTGCTCCCACAACTACGAGTCTACCGCCCGCTCTGAGCATCTCGTACGATGCTGTGAGGGTCGATGTGGACCCTACGAAATCAATGACCGCACCAACTCCATTCTTGGCAACTCTTCGGACCTGAGCTACCATGTTCTTTCCCACGAGGACAGTCTGGTCTGAGCCCAGCTTCTCGGCCAATGAGAGGCTCCTCCGTCTGACGTCGACCGCTATTATCGAGCATGTGCTCACCTTTTTGAGAAGTTGAATCGCGACATGTCCAAGTCCGCCGACCCCTATTACGACGACGTAGTCTCCAGCGCGGAGTATAGGCAGCGCATTTGCTTTGACTGCGTGATACGCTGTTATCCATGCGCAGCCGAGCGGGGCTCCCTCGTCAAGGCTCAGACCAGAAAGAGGAAAGAGGTAGCGAGGCGATTCCACCAATAGGTACTCGGCGTATCCTCCGTCTTGGTCGAATCCGATGAATTTCCCGTCCTCACAGTGATTCTCTTCTCCGCGGAGGCAGAACCAGCATCGTCGACAACCGCGTCCTGGATATACTATGACGGGCTGGCCCTTCTTGAGGCCGGTTACGCCGTCTCCGACCTCGTACACATTTCCTGCAGCTTCGTGGCCGAGGATTATCGGATACTTGACTGATTCGAACTCCCCTCTGGCAATGTGAAGATCGCTGTGACAGACCCCCGAGGCAACGATCTTTACAACAACCTCTCCAGGCCCCGGCCTGTCAGCATCAACGATGGCAAACGGCTTCCGCGGACCTGCGAGCCTCGCAACTTTCATCTTCTTTCAGTCTACCTATCTCCATAGATTTCAAGAGTAGCCATGTGGAAACACATGTCAATGAATGAAGTTCAGAATTTCGCCCAGCGACTTTATTCTACCGTCAGGCTTGACACTTGTATTCGAATCGGAGCCTCTTGTAAGGGCGAGGAGGGACGGTTGCGTTCTGAAGCCTGAAGGAACTTCATACTCAAACAGTAGTGTCTTCATGCCTGCGCTTTGTGCTCCTCTCACGTCATTCTCAATATTATCACCGACATGTAGAATACCGCTTGGCTCTAGTCCGAGCATTTTGGCTGCCGTCAGAAATATTCGGGGGTCCGGCTTTCCATTTCCAACTTCGTCTGAGAATATTGTGGCGTCAAAATAGTCTAAGACGCCTTCCCTCCGCATCAGTTCTCGAAGAGCACGGCCAGGGCCACGACCGGTGTTGCAGATTAATCCTATCTTCAAACCGCGCTCGGAGAGTCGTTGGAGTACTTTGGGAGCGTCTGCGTTCAGTGTTGCCGGCGCGGTGAGGCTTGGGCTCCAATAGGACTCTTCAAGCCTCATTAAGACCTCAGGATCGGTGAGGAGAATTGGCCGGTTCTTTGTGGCATGATTCACGACGTAACGAATCTGTTCTAGTGTCGATACTTGCTCGCCCTTCTTCCATATGTTAGCAAGCCATGGCGTACTCTCTCTGAGCCCATCTGCGAGATCCTCGAATGAGACCTCAACTCCCAGTTTCGCGAGATTCTCTTGCAGGCCTTGGCATCGGAGTTCGTCGCGCCGGCGGTCCAGTTCGGGAGTGTCCATGAAGAGCGTCTCCCAGAAGTCGAAGGTCACAGCGTCTCCCAGAAGTCGAAGGTCACACCAGCTACTCTAAACCTAGGCGCAAGTCTAGGCAGTCCTCGACCGGCCTCCCCTTTTCTGAGAACGATTCGGAAACTTAAGCTCTCCAACCTACAATTTGTTGCGGGTTAGTGGTTGTCATGTACCCGCAATATTCTCTGTAGATAGTGCGTGCGCTGCCTTTCATGGCCCACCAGTCGATGAAGAACTTTAGTGGCTGTCCAGGGCCAATGGCTGTCAGACCATTTCTTTGGGCGAAAGGTTTCGCTTCTCTGTTCTGTCGTAAGTCTGGGTAGGACGTCGCGTACACGGGAACGGGCGTAATCTAGAAATTCGAAGACATCCTTTATGCTGGTCCGTTCGAGTCGTGGATCCGCCCGTATCGGGGACAGATACCAAATGTCGACTTGGGCGACGTGCTCCAGAACGTTTCGTATACTCCGTGGTTCTGACGGAGGTTTCCAATCCAATTCTTCGGTGGGAATTTTGGATATGATCTTGTCCTAAATCTGTCTTGTATAGTTCAGCAGCTGGAGACAACGGGAGATGTCAGCACGAGTGCATATTATTCGATCACAGCTGAAGAGAGGGTCAGATCCGCCTGCCTCTCCTGCGCTACCTTGCGTGCGTATTTCTTCGATTATCGTCACCCGTGGGTTGCGCACGGCTGGCATCCTCTCTCCCTTTGATCTGAGCCAGCGATAGTAATCAGGAATGGTAAACTCGAGTTTTGATATTGCCCTCTCCTTAGTGCTGGCGAGGGTTGCACAGCCCATTAGATCGTGAACGTGAGCAGAGGTGCTTCCATCATGACCGATGTTAAGACTAGTCCTGTAGATCATTGTAGCCCTCTGACGGAATACGTCATTTGCGCTGCGCTGCGTTACCGTGGGTTCGCCTTTCAACTTTTTTAGAGCCATAGCTGGCAAGCTGTCCACTATGCTGGCCGAAAATCTCGAAACAAAGGTTTGGGGGATCGCGGACTTCTACTATCCTAAGCGCGATTGGGCCCATGGAAGAAGCCACATTGAACGAGTCTTGAGAATGGCCAAAGAGATCGGGAAACGAGAAGGTGCTAACCTAGAGATAGTTGAACTCGCAGCGATACTGCATGATATCTTCGAGAACAGAGAAGCACACTCCAACACAGGAGGATTTCGCCACGAAATTGAAGGGTCAAAGGAAGCAAGGAAGATTCTGACCAAGCTTGGACTCGCTGATGAGACGATAGATGCCGTATGTCATTGCATAGAGTCACACCGGAAAAGATCCGGAAGAATCGAGCCTCAGACAATTGAAGCAAAGTGCCTCTTCGATGCCGATAAGCTCGACTGCATAGGCGCGATTGGCATAATCCGGAGCACTTTCATATCATTTGACCATCAGCAAGAATTCTACAGAGAGGAGAAAGACCTCGAAGCTTACAAGCACCGAAACCTTCGACAGGACGGAACAATCATCGACTACGCCCAGCACTCGTCAAACCTAGAGTACGAGCTAAGTCTCAAGCATGTTGCGAAGAGAATGTACACGGAGACAGGCAGAAAACTTGCCAACGAAAGGTCGTCCTTCATGGACGAATTCTACAGCAGACTTGGAAAGGAACTGAAAGGAACTCTTTGACGAACTAAGACGAACCTATTTGACTCGAAGATACACTGAGGCGAGATCCTGGGTCTTATCTGCTGGCAAGCATGCGACGGACGTGCGGGCCTGGTCTCAGCCTGTTCTCTCGGTCGACGAAGACAACGTGGGGCTTCCAGTGCTGTGCCTGCTTCTCGCTCATCCAGCCGAACGCTGTTATAATGACCTCGTCGCCAGGCTGAACCTTGCGGGCGGCAGCACCATTGACCGCCACGGTCCCACTTCCTCTTGGAGCTGAGAGTGCGTATGTTGAGAATCGTTCTCCGTTGGTAATGTTCCAGATATCTACCTGCTCGAACGGAATGATTCCCGCGGCCTCCATAAGAGAGGAGTCTATCTCGATACTACCCTCGTAGTCGAGGTCGGCGCCTGTGAGTCTTGCTCTGTGAATCTTGCCCTTGAGCATTCGCAGCTGCACGCTTCTTCTCCCCGAGACTACGATGTTAGTGGTGTGACTCGCTAGACTTGAATGATGGCTACAGTCTCTCTAGAGAGCTTAGGAGCCTTAGATTTGACCCAGAGGGCTAATGGATTTGGTGGTCGACAGGGCGGCTCACCTAGTGATATCCTGATCCACTACGCCTCGAGGACACGGCTTACATAGATGATCTCTGAAGGAGAACAGGCATGAAATGGGTTACCCGCGAAAAGGCGAAGGTCGACCGCATCGCCTGTCCCTGGTTGATCAAAAAGTTCGTTGACAAAAATCCGGAATTTCTCTTCGTCCCTCCTGAGAACATTCCGCAAATAGTCAAAGACACCGGCGCGATAGCGTATGACGCAAAGGGGGTAGAGCTGACCCATTACGAGGAAAACGGCGAAGAGCGCGTAAGCTTTGATGCCATTGTCAAAAAGTACAAGCTGACGGACCCGGCATTGCTAGAGCTCGCCAAGATAGTGAGAGGAGCCGATGCGAAGATCCCAAACCCTCCGCCTGAATCTGCTGGCCTCGAGGCAGTGGCGCATGGTTTTCGAAACATTGCGAAAGACGACTTTGACAACATGCGACTACAGTTTCCCACCTATGACGCGCTGTACAAGTATTGTCAACTGAGGACGGATGGAACTCAGAATCTGGAGTATAACGTCGCGCAGCCTGCTAGGTAGGTCCTTGATTTTCTCAAACATCTCGGCTACGTAGAACTACCGACTCATCAGAAGAGGGGCGGCTTTGACCACGGCGCCGTTCACAACAAGTCTGGAATACTCTACGTCGCCCACACAGCGAACGATTCGGTCGACCTGATCGATACCCGCACCGACAAGTACCTGAGTTCGATTCCAGACCTCACTAGGGTTGCAGGCGTTCTCGTTTCCAACGAGAAGGATCTTGTGTTCACTTCTAACCGCGGCGAAAAAACTGTGGGAATGTTCCCGCATGGTCAAGAGGGGAAGCTGGAGAAGGTGAGAGTGGGAGGAGATCCCAACGGGCTTGCCTTCGATCCATTGCACAATAATTTGCTCGCGGCAAACGTCTCCAGACCGGACGATTCTGTTCCAATAACGGCATCCATTGTTGACGTGAAGAAGAATATTCTAACGGCCGATATTCCCATGCCTGGAAGGACGCGATGGACCGTCTTCGACAAAAAGTCAGAGCGTTTCTACATCAACATCGCCAAACCCTCAAAGATAGTCGCGGTCGTCAGTCTAGACCCTGATGGAATTGCGACAAGCTATGACATTCCCGCCACGGGTCCACACGGCCTCGACGTTGACACAGAAGGTAGAAGGCTGTTCTGCGCTTGTGATCATGGAGTCTTGCTCACACTCGACCTACAGACACGGAAAACTTCACGCCCGTCAGATTTGTCTGGCCCGCCGGATGTGATATTCTATAATTCTCGGCAGAAACATCTGTACGTGGCTAGCGGCCACCCCGGTGCGATCGATGTGTTCGACACTGTTACAATGAAGCGCGTGCAGACTGTGAAGACAGAAGGGGGGTGCCCACACGATCGGCTACAACCCTGAAAGCGACAAGGTCTACGCGTTCCTACCCGAAACCCATCGGGCGTCCGTCTACGTCGATGAGTGATCGACGAGTCGAGAAGCAGCTCGACCGGCAGACAGATTCGGTACCGTTCTAGACGTTAGATTCAATGCGGGTCGAGAAGTCTTCGCTGACGAGGCTCTGATTTCTGGTTCGAGTGACTTTCGCCGCTAAGATGAGCGAGCCGATCATCAATAGTGCAGATAGCAGGAAGGGTGCGCCTGGAAGGTTGACGGGCGCTTGGTTGCCAATAAAGAATGCGAATATTAGCGTGAATAGCGTGGGTCCGATTACGCCGGTGAGGCCCATGAGGCTGCCATTGATCCCCTGCAGCGCTCCTTGTTCAGACGGGCCAACGCGTCGAGTCATTAGACCCTGCAATGCGGGCTGGACGAAACCGATGGGCGCGTAGAAGATGATCGCTAGCAGGAATAGGAGGCTGTTGGGTGCGAGGCCCCAGATCACGAACCCTACTGTGCCCGAGACTATTCCGATGAGCAGGGCTACGCGTTCGCCGAACCGGCCGACGACTCGTCGGACGAGGAGTCCTTGAACTATGATGTTGCAAGCGCCGACTAGGGCGAGTGCTGTTCCGACTGTTGCGTATCCCCAGCCGTAACGGTAAGCGGCGTAGAGGACGTAGACGCTAGGGAGGACTTGGAAGGCGAGGAAGTTGAGGAAGTTGACTGTGACAAAGCCTGCGAGTCCTCTTTTCGCGCGGATCATGGATAGGGACCCGATAGGGTTGGCTTTCCTAAGAGAGATAGGGCTTCTATGTTCCAGAGGCAGCGACTCTGGCAGAACGACTAGTCCGTAGGCGGCGCTTGCTAGTGAGAGTGCTGCCGCGCCCCAGAATGGGAAGCGTGGGCCGATTCCTGCCAATAGTCCCCCGACGAGGGGTCCGATGATGAATCCTACGCCCCAGATTGAGCCGATCATTCCGTATGCGCCGGCCCGTTTCTCACCAGGGGTTGTATCGGCTACGTAGGCGAAGCTTACGGTGAAGCTGGCGCTGGTGATGCCGCTGACGACTCGCCCGATGAAGAGCCATGTTAGGTTGGGTGCGAGGGCCATTATCATGTAGTCGATTCCGAGGCCGAATGCCGAAAGGATGAGGACGGGTCGTCGACCGTACCGGTCGGATAATGCTCCGAGCAAGGGGGCGAATATGAACTGCATCAACGCCCAGGTTGTGCCGAAGAGACCAAAGATTTCAGCACCTCTAGCTGGGTCTCCCCCAACGAAGCTGACGACTAGACCAGGGAGTACGGGTATTATGATTCCGAATCCGAGAGTGTCAAAGAGTACGGTGGCGAATATGAACGCTAGGGCTGCTCTGCTGGCCTCAGTTCTCGTTACAGTTTCTACCCGTGGAGGTGCTTGGGTCAGTTCGGTCAAGTTGTGGACACCTTCTTGGATGTTTAGAGATTGATTGGGGCTGAGTTACTATTAGCTCGGGCACGTAAGGCCCCTACTTCAAGCTAGTGAGGTCTCAGAACCTGAAATTTGCCTGATAATGTTCGGACTATTCAATTACTGTTGGAAAAAGAGGGGAAGGAGGATTGACCTCCTAGAGTCCGATTCCTGCTCCGAGAGTGTAGATTGCGTTCAGGGTCTGACTGTCTGTTGTCCCGTCTGATAGTGTAGCGGTGATGGTTACCGGGTATATGCCTCCGACCAATAGCGCAACTCCCAGTGGCGTGTTCGTCGTTGTGGTTGATGTGGTCTGTCCCGACTGGAGTGGCATGGCCGGGTTCCAGGATAGTGTTAGCGGTTGCCCGGAGAGCTGGATTGAAAGGGATGCGATCGCCCCATCTCCAATGTTCGAAATCTGAATGTTGAGGCTTGGTGTCTGGCTTAGCTGTTCAAAGTTAATGCTCGCTCTGACATGGTGTTTTGTGGTAAGGAGGGTTGAGCCGCCTGTTTGGACTGCAATGTCCGTGTGGGAGCAGTCGACGCTGTTGCTGAGGGATTGGGTGCAGACCCCGCTGCCGCTGGTTCGGGTTGTAGGTGGCTCGAGTGCTGTGTTCATGTATTGGTCGTTGGTATAGATGATAGCGGCAGATCCAGTCGTTGGACTGGTTGCTATTCCGAAGTCGTCTAGAAGGTCCCTGTTGCCCGTGCATGTGACGCCTGATTCGCATACACCACCGTAATGGATTATTCCCGAGGCTGTGTTCTGGGTGAATTTGCTGCCTGGGGTCGTTGCGGCCAGGTTCTGGGCGAAGTATACTTGCCAGGAAGCGGACATTGGATAGTTGTCGGGGGTGTTGACGCCGTCGTAGTAGCTTGTGCCGTACCATACTACATCTAGGGCTCCGTTTCCGAGAGCGCTACTCCATGGAAAGATAGCAGTGTTAGATGGTGTCTTGTTGATCTGGTATGGTCCAGACCATGTCTGTCCGAAAGTGGTGCTGAAGCTGTAGAACATGTTGTGGTCGTCGGTATAGACGAGGTAGATGTTGCCTGCTTGGTCAACGCTGACGTTGACGAACTGGTGTCCGTATCCGACTGCGGTGTTGGGATTGATGTAGACGGGATAGTCGGTGAAGCTGAGGCCGCCATTGATCGAGACCGCTATCCAGACTGCGTGGGTGCTACAGCCTAGGCATGAGACTTCGCCGGCGTTGGCGATGCTGCTGAAGGATTGGTAGATCAAGTGGTTGTTGGGGTCGATGGCTAGGTTTCCGATCTCATTCTGGTATAGGGCATGCCATGGATGGTTAGCGTCGAAGGCGTTTGCCACCTGGGCGTATGTTGCGCCGCCGTCGTAGCTGCATGTTACGAAGAGGTTGTTGGTGGTGGCGTATGCGTGGTAGGAGACGCAGACCTTGTTGGCGCCGTCTGCGGCGATCCATTCCCTGTCGTCCACTGGAATGGTTGCTCCGGTCGGGTTGAGAATGAAAGAGGCGCCTCCGTCGTGGCTGGTGCTGACGTAGACGTTTGCTAGCGGTGGGGCTGTGGCGAGGCTGGCTACATAGATGTTGTATTGGCCGTTGGTGTTCAGAACGGGCGCCACTGCGATGTCAGTGTCTCCTCCCGCTGGCGAGAAGCCAACGCTTCCGCTTGAGACACTGTCAGGCAATGGTAGGGTTGTGAAGTGGTTTCCGTTGTCGTTGGATTTCCAGGCGAAGGTTCCGCCACATAGGCCGCCTATGACGCAGAAGACGTTTTCTGAGGATCCGTAGAAGTTGCCAGCTGGATCGGCCCTTATTGCTGGCTCGCCTTCAGTGTTCTGGCACGTGCCCGCGCCGTTTGGACAGGAGACTCCGACGCTAAAGCCATGTCTGAACGGGTTGCCTGCGAGTTCATAGTTGGTGAATGTTGGGGCACTAGGGCTAGCAGCACTGGCAGGATGAAAGGCTGTACCGACTATTACGAGTGTGCTTGTTAGCATTAGAATTGAGAGCAAGATTGTCGTGGCTTTTCTTGATAGTTCGAGAATAGGTTTCATCGAAATCCCAGCGTGGTCATTGGAAAGATAATCGTTATTCCGCGTGGCGATATTTTCGAAATTCGAAATTTTCGAAACTCGATATATCAAAACGATATCTTTTGACATACGAACGACTTTGTCACAAAAAAAGGGAGAGCTGTCTCGACTTCGCTGACCCTGAGCCTAGGACATCTTGGCCAGCTGCTCGTCGAGACGTTGGTACGATTCCCGCATGCCTCCCTCTGCACCTGAGGCGACGTAGCCGTCGCGTTGCTCGCGACTCTTGAAGAGGACCCTGATCGTCACCTTCGTTATTGCGTCGTGCTCTTCTAGCGTCATTGTCTCCAGCGATTCCGCGCCTGGAATATTCTCGTAGCTATTTGTTCGTACAACACGTTCTGGTGATCGGAACTCACGGATTATTCCACTGAAGACGTGGTCTGTGCCGTCAGGGGCCCGGTGTACGAAGCGCCATGCGCCACCTACGCGTAGGTCGGCCTCAGCGACCATTATCGTCATGGATCGTGGACCTAGCCATTGTTTGAGGTGTCGGGGTTCGGTCATGGCTTCGAATACGAGTTTGCGGGGTGCGTGGAGAGTGCGCGTGATGAGGACTTCTTTGTCGGAGGGGAGTGTTATTGTCATGTCGTCTTTGTGTTGGATCTTTTCTTTCTGCATCATTTCACCTCCTTCTTCTTCATCCGTTCGAGGTGGGCGTCGAGTCTGCTGAAGCTCTCCTGCATGTTCTTCTTGTACGATCCTAACCAGGCTTCCAGCTCCTCGAAGGGTTCTGGTCGGAGAGAGTAGAGGCGTTTGGGTCCGTCGGGATGGACTTGTACGAAGCCTGCTTTGTATAGTATGTGGAGGTGGCGGGAGACGCCCGATTGGTCGATGCCGACTTCTTCAACGATGTCGTTCACTGCGTGTTCGCCGCTCCGGAGCACCTCAACGATGCGCCGGCGTGTCGGGTCGGCCAGCATCTCGAACACGGCAGTATGCATATGAATACATATGTATGATGGTGCATATAAACGCTATTCTTCAGAGAGGAAGAGCGGTTTAGGCTTGATTAATGAGGCCGAGCATGAATCGTAACGAGGGTGCCGAGATGATCCATCAACTCAGAATTTACGAAATCTTCGAGCACAACAAGGCTGCGTTTCATGACCGATTTCGCGACCACGCGGCGCGGATTATGAAGTCCTACGGCTTTGACGTCATCGCAATGTGGGAATCAAAAACGAATGACCGCACAGAGTTCGTATATCTATTGGCGTGGCCCGATGAGCAGACGATGCTTCGAGCTTGGGGAAAGTTTAGGGCCGATGAAGAATGGAAGAAGATCAAGAAGCTTACGAACACTCAACATGGTGACCTAGTCGGGGTCATCGAGGAACGGACGCTAGTCCCTACAAACTATAGTCCATCTATTCGTCGAACGAAACTCGACAACAAGTAATTCAGACCAACAAACTTCATCCGCTTCGATGATATGAGATGAACCGGGATGATCACTTCTGCCAGGGCGGCTTTACGTCCTTGATGCGGGAGGCAAGTGCCAAGCCCAGCAAGCTCAACAGCACTGCAGCAAATAGGGCGTAGCGGAACCCAGTCACTACGCCTTCCAAAGCGGCGTACGACCCGACGCCGGCAGCGGCAGGAGGATCAAAAGCTCCGGCGATCGTCAAGAGAACAGCCAAGCCAAGCGGAAAGCCTATGCGGAAAGATGTGCCGATTACTCCGGAACCGAGGCCCTCTTCACCCGGCTTCGTTCCAGCAACTGCTGCGAGGTTGACAGCGGGGAATCCAATGCTCGCGCCGAGGGTCCAGACTATCATGCCGGGTAGTACCAGAAAATAGCTCCCTTGTGCTGATATCACGGTAAGAAGGGCAACCCCCCCTACCGTCGCAAGACCTGTTGACACGAGAAGGGTACGTCTAGCACCGAGTCGGTTCATGACTCGGGGAGGCGCCCCATCCGCCCACGAGGAAGAAGATTACTGCTCTAGGAAGGGTTCCGAGACCCGCGTAGAGGGGTGAGTAGCCAAGGATGTTCTGGAGGTAGATTGTGATTATGAACGAGACTCCTCCTACGGTCGAAGTGAGGACAAGGGCAAGGGTGTTCGCGGTGAGTACGGACCCGCGCTTGAGGAATGCTGGGGGTATCAACGGCGATCTAGACCGTGATTCAATTGCAAGAAATGATGCGAGCACGAGCACCGATAGGCCCAGCGGGACGATTGTATCTAGTGAGTCGAAGCCCGAGGTCGCCGCGTTGGTCAGTCCGAAGACTAGGAGGATCGTTCCAAGGGTCACGGTTATGGCGCCGGGCACATCGAGACGTTGATTCTTGAGCCAGCCCTCCGTTTTCGGGAGAAACCTCTGGCTAAGTACAGCCGCTACAACCCCAATTGGAACATTGACGAACATTACTGAACGCCATCCAAAAGCAACTGTCAGCGCTCCTCCCGCAAAGGCCCCGGCTGCGAATCCGGCCGAGAGCACGGCTACTAGAACCCCGAGCGCCTTGTTTCTTTGGGGTCCTTCGGAGAATATTCGTATGAAAATTGCAAAGGCTGTCACCGTTGACATGGCCACTCCGATTCCCTGCAATGCCCCTGAAGACGATCAGTATCAAGAGGGATGGGGCGAGACCGCCGGCCATCGAAGCGATGGTGAAAAGGACAATCCCGGCAATGAAGATTTTCTTCTGACCGTAGACATCGCCTGCTCTTCCCATGAGCATTAGAAACCCTGCGAGGGTTAGCCCGTAGGCGCCAATAATCCATTGGCTATCGGCCAGTGTGGCAAGGAATTGTGTTCGAATCGTGGGAAGGGCCTACTTGAACGATTGAGAAATCGATGATGTCGAGAAAAGAGGCCATAATGATTAGAGCGAAAATGAGACGAACGTGCTGAGTGGCCTGTGCGGCGCTTTCGTTAGTCTGTTCCAAGGTCTCCGAACTCCTTCCACGAAAACGCCGTATTTGCTGACAGAGTTTTATCTATTTCAGTCATATTGATCACTCGCCCCTTCCGGCTGTCTTCCTCAACTGGACGATGCGAAAATTGAGATGAATAGTGTCAGAGAGTTAGTCAACACTGATCCTCTCGAGTCGGATTCCATGACTGCTCAACAAGCGTAGAGAGTTCGATGGGATTGCAGCTGGAATCCTCGCGTTGACCGAGAAATCCGTAGAGTCAGATTATTTGTTGGGCCAGCTTGCGCTCTTGCCGAAAAAGCTCTTCGGCTTCGGTCTAGTAAGATAGACCGGTATGACTATTCCAGCGATGGTCCGGATGATGCCGCCGATAAGACCCACGTCGCCGCCGTAGAGGATCTCGGCTATTCCGAGCCCTATCGAGATGATGTAGATCATGATGCCCGTCATCCAAGCCCATTTTGCTCCTGTGTAGAATCCAGCGCCAAGTGCGAGTCCGAGGATTCCGAACATGATAACTATGATTGCGAGGGCGAAGGGTCCCGAGGCCATTCCCGAAAGAACTGAGGCACCTCCGAAAAGGGAGAGTTAGTCCTCCTGCTGCAGCAACGATCGCTATTATCGTGACACCGATTGGTCTCTTAGGTTTTGTCGCAGACGATTGCATCATATCTCGATTTCACTTTTACATGATAAGTCTATTGGCGAAATTGGATTAGGGTCTCTCGGGATTGTTCATAGGACAAGTGTTCCGTCTTTTTTTGTGTGTCCACATGGGCTGTCCTTTCCTAGTTCGGGCAGGTATTTTCGTCCGCAGACTGGGCAGATTCGTCTTGGAGGTCCGGCAGGTTGGTTATCGTACGGCTTCGTTGGTGCTGGTTGGTCAGGGAAGAGGAAGCGGCCCATACTTCTCACGTAGCCTCCATTGCTTGAGGCTTGTCGCAGATGTGTGGGCGGGTGATTACTGCTTTCCTGCAGGCCCAGCACCATAGTTGGCCGTGGATAATGACTCCTGGCGGGTCCCCGGGCCTCGGAGAGTTCGCGCCTGGGATCAGGAGTCGGCGGTCTATGTTTGGCATGAGGCTATTCGGGTTTCTACCTATCGCGGCGACAGGGTGGTAGGTTGGGGTTTCGAATCTTGAGGCGTAGACCGCGAGGGCGAAGGCCCAGAGTCGATCGTCATGCGTCCCGGCAGGGTGTGAGAATTGCAGGTGGCCGGTTTTTGACAGTTGGAATCGTTCTGCGCTCATCTCGTTCGTCAGTTCAGGGTCGCGTCGGAAGTGCAGATGACCGTCTTGCATCAGCCGTTTGAAAGAGTCCATTATCTCCTGCTTCTTCGGTAGGGAGAGAAAGACTCCGTGCGCGTTCCTCAGTCCTGACTTGATAGCGTCTTGGACAAAGAATCCACCGAGACCTGTCTCATCAATGTAGATTCGCGAGACGGTCTGCAGCCTCTGGTTCACGAGATTCAGGTATCCCGTTACCGCGGAGAAGACAGTGCTTGGCGGGAAGGCCGTGTCGTTTACCAAGTACAGGTCCTGCCCAATCTTTTCGACAACGGCAACAGCGGAGCGAT
>WNGR01011212.1_pt1 | contig 14895 bp, 6 predicted proteins | sample 5407581 | NCBI WGS metagenome assembly WNGR01 (sample SAMN13153383, study PRJNA577476) | soil metagenome | isolation source: 80 cm soil or saprolite under Garry oak tree replicate 2 | place: USA:California | collected 2016-06-15
CGCGGGATGCGCCGCATCATGGAAGAAGTCCGTGACGCTGACCAAATCTATGTTGTTCGGCGCGTATGTATAAGTCGTCATGTACTGGTTAGCCGGAGGCGCATTTCTCGCGTCGGCGCGCGTTAAGACGCGGCCCATTGAATTGTAAGTCAACTTAGTGGCATGCCCATTCTCATCGGTGACAGTTTGGGGTTGTCGCACCGCGTTGAAGTTGGAATAGGTGACCGCCTTGCCGTCGGCGTAAACAACCTTCCAAACTACCCCTTGGCCGCTTACCAAGCTGTAATCATAGCGTGTTTTTGGCCCGTTAAGCGCAACAGCGGTCGACCCTCCCTGCAGATATTGATTCTTGTCGCGGTACCAGCCATATCTGCTGTCTCCATTATAATAATATTCTTCCTTAAATCCAAGAGGGTCAGTCACAGTGATGCGATAGTTCTCCCACATCAGCGCCCCAGGTGGAGGGTAGCCACCAGCTCCGCCGTTCGCGCCTGAGGGCTCGATATAAAAACCAGTCGCCCCAGATGGTTTAGTAACACTCGTGAGATAGACATTAGCGTCGTACGTGTAGCCGTAAGACAGCCCGCCCATATCTGTTTGTCCAACCAGATTGTTGTTCGCATCGTATGAGAATGTTGCATTTTTCCCAAACGGATCATCCACGCGGCTAACCAGGCCTTGCCCATTATAGGTGAACGCCCAAGTGCGGTTTTGCGAATCCGTTATTCCGGTGATCGCGCCGTCTGCATTGTGGTTGACCGTCACAAAATTATGGTTGCGATCCTCGATCGATAAGAGAAGCGAGGAGGACCCATTCATTTCAGGTGGGACGCCATAATGGTAAACTGTGCCGTCGATCAACTGGAGATCAAAAGTGTAGGCAGTGAGCTTCGTAAGCCTGTCGAAAATCCCAAGTGGCGAGGTATAACCGCCTGTGCCATCCGGCTGATACGTGTCACCTCTTCCACCCGGCATGACGATCAGGACCGAGCCCTCCGGCGCGCCGCCCGGAGACTCCAACGCGTAAGATGCGTAGTTAAAGACCCATTTATTTCCGAACGGGCGAAGCTGATTCAGGGAATCCTGACTGTTGTAGGTGATTTCGATAGCGATTTTTGGACCGATCTCACTATCGTACCACATCGGAACGTCCCGTACGACCAGGTTCATGTTCACAGGATTGACCTGCCACGCAGGGATTCCGTGCGCATCGGGCATTCCGTGCGCATCGGGCATTCCCGGCGCATCGGGACAAAGGATCGGGCCGGTTGGCCCCAAATCGGTGGGATACCTCGGCTGGCCGCAGCAGCCGCCCATTTCCCGACTCAACTCTTTCGCTGATGCCAGCCTTACTTTTCTCGGTGGGGTTGCAAAAAGAAGTGCGAAACCGGACCACTGCCCGTTGAACTGGTCGCGGGCCAGTTCAGTGGGCCGGTCCAACCGCGGATCAAACAGCTTGACCGAGCCTGACGCGCCGAAGCCAGTGACAACGACGAAATGTTGATCCGAATAATGAGCAATGAACGGCGTCTTTAGCCTCTTCAAGTCCCGGTGTTCAGCGCGAACCGCCGTCACGCTAAGACCCTGTTTCCGTGCAAAGCGCGCAAGTTCTCCCAAGGAAAAACCTCGCCCTCCCGGAGCTCGTGCCTGCCGGATCGCGTTCGCCTTTTGAGTCTTGCCTTTTTTCTGTAAGAGATATGCGAGACTCTTTGTGCCACAATCACGCAGGGCCAATTCATGTGCCTTGTATAGGCTAAGCTGCCGAATCCAATACTGCGCATAGGTGCGTCGCTCCCAATCGGTCTCCGTCTCGAGCATTTCGGTAAAGGACTGTGTCGCCTCCTCCAACTGTCCTTGGTCTACATTTAAGACAGATCGACGCAGCTTCGCCTTTTGATAAATCTCAGACCCCTTCCCATGATGCCCAAGAATCCACTCAAAGTGAGACTCGGCTTCATTCCAGCTCCCACTGAACTGCGCAGCGCACCCCAGATGCAGTTCCGCTTCACCGGCCCAGGGGCTGTCGTCATATGTCTCGCGATGCTGGTGAAACAGCTCGATCGCCTCAGGATAATTATGCTGGTTCCAATTTTGGATGGCCCTTCCAAAAAGCAGGTTGTCATCTTCCTGCTTCTTGCGGTCGCTAGGATCGGAGATTCGCCTAGGATCTGCCGGCTTCGAAGGACTCAAGGGACTACCCAGCTGTCCCGCCATCTTTAGCTCCTCCTCGGTTGGCGCACGAGTTAAATCCAACGCCTTAAGGCTGATCTTCCTTGGCTTGCGCTGCTGCGTCGCCGCCTGTACCCCGTTACCGCCGGCGGCCGTAGACTGCGTCTGCTTACCGGATCCCGCCGCCGTCCCAGCGGCCAACGCACTCATTCCACGCGAGGATATAAACTCCATCAAGAGGAGGAACGTAACCAACCATTTGAAAATAACCGCTGTAAATCTAGAGAAAGTAGCAATTGTTCTATGGATCATTGAATTTTGAGTTTGGATCGAAGCGCCCGCATGTGTATTGCATGGATCTACAGCCGGATGATTCCCGTTGTTGGATAGGTGATCGTTACGACGGGCGGCGTATGATCATTAGGATCAGGGGGAGGCGCTTGGGAACGCGTCGGATCTAAGGGAAATGCATCTTGCCCATCCGCAACGCCATCTCCGTCCGTATCGTTCCAAAACGGGTTAGTCCCTAGAATATACTCCTGGGCATTCGAGAGACCGTCACCATCCATATCCATGTTGGTCAGGCTTATTCCCATCGCGAACGCATCTCCGTCCGAAATGCCGTCGCCGTTGGTATCAGAATTATTGGGATCACTACCCAAATCGATCTCTCGCCAATTAGGAATCCCATCGTGATCTGAATCAGGGTACGGAAAATTCAGGATGATCACGGGCATGTAATCGTCCAGCGAAGTATCATCTCCAATCTGTCCATTCGCGTTACTACCCCAACCCCACAAAAGAACAGAACCGTTGTGGGGCGCTGTCGCCAAGGAATGAGTCCATGCGCTTACGGATGTGGCACCAACGAGCCCGTTGACAATTACTGGCGCAAAGCGACCCGTTGTCGTGCCATCGCCGAGTTGTCCGCTACTATTTGCCCCGCAGCTCCATACGGTTCCATCGCCTTTAACTAGCAACGTATGCAATTGACCTGCTGCAATTGAAACCACATCAAAAATTGATCCAAAGCGCGCTGCGACTGAGCGAGACGCGGCAGCAACCCCAAGTTGACCGGAACCGTTGGCACCCCAACCCCAAACCGTCCCGTCCGATCTCAATGCTAGCGTGAAGCTCTGCCCGGCCGAAATCGCAATGACTCCGCTTAACCCGCTGACCTGCACCGGAGTCAGCCGCTGCGTCGTCGTCCCGTCCCCAAGCTGCCCAAACCCGTTGGAGCCCCACGTCCAGACTGTCCCATCGCTCTTCAACGCCACCGTGTGATAGTCTCCAGCAGCAATTGCCACTACTCCTGTTAATCCGCTGACCGCAACTGGCGCAAAGCGATTCGTCGTTGTACCGTCCCCAAGCTGCCCATAGCCGTTGTAACCCCACATTGCTAGGGCTCCATCGGATTTCAACGCCACAGTATGGGAAGTTCCTGCTGCGACTGCCGTCACACCAAAAAGATTACTTACGCCAACCGGAGCGCTCCGATTCGTTGTCGTTCCATCCCCAAGCTGCCCATAATTATTAAGACCCCAGGCCCAAGCCGTACCGTCGCTTTTCACTGCAACGCTGTGTGATCCACCACCGGCCACGATCACGGCGTTACTTAAGCTTGCGACTTCGACGGGAATCAGCTGGCCCGTGGTCGTGCCAATGCCTAATTGTCCGTAGGAATTGCCGCCCCAACTCCACACAGTCCCATCGAGGTTTACTGCCAGACTGTGGCTGTGGCCAGCCGCTAGCTGAAGCCCGATTTGATAAGCACCGCTCTTTACCTGACTTGGAGCGCTTCGATTCTTAAAAGCCTTTGCGCGCAATATAGTCGTGTTCGCGACGTTCAAGCTGGAGCCCGAGGCTATGACAGAATCGGCTTCCGTCGGGGTGTCTCCATTCGTAGTGTAGTGGATAATCGCTCCATTCGTCGGGCAGCTAATCGCCACACTTTGCGGCTGTGGATAGAAACCTCCGTCTGGACCAAAGGTCGGCATCGCAACCTGGTCCGCAAAGGTAAAATTTATGACCGCGGTTGGAGTGCTTGCATTTGCCACCGTCCCATTACCCAACTGTCCATAGGTATTTGTCCCGAAACTCCAGAGCGTCCCGTCGTCCTTTACGGCAACGCTGTGAGTGCCAGCGCTTATCGAAGTCACTCCAATAAGATTGGTCACCGCTACCGGTGTGTTCCGGTTCGTGTTGGTCCCATCCCCAAGCTGACCATTATTATTGTAGCCCCACGCCATCATTGTTCCATCGCTCTTGACAGCCAGCGTATGATACTGCCCTGCGGCAACTGCAATGGCGTTGATCACCCCGACCGCCTGGACCGCCACATAGCGACCAGTAGTCGTGCCATCGCCAAGCTGCCCATAATTATTAAGACCCCAGTCCCATACTGTTCCGTCAGCCTTCAGCGCAACCGCATGTAGATAGCCAGCTGAGATCGCAACTACGTCATAAATTGTTCCAGATCTGATCGGAACATAACTATCGGTCGAAACTCCGTTACCTAACGATCCATAGTAATTGGATCCCCAGCCCCAGACTGTCCCGTCTGATTTTAAGGCCAGAGTAAAATTACTTCCTGCCGCAATTGCGATGACCCCGCTTAATCCACTCACTTGCACCGGGGTAGTCCGCTGCGTCGTCGTCCCATCTCCCAGTCGCCCATTGCCATTATTTCCCCAAGCCCACACCGTCCCGTCACTCTTTAAGGCCACCGTGTGGTAGTCTCCTACCGCAACCGCGATCACATTCGTCAACCCGCTCACCTGCACCGGGGTAGTCCGTTGTATAGTCGTCCCGTCCCCAAGCTCCCCATAATTATTGTAACCCCACGCCCACACTGTGCCGTCTGCTTTAGCTGCTGCACTATGGTAAATCCCACCTGCTGCCGCTGCCACATCGCTCAACGTACCCACCTGCGCTGGAAACCATTGATCTACCGTACTCCCAATCCCAAGTTGACCATGGTTGTTGTAACCCCAACTCCACAACGTCCCATCCGGTTTGATCGCCAGGGTGTGATAAAGACTGCTAACCACGGAACCACCAATCTGATACAGTCCGCTCTTCGTATTGCTGGGACTATAGCCGGATAGAAATGCCTTGGTGCGAAAGAGCGTCGTGTTAGCAATGCTGAGCGAAGACCCCGAAGCTATTATAGCATCAGACGCTGTCGGATCGGACCCATTGGTCGTATAGCGAATCGTTGCGCCCGCTGTCGCGCAACTCACTGTGACCGATTCAGCTTGCAGGTATTGGCCGCCCTCAGGACTAAAAGTTGACATTACAGCCTGGCCGGCAAACGTAAAACTTACGACCGCTGCCGGACTGCTCGCATTTGCAACAGTTCCCTTTCCTAGCTGTCCACTCGTATTTAGACCGGTGCTCCAAATGCTTCCGTCGCTCTTTAATATCAGGGTATGATTACCTGCCGCAATTGCACCTGCATTACCAATTCCGGAAAGCGAAACCGCGGTGTTCCGCTGGGCCGTAGTTCCATCGCCGAGTTGGCCGTAAGTGTTGTAGCCCCAGGCAATCGCGGTTCCATCGTTCTTTACCGCCACGGTGTGATACTGCCCCGATGCGACAGCCACAACATTCCCCACTGCACTGGCCTGCACGGCCGTCAACCGTTGAGTCGTAGTTCCGTCGCCGAGTTGGCCGTAAGTGTTATAGCCCCAGTCCCATACTGTCCCGTCAGCCTTTAATGCAACGCCATGTCGCTGGCCAGCCGCAATCGCCACTACGTTGTAAATAGTGCCCGACCTCACCGGGACCGAACGATTGGTTGCTGTGCCGTCGCCGAGTTGGCCGTAACCATTGTACCCCCAAGCCCAGACTGTCCCATCGGATTTCAGTGCGAGACTAAAATACTGGCCCGCAGCAATTGCAGTGACCCCGCTTAATCCGCTCACTTGCGCCGGAGTAGCCCGCTGTGTCGTTGTCCCGTCTCCCAGTTGTCCGTACCCATTATAACCCCACGTCCAAACTGTCCCGTCACTCTTTAAGGCCACCGTGTGAAGGTCGCCTGCCGCAACCGCCACTACATTCGTTAACCCGCTTACATGTACTGGAGTGATCCGTTGTGTCGTCGTCCCGTCTCCAAGCTGCCCGTAAGCATTATATCCCCACGCCCACACCGTACCGTCCGCTTTAGCCGCCACACTGTGGTAAATCCCAGCAGCCGCCGTCACCACATCGCTCAAACCACCCACCTGCGCCGGAAACCACTGATCTACCGTGCTCCCAATCCCAAGTTGCCCGCGATCGTTACTCCCCCAAGCCCATAAGGTCCCATCTTCCTTCACAGTGAGACTGTGATTCACGCCAGCTGCCACGCGGCGCTGGATTGTGTCCGCATGCGAAACGCCCACGCAGAGAGATGCGGAGAGGAAAGCGAACAAGTAATGGTTGCGAGAAAATTTCATGAACGGCCTAAAATGGCCGCCGGTTTTGTCAACTTCGGAAAACAATGGCAAGAAAAAAAATCGCCACCGGCTAATTTTTCTTGGCGACACCTGCGGTCGCCGCAAACGCGCGTCCAAAGCGCATAGCTCAACAGCTCGCGGAATCGATCGGGTGAAAGAGAGCGCGGGGTGTCATTGTGCCGAGATGTTTGCCCATTTGCGCGAAATATCCCTCTGGGTGTTTTTGGGCGAGGCGCCGACAACGACATGCCAGCGGCGTGTGCTCTCCAAAACTAACCGATCCTGCGCTCGCCGCGGCGAGCCACTACAGTCCGGCTTGTTGAGTACATTTTCGGCATATCGCGTTTGCGAACCGTATCGTTCCCGCAGATCATTTCGGAGTGACGGAACACGTCGACGCATTCACAAAACAGATTTGTGAAGTTATCGTAGGCAAGAATCAGGCGGTAAAACTCGCAGTCGCCTGTCTGCTCGCACGCGGCCACCTCTTGATTGAAGATATCCCGGGCGTGGGCAAGACAACGCTCTCCCAAGCGTTGGCGCGTTCGCTCGCGTTGGCTTTCCAACGCATCCAATTTACGAGTGACCTGCTTCCGGCCGATATACTCGGTAATTCCATCTTTGATCGAGAAGAGCAGCGCTTCGTGTTTCACCGCGGCCCGCTCTTTTCGCAAGTCGTTCTGATCGACGAGGTAAATCGCGCGACCGCCAAAACGCAAAGCGCGCTGCTTGAAGCAATGGAGGAACATCACATCTCAATCGATGGCGTGACGTATGAGTTGCCCGAACCCTTTTTTGTGATCGCAACGCAAAATCCGCAACATCAAGTCGGTACGTTTCCGCTGCCCGAATCTCAGCTCGACCGCTTTCTGATGCGGATCGAACTGGGCGTGCCAGACCGTGCTAGCGAACGCGCAATGCTTCTGGGGATGGATCGCCGCGAGATGCTTAAGGAATTAAAACCGGTGTTTAGTCCACCAACATTGCTCGAAATTCAAGATAACGTGAGGAAGGTGCACGCTTCGGCCGCGCTGCTCGATTACCTACAGGATTTGCTCGATGCCTCGCGGCAACGTCACAACACCGGCTTGTCGCCCCGCGCAGGTCTGGCCTTCCTGCATGCATCCCAGGCCTGGGCGCTGATGAACGGACGCGACATGGTCTTGCCCGAAGATATTCAAGCTGTGGGAATCCCAGTCATGGCGCATCGACTAGGGCACGATATCGAGCAGCCCGGGCAAAGTGGGCGCACGCTCGCTGATAATCTTCTGCACAGCGTGCCAGTCCCGTGAAAAAGAAAAAATTCCCGTTCGTCTATCCGACCAAAAGTTTTGCCGGCTTGCTGTTTGTTCTAGCCGCGATGTGGTACGCGGCCTCAAGTCAAAATAGCGCGGCAGTTTACCTGCTCTTGTTCGCACTGACTGCGGTCTTTCTGGTTTCAATTCCGCACACCCTGATCAACCTCGCCGGTGTGACGATAGCGCTCGAATCCGTAAAGCCGGCGTTTGCGGGCCAGGAGGTTTCGCTGCCGGTCGAGATCATTAACGGGTCACGTGCGACGCGTCATGGAATTACCCTGGCTCTGTCGGGGCCCGGCCGAGAGGGCACCCGCATCGACCACATCCCCGCCGGCAAAGCCGCGCGTGTAACGCTTCGATTTCCCGCACGGCAACGGGGCAAACATGAGATAGGCACATTGTGCCTAACAAGTGTTTATCCGCTCGGTTTTATTCGCGTTTTGAAGAAATTTACGGCGTCCCAAACCTATGTTGTGTATCCTAAACCTGCCGGAAATCTGCAGCTTCCTTCGAGTCGCGCCCGTTCCCCCCATAGCCGGCCACAAGCGGACTTCGGAGAAGGCGATGACTTTGCGGGAGTCCGTGCCTACGTGCCCGGCGAGTCGCAACGTCACATCGATTGGAAAGCCGTGGCGCGCGGACAGCCGCTCATGACAAAACAGTTTACTGCCGAAATGCAGGGCTCGCTGTACCTCGATTTTTCTGCCCTCCGTCTTGCCGATGTGGAAGACAGGCTGTCGCAGCTCGCGCTTTGGGTGATCGAAGCCGAACGCGCGCGGCGTTCCTACGGTCTTCGTCTGCCAGCTAATGAGATTCCGCCGGCAGTTGGGCAATCGCATTTTCACCAGTGCCTGCGCGCACTCAGTCTATTTCAGTGAAGACACGGAGAGATACGAGTATTCCACGGCGGCCGCTGCTTTGGCTGGCCGCCGCATTGCTCTTCACACTGCCTCCAATGTTCGGCTCTCTCGCAACCTGGGTCCCATGTCTTTTTCTGATCACCCTCGCAATGAAATTTTGGATGGAGCCAAAAGGCTACCGGCTTCGCTCTACAACTTGGAAACTGATTCTCGCGGCCGTGACACTCGCCGCCATCTTCTCCAGCTATGGATCCCTCAAGGGCATCGAGCCTGGCGTGTCTCTTCTTGTCGTTCTCATGTCGCTCAAGATTCTGGAAGCGCACACCGCGCGCGAGTTCCAAGTGATGGTGATGATGGCGTGGGTGCTTTGTCTTTGCGGATTTTTTCTTTCCCAGGATTTCGCGATCGCGCTTTGTCTCTTGGCCGCGTTCGCATTGCTGCTTGTCGCACTGATCCAGTTTCATCGCGGATCGTCACCCGGCGCTCTCTGGCCGTCACTAGGTGCGACTGGCAAACTCCTTGCTCAGGCGGCCCCGCTCGTCGTCTTACTGTTCCTTTTGTTTCCGCGAATCGGCGCTGGTTCGGCGGCTTCCGGTTTTTCCGATCGACTTTCTCCAGGCAGCATTGCATCTCTTGCAAATTCTTCCGAGATCGCTTTCCGCGGGGAGTTTCCTGACGGCAAGACGCGACCACCTGGCCCGATGTATTGGCGCGGCGTAGTCATGTGGCATTGCGAAGGTATGGAATGGAGAGCTCCGTATGCTCCTGCATCAATCTCTCACTCCGCCAGGCAATCCCGGAGTGGCAAGACGATGCGCCAGTGGATTACGATCGCGCCGCATCGTGCGCACTGGATGTTCGCGCTCGATCGACCATTTCAAGCCCCTCCTGGTGCGACGCTCGCGCGTGGCGATTATCTATGGAGCGTTCAGTCGATTCGAAAAGCGCGCCGATATGAGGTCATTTCATCTCCCGAGGTTACAGGAAAAGAGCTCCAGCCGCATGAACGCAAGGAAGCGCTCGAGCTGCCGGCGTCGATCAGTCCGACCGCGCGCGAGTTGGCACAATCCTGGGTCGCCCAGAATTCGAATCCACGCGCCACAGTAAACAACGCGCTCCAGTTTTTCCGGACGCAAGGGTTTCGCTATTCATTATCGCCAGGCGAATACAAGAAGAACGATCTGGACCAATTTCTCTTTCGTCGTCGAGTTGGCTTTTGCGAACACTACGCCGCCAGTTTCGCCACCCTCATGCGACTGGCTGGAATTCCCGCGCGCGTGGTCGTCGGCTATCTGGGTGGTGAGTACAACGATCTAGGCCGATTCTTTCTCGTGCGACAGGCAGATACCCATGCCTGGTGCGAGGTCTGGCTTCCGGATAGCGGATGGACGCGAGTGGATCCAACCAGCGTAGTTGCGCCTGGACGGGCGGGTCTCGATCTCAACACGTTTCTAGCGAGACGCATCGCTTCCGGAGAAATGGAAACTGGCCGAAGCGCGTTCGTAACACAGCTGACCGGGTCGGCAATATTCACCAACCTTCGGCTTACTTGGGAGACGCTCAATTACGAGTGGGACACTCGCATCCTTGGTTTTGACGCCGACGTGCAGGAATCATTGCTGGCCTCCGTTGGAATCGCCAACCGTGGACCGTTCTTGCTCATCACCGAAATCCTGGTCGTCGTCGCCGTCCTGCTCGTAATTTATGCCGGCTGGATGCAGCTGCGGACGCACTCGCGCGTAGACCGGGTTAAGTCGTTGTATGAGCGTTTTTGTCGCAAGGCTGCTCGCCTCGGTGTGCGGCGCGACCCCTGGGAAGGCCCTTCAGATTTCTCAAGGCGCGCCGCGCTGTTGTTGCCCGACCAATCGGAGCGCATTCGCCAAATTTCGAATATTTACATTTCGCTGCGCTATGCGCCCGAATCCACCGGCGTAGCTCTCGACAGGTTTGTGAAAGAAGTGCGTGCGTTTGCCGTACATCGGTAGGGACGGCGCCCCTCGCTACAAGTAATTTTCGGGAACTGGATGCTCGGGGCTTTCGTGTTGCCAGTAAATGCTCACGATCCACCAGCGAGCACCGTCGTAGAATAACTGAATGCTGTTAATGCCGCGCGTAAACGGCTTCGGATCATCGGCGTTAGAATCGTTTTTGATTGCCAAACGGTGAATGATCCGGCCAGTATGTCATGCAGTCTAATTCTAGTTAGGTCGTCCCGCCGCCCGATGGACAGCGGATCACAGCTTGTTAGGGGAAGGGGCTGATGAACATTGCCGGACTTCGTTCGATTGGCTTCGCGGTGCTGCTTGTTTTGCTCGCCGGAGCCGGCTGCAATCGGTCCAAGCGAGCGTCGTCAGAGTCGAGCGCCGCGCCGACACCCCATGGCATTCGCGCGAGCATCACTGCGCACGCGCCAGATGCATTCTACGATCCCCCGTCGGACCTGCGGCACCAGCCTGGCGCGTTACTGCGGAGCGAGCCGCTCAAAGACGTGATACTGCCAGCCGGCATGCGAGGCTGGCGCATCCTTTATGCAACCACTGTGGACGACAGCACGCCAGCGACGGCGGTCGCGACCGTGTTCGCGCCGACCGATCCTCCCGCAGGCCCACGTCCTGTCATTGCATGGGAGCACGGCACGACGGGCTTGCTTCAGAAATGCATGCCGTCGCTTGTGTCAGCGCCGACCAAAGGCATCCCTGAGCGCGACCGGATCGTAATGGCTGGCTGGGTCGTGGTCGCGACAGATTACTCCTTCGCAGAAAAGGGTGGCCCGCATCCGTACCTGATCGGCGAAGGCGAAGCGCGTGCGGCGCTCGATTCAGTTCGTGCCGCGCGGCAGATGTCCGAGCTTACGCTCGACAAACGCATGGTGGTGTGGGGTCACTCGCAGGGGGGGCACGCAGTGCTTTGGACCGGCATTGTCGGGCCGCGCTACGCGCCGGACCTCGAAATCCTCGGCGTCGCGGCAATCGCACCGGCCGCGAACATTAAGAACATTCTCGCGATGAACGTCGCGGTAGACAAGCGGTTTGGAGCGTATCTCGCGCTGTCGTACAGCCGGTTCTACCCTGACATCACATTCGAGCAAGCGGTTCGCCCCGAGGCGCTCGATGCTGCGCGTCAGATAGTAAACTTATGCGACTTCGTCCCGCCCGAGGATTCGGAACGCATCGAGGCACTGGCGGCGACGTTCGACGGTCCAGCATTGGCGACGAGTTCGAACAAAGCGCTCCAAGCTCGGCTTGAGCAGAACACGGCGGACGGTCCGATACAGGCTCCCGTCGTAATCGCGCAAGGCCTCTCGGACATCGTCGTGCCGCCGTCTGCCACCGACGCGTATGTCGAAGAGCGCTGCTCTGCTGGTCAACGACTCGAGTATTGGACATTCGCGGGGCGCGACCACGGCACGATCGTCCAGCCCGGTACGCCGCTCGAGGAGCTGCTCATCAGGTGGACGATGGCGCGCTTCGCGAATGAGCCGCAAGCGAGCGGCTGCGTCCGCAAGTCTTTCTGATTATCGCGTGGGCTCGAAAGGGCCCGGCTGTTTTGCTCAATCCAATTTTCGTTAGCCAGTTAATTTGATCGGACGGCTGTCGACGGCCAGTATGAACTCGTAGCAGGTGAGAGAGGGTGGATTTGAAACGATGAACCGTTTCCCGCGCCACGCTGCTTCAGTTGTTTAACCGCCGATGCTAGTTTTGCCAAACCTTGTTCAATTTGCGCTTGCGACCAGGCCGCAAATCCAAAGACGAATGCCGGATCCAACTGAGCCTTGATGCAGAAGAAAGAAAGAGGCCGGGGCCAAACGCCGGTTTGCTCACGAGCACGCATGAATAACGGTAAATCTTCCCTGCGCCGCAGCCAGGCGATCAAGTGCAAACCGGCCGGCGTTACTTCCAGATTGAAATACTCGCCCAGCCATTTTTGGAATTGTTCGATAAAGAATACGCGTCGCTGGGCATAGAGTTCGCGGATCCGTTTCACATGGCTGAGGAAAAATCCTTCGGTGATGAAACGCGCCAGGGTAGCTTGATCAATCGCTGGGGAGTGCTGGTCCATGACAGCGCGCACCTTGACGAGAGTGTCGACAAGTTTTGGCGGTGCGACCAGAAAACCGAGACGCAGCGATGGGTAAAGGATCTTGCTCATAGTGCCGGCATAAATCACCCTGCCGGCATTGTCCAAACCTTGAAGACATGGCAGCGGCGGTCCATCGAAACGAAACTCGGAATTATAATCATCCTCCAGGATGTAGCCGTCGCGCGATTCCGCGAACTCGATCAGAGCTTTCCGCCGCTTAAGGCTCATCGTCACACCCAAGGGAAACTGGTGCGACGGTGTGACGAAAATGAGTCTGGGAGAATTTTGCCGTGAGCACTTCCCGATTACCAGCCCCTCACGATCGATCGGGCGCGGGACTATTTTGGCCCCGACAAAAGCGAAGACATTACGTGCCTGATGGAAGCCGGGATCTTCGATCCATCCCACTTCGCCCTCATTGATTAACGCCAGCGCGCATGCCAGCATCGCCTGCTGCATGCCGCCCACGACTACGATTTGGTCGGGATGACAATTGGCGCCGCGGAAGTCGCACAGGTAAGCAGCGATTGCCTTCCTTAGTTCGATCTCGCCACGGCTCGAGGCATAGCGCAATAGGTGCGCTCCCTTTTTTGCCAAAACCTGCTCGCGCAAGCGTTCCCAAACAGCAATCGGGAATTCATCGACGGCCGGCAACCCCGCGACGAATATGACGGACGGCGGGCCGGCCATGCCGACATCTAGTTGTCGGCCGCTGCGACAATCGGTCATTCTGCTCACTCGTCGAGCGACACGCGGCGAATGCTCGGTGCGCGCGGTCGTCGTCAGCCTGGCTGCCTTCAGAAAAGTTGCCGGTAAATGATCGGCGACAAAGATACCAGACCGTTTCCGGGCTTGAAGATAACCTTCTGCAAGCAGCTTTGAGAACGCCTGGTTTACGGTCGGTCTCGAAATCCTGAGAGTCATAGCGACAACTCGTGAGGAAGGCACACGGGAAGCGCTTGAATCAAAACTGCCGCTCTCAAGTTCTTCTCGTATTTGACGATACAGTTGTTGGTAAAGTGGCTCGGACGACGCGCGATCCAGCCGCACCATTTCGAACGACATGACTAAACGACGCCGGCGCTGCTTTGGAACCGATGAGCCTGTGCGCCCGTAGATCGCGCCAGTCATTTTCACGACGCGACTTTCGCATCCAGAGAATGCTCTCTCAAGATGAGGTGCTGGCGTAATAGTGGACCTGTGTCCCGCTAATAAGGCACAATTCTCCGATACTGCGCAGCTCAAAGCCCTTGGTTCCCCCGATAAGCGAAACTGGTTAGCCTTTTTAGCGCGATCCCCAGATGCTCAACTCAGCGCGCCGGCATTGCACCTCCCCACGCCGAAGGCGACGGGTTGAGTGGAGTGACGAGCGACGGGGAATTGTACGCCTTCATTTCGGCGCCCGCTTCATTTGTCGGCGGTATGCCTCTGACGCGAGCCAGGAATCCGTGAGCAATGCCGGAAGCATCGACGTAACGACCGCAGATAAATCCCTTGTCATTGATTCCGTTAAGCGATGTAAAGGTCGATCCGGGATAATCGAAAGTGGAAAATTGGTTTGGCGGGACAAAGAAGAGTCCATGAGTCGCGCCTGAGCTGTCCGCATATCTGCCTACCACCCAGTTCTTATCGTTAAGGCCAAACAGGACTGTGCCAGTGGAGCCCGAAGGATCGATCGGGAAGTGCAGCGCCCCATTGGTATCCCGGAAGTAGCCGTGAAGGATTCCTGAGCTGTCTATATAGTATCCCACCACCAACTCATTTGAATTATTGGTCTCGTAAGCAAAGGTCGAGAGAGCTGCCGGGACGCTAAATGACGTTAAGGTTCCGCCAACGCTGACGAACCCCTGGAAGATCCCGCTGCCGTCAGGATCAAACCCGCCGGTAAAGCTAGCGGCATCGTTTATCGAAAGCAGATTGGTTTGGACCGCGCCGGGAACATCGTATTCTGTGAAGGTGCCGCCCGACAGGAAAAACCCGTGATTGTTGCCATCGCTGCTGGCGTAGTCACCGCAGACTGTGCCTGAGTTATTGATGCCTCGTCCTTCG